>Ga0068618_1000042_pt1 | contig 21159 bp, 13 predicted proteins | sample InSIn2SAF170_2_FD_77423 | JGI IMG/M metagenome (GOLD analysis project Ga0068618, IMG submission 77423) | Clean room microbial communities from NASA Spacecraft Assembly Facility at Jet Propulsion Laboratory, Pasadena, California, USA -... ...
AGGACATCTCTTGTGTGAATAGAGATTGTCCAAGCAAAAGGCCAATGCGATCGATGACCTCGAAGATGACGGCATTGATCCCCACCAAATGCGGGTGTCAGAAAGAAGACGGGCTTGACTTGGCGCCGGAAGAGCTCAACGAGGAGGATCAGAAGCTGAAAGATGAGCTGGACATGCTAGTGGAGCGGTTGACGGAGAAAGATGCATCGTTGTACAAGTCGGCACTGGAGGCGATCAAGACAAGCATCAAGACTTCTACGAGTTCGATGACAGCTGTACCCAAACCGCTCAAATTTCTACGACCACACTACCAGAAGCTCTGCGAGGCGTACGAGTCATGGCCGGAAGGTGATGACAAGACCTCGCTTGCAGATACGCTGTCTGTGCTGGGCATGACATACTCTGACGACGAGGACAGGCGGGATACGCTCAAGTACAGATTACTCGCACCCAGCACAGACATCGGCTCATGGGGTCACGAGTACATGCGGCATCTGGCGCTGGAGATCGGGCAGGAATACCAGAAGAGACTTGACGATGATCAGGACACAGAAGACTGCGCGCAGCTCACGCGGACGCTCGTACCATTCTTCTTATCACACAACGCCGAAGCAGACGCTGTCGACATTCTCTCGGAGCTGGAGATGATTGAGGAGATGAAGCAATACGTGGACGAGAACACATACGCTCGGGTATGCCTGTACATGGTGTCTATGGTGCCGCTTCTCACATACCCTGACAACGACCGCTTCGTCCGAACCGCACACGACATCTACGTCCAATACAAGCAACTCACGCAAGCCATGTCCCTCGCCATCAAGCTGAACGATATGGAGCTCATCAAGTCCGACTTCGCCGCTACTTCGGACAAGGCAATAAAGAGGCAGCTCGCTTTCATCCTTGGCAGGCAACGGTTATGTTTGGACCTGGAAGACGAAGAAGACACAGAACTACAAGAGTGCATGAACAACACCAAACTGCCCGAGTATTTCAAGTCTCTTGCGAAAGAGCTGAATGTGCTCGACGCGAAGGTTCCCGAGGATATCTACAAGTCACATCTCGAATCATCACGGACAGCAGGCCTCACCAATACCGACTCCGCACGCCACAACCTCGCATCTGCCTTCGTCAACGCCTTCGTTAACGCAGGTTTCGGGCAAGATAAGCTGATGCTGGTCGAGGGTGGTCTGAAGCAGAGCTGGGTCTGGAAGGTCAAAGAGGAGGGCATGCTCTCGACTGCAGCGTCTGCGGGTCTGCTGATGCTGTGGGACGTAGAGATGGGCTTGGATAAGCTGGACGCATATACGTACGTGTCTGAAGACCAGATCAAGGCTGGTGCGGCGCTTGGTATGGGTCTGATGAATAGCGGCGTGAGGCTTGACAGTGACCCGACCATGGCACTTTTGGGTGACATGGAGGGCAAGTCCAAGGCACACAAGGTCGCGTCGATCTTGGGTCTTGGTCTCGCCTACGCTGGATCGAACAAGGAGGAGCTGCTGGAAACACTGTTGCCGCTGGTCACCGACACCTCTCTGGACATGCAGCTGTCGGCTATGGCCGCTCTATCGCTCGGTTTGATCTTCGTTGGTAGCGCGCAGTCGGACGTTTCTGAGGCTATCATTCAGACCTTCCTGGACGAGGACCGCAACAAGCAGCTCAAGGACAAGTGGACGCGCTTCATGACTCTCGGTCTCGCACTGCTGTTCTTTGGCCAACAAGAAGAGGTTGATGTAGTGTTGGAGACGCTCAAGGCCATCGACCACCCAATGTCGAAGCCTGCGTCTGTGCTTGCTGAAATTTGCGCATGGACAGGCACTGGTGCAGTGCTGAAGCTACAACAGCTTCTACACATTTGCAACGAGCATATCGAGGAGAAGGACGACAAGGAAGATAAGGAGGGCGATGACAAGAAAGAAGATGGCGAGGAGACACAGGAGCGCGACCTTGAAGGTGATCAGCTGGTGCAGGCTTACGCTGTCATCGGTCTGTCGCTCGTTGCCATGGGCGAGGACGTTGGTCAAGAGATGGTGCTGAGACAGTTTGGCCACCTGATGCACTACGGCGAGGCCAACATCCGCAAGGCTGTCCCGCTAGCCATGGGCCTGATATCCCCGTCCAACCCGCAAATGAAGGTCTACGACACGCTCTCACGATACTCTCACGACAATGACATCGACGTCGCCGTCAACTCCATCTTCGCCATGGGTATGCTTGGCGCTGGCACCAACAACGCGCGTCTGGCTCAGCTGTTCCGGCAGCTTGCGTCCTACTACCACCGTGACCCCAATGCGCTCTTCATGGTACGGATAGCGCAAGGTTTGCTGCACATGGGTAAAGGCACCATGTCCATCAACCCATTCCACACCGACCGCTCGGTCATGTCGCGAGTCGGCGCTGCTGGTTTGCTCACTGTCGCCATCTCGCTCATCGACAACCCGAAGGCATTCATCTTGGGCAACGACCACTATCTGCTCTACACCCTGGTCACGGCCATGCACCCGCGTTTCCTCATCACGCTTGACGAGGAGCTTAAGCCGATACAGGTCAACGTACGTGTCGGTCAGGCCGTCGATGTGGTTGGGCAAGCAGGTCGGCCAAAGACGATTACTGGCTGGCAGACGCAGAGCACGCCAGTATTGCTCGGGTACGGCGAGCGTGCTGAGCTCGAGGACGAGGAATGGATATGCCTTACGAACGTCATGGAGGGCATGTGTATACTGCGAAAGGTGAGTTTTCTGAAGCAAACAATTGAGAGACCACGCTGACACTCTGAACAGAACCCGGACTGGCAAGCGCCGTAGAGTGTGCCTCCTGTGAGACAACTACGTAGTCGCGGCGCTCGGAGTCGGCATAGCGTACTGTAATTGGTGAGGCTCCCCACTGACGTTACGTTTCTCGCTCCCAGCATACCCTAGGTAGCGTATAGAGCGGCTGCATAGCCCATGTAATAACAGTCGAACTTCCCATTGATTCGACGTGTACCCTCCCTCGCGAACGACCAGATGACGGTTATCTCGGGCTGAGACCGACGATAAAGGGCCATCACGGGCAGGCGTCCAGGACGTGCATCTGATTCCGTTCTGTCTGGTTTAGAAGATCGTCAGCGCGTACATGATTGACTAGCGGCTTTGATAGAATATTGATGGATCTCACTGTAGATCGCGCTAACAGCGGCTACAATCTGACACCCGCATTTGGTGGGGATCAATGCCGTCATCTTCGAGGTCATCGATCGCATTGGCCTTTTGCTTGGACAATCTCTATTCACACAAGAGATGTCCTGACCTGTCTCCTACCCGATCAGACATCATCCACAATTGTCTTACGCAGCACACCGTATATCCATCGCAACCATAGCTTCCAAAATCTCCTCCCGCCTTTCACACTTCTCGCGCACCTGCCAGCGCACCATGGCTTCCACCTCAAGCTCAGCGGCCCCTCAGCCAGCACCATGGAAGTCCAGCTTTCTCGAGCATATGAATCAGATGGACAGCCCCGAGTTCGTCTTCAGCAGCCTACATCCAGCGCCGAAAGGCAGCCCCGTCGACTACCTACCCAGAGCACGATACTGCATTTTCCGTGGCTTCTGGGCGGAGCTTCCAGAGAACAAGCATAATGATGCGCCGAAGAATGAGCGGAACTATGAGAGCGAATTGCCTACCTTTACCACCGATGTGCGGATGGGCAAGCCATTAGAGCTGTTCGCCAGTTCTAGTGGACATGCGAAAGATGCGAGCCAGGCGCAGGGAAGCGGTGGTGGTGGGCCGTGCGAGGCTGTGTGGTGGATTAAGGGTGATACCATGGTCCAGTGGAGGATGAAGGGTGAGGCATTCGTTGTTGGCCCGGACATTGAGGGAGAAGGTGAGCAGAGTAAGGAGAGCAGTGGTGTGAGGACAGCCAAGAGTGAGATTGGCAGTCGGATGAGGGTGGTCAAGGAGGATGGCAAGGACCAGTGGTCTTGGAAGAAAGAGGTTACTGGACACTTCGGTAACATGTCTCCGGGCCTGCGAGGTAAGTCTGCAGTCTAATCCGTTCTGACCGTGCAAGCATTAGCTAACGATAGTCAAAGGCAGCTTTAAGGCCCCACCACCAGGCCAGCCCGTCGACCAGCCATTTGACGACAAGAACTTGAAGCTTGGCGAGAAGGTGACTACGCTCGATGACCCTATCGCCACGAAGAACTTCCGGGTAGTCGTTATCAAGCCTGAAGAGGTTGAATCACTGGACCTCAGTGACCCGGAGAAGGCTAGAAGGCAAGTGTACAAATACGACGAGTCCTCCGGAAAATGGACGCATGAGGAGACATGGCCGTGAGCACCGTGTACAGTACCAGGTTCTGTGTGCATATATAGAGTACCAAACTTGAGCTGCGCAGGTGCAGTTGACTTGCGTAACGGTCTCATCACGTGGCAGTCGGATCGCAGCGTACCTTACCATCTTTTGCGTACCGTTACTCCTTGTGGGAGGCAGTAGTACAGTCGACAAGACCTCGGCTTCCTAATATTGCTCTGCAGGATGTTTGGATGCTGATGATCGTGTTGTGTTGCATAAAATCCTACGGCTACCCCAGCGCTGTGCCACAACTTAAAATGCAGTCCCAGGTACGGAATAGTTGGTCGCTCGACCGTGACCGCATGCACACAGCTATTCGTTTGCGGTCACAAAAATGCGTTGGTGTTGCCTTGTGCTGGAACTGATGTCGTCGTAATTGTGCCTCCCTGTCGTAAAGTAGGACGTGCTTATATGAAATGGTTGCTTCGAGCGCCCATCCATGTCTTCCAGCAATATGTATCTCGCGGTGTGGAGTGATGGACAGTACCCACAAGTCGCAATTCCAAATTCTTTATATACCCATGCCACTCTCGCGCGCTTGAAGGCACCACTCGGACCTGCTGGAACAACTTTTCCGCGCTTGAACCTGCAAGGTCGTCTCGAATATGCCAGAGATGGAAACTCTGACAAGCATCGTCCTCCGTCAAATGGCTTTCGTCTCAAGTACCGTTTGTCGAATTCCCCGAATCTTCATGTAGTCCGTCGGACTGGTTCGTAAGTTGTAACGTCTAGTACTCTGCAACAGAGGCACATCCGGAGGCACCGCCAGAAACCCCATCTTGACGAGGTCCGAGCTGTACACCTGACCGGGCCGCAAATTGCATGGGCAGCATTGCGCAATTTGACCTTTTTACGTCTTCGATACAGTGAGGTTTGATTACGATCCGCCCACGGAAGGTTGCTAGAAACGGTCGCCCGCTGTCAGAGTGCGGCATGCGTACGCCGTAGACTGCACGAGAGAGCCTTTCGATGCTTGCCTTTTATATGCGATGCCACATGATGGACGGTGATACAAGGTGCAGATGCATGTAAGGAGGAAACTGGCAATTGCATTTACTGCGGGGCAAGGCTCCAGGCGACGGAGATGCCGATGTATCTAATCTACTTCCGCCTCACTTGCTTGACAACCTGGAATAAACTATTCGTACCCGGCTAGACACTTTGTGCTCAATCAAAAGGCTGTGCGAAGCCACTGGAAAGCAACACTCTCCAACATAGTCTCCTAAAAGAAGTTCTTCGGCAGCAACCTCGTATCATTCATCCCACTACTGTCCAGTCGGTTTAATACGCCGCACAAGCGCATCCTTTGGCTCACGTTGCGGAGTCATCGCTGGTCCCGAGCGGGTGTCATTGGCCCGGCGCCGCGCAGCTGCTTTGGCGTGCTGAGGCTTGCAGCTCCGCTGGCACGATCCTGGCCGCCGCAACCGCTCCTCCCCTCCCGCAACTTTCGTCTGCCTCTACTCCGCGCCCGCGGCCCTCCTCATCAGTCACCTCTAACATCACTCCTCCTGCCGCTCTCAGGAACACTCTCTGTACGCCTGCCAGGATTGTCATCGCTGCCCTACGACTCCTTACTGGTACTGGTACTCAGGAGTAACAGGACGATCGTGCCACAGCGAACCGGAAGGAACACCCTCCACTCTCTTCGGGTGGATGCTTGACTGCTGTCGTTGACCGATCAGCCGTCTACCGTGCCTCAAAGCATGGCAGAGGCGGCTCTGAACTCATTTGTGTCTTTGCTGGAGAGTGTGCCTGGATGGATTGCCGACCTAGAGGGTATATTGGGTACGGCTACCAATCGACAGAATGAAATACTCTTCGAGAACCAACCAGCCGATCCAACACCGGCAGTCGCACGGAAGGTGTCGAAGTCTTCCTCTCTGAAATCACGCCGCTCGAGAGATAGTATCAAGAAGGCAGAAGTAGTACAAGCAGGCACACCTGAGCCAACATTGCTGCGGCCACAGCTGCCACACATGACAGAATCAGATGCTCTTCGGCTGGCTCAACGGAAGCGCAAGACGGTCTCGGTCTGCTCGGGCAACCAGTCCGACCCTTCGAAGTATCGCTCAAGAAGCTTGGTAGTGGTATACTATGATGGCGACATGCAGAAGAAGTTCGAGGTATTAGTGCGAGCAATTGGCACGTGTAGGAACGCTATAAGGAAAGGCAAGATGAGTGCAAAGGTGGACAGTCTGTCTAGGACCGGCTCTAGTGGCGGTGAAGGAAGTGGCAGCAGTGGTGGTGAGGAGACTGTACTTGGCCTTGGCAAGTTGGGATACAGGACCACCAGGCAGAGGCAGGCCGCAAGCTCTCTGTTTGGAAAGAGTGACACCACCGAAGCTTTCGACAAATTGGATAGGCTTCTCGATAAAGGCCAGTCGCTCTGTGAAAGGGCCGCACATCAGATCCTGCGGGATGGTGACTGCGCGGTGGAGCTCACTACTGCGAAAGGACATTTTGCTGAAGCGAAGACGCTTGCTGAAGCCGAGCTTCCAAACTTGAAGAAGAAGGCAGAGAAGGCGGCCGAGCGACAACGAAGGAGCAACGACCGACGGCGTGCCGAGGACGACGCTAACGAGAAGAAACGACTGCAAGCCAACACTTCCAGCACCGAGCAGATACTGGCATCCTTTATGCCATCGGATGGCAAGCTTGAGGTGGACCTGGAGGCTGATGACTCAGAGGAGGATGACGGCGAATACGAGATGAAAGGTTTCGACTTTGGCAAGTATCAGATGCAAAGCTCGAGGCTTCTGGCTCATTGAAAGCGGCGAAAGGCATTGCTTGTTTACGCGAATTGGCGGTATATTCATTGGTTTGCGTTCAAGCGTTTCGGGTTCGACAAGCGTGGAGTTCGGGCACGCTCGTTGGGAACACGGGAGGATGGGATCTGGTACACTCGCTGGCAGTTTCCCACACCTTGTTCAGGTCATGGTCAGGTATATATGGGTTTTCGTACAATATACGACTGCTCAGACTTAACGATCTTTTTGGCTCATTGGGGTAAGTTGGTGGTCGCTCTTTCCTCACTTGTGCTCTCAACGCGCTAAGCTCGCGACGCGCTTTGCTGCCTTGACTCCACTTCACTTCCCACTTTATCTACTTCCTGCCATAAGGTTCTTTGCGGTCACAACCTCGGGAGTTGTTTGTGAGCAACTGGTTAGTCAATCGCAATCGCAATCAGTAGATGTGCTGTATCATGGCCAAAAAGAAGCAGAACGGCACGTCCAAGCTCGCCACGAGCACGCAGCGAGGTGGACGAGATGGCGTACGTGCTGAACTCTTTAACGTGCCATTTGACTTGCTAACTCTCCCTTTAGAGCTCTTCCTTCACGCAGAGAGGGTCGTCGCCTCGCAAGCGTCCAAGGCCAACTCAGGATTTTATAGTAGTGCTGTCAGACGAAGAGGATAGTGATGCCGCGGTCGAGACTCGTGGTCCGTTACGAGGACTGAATCTTAACAATGTGTTGTGGGATCCACAAACGCAGGCGAGTGTAGAGATCTCGGACGACGAGAATGGCGATGAGAAAGCTCCAAACGTCACTCAGCAGCCGGTGCACAGCACACGTGCCTCGCGGTATGGCAGGGCGGCGGTCAACTACGACATGAAGTACCACCCGATGGACGAGGTCACGAGACCCAAACGTGCCGCGAAACGACGTTCGGGTTCTCGCTCGGTTTCCACTTCGGCGAAGCGAGACTTGCAAGATGACACCAGTGAGGAAAGCGAGGCGTCTGAAGCCAAGGATGCCAGGTCTGAGCCCGAGAGCGAGACCGATGGCCAATTCGACATTGGAGACCTATTGGCTACGCAGCGAGTCCCAGATCCGAAAGCTACGCGGCGCTCAGGTCGATCGGAAGCTCATAAAGCTGTAAACTACAGTCGGAAGTATCACCCTCAAGATTATGGTGTGCCCGGGTACCAGCACAAAGCCAAGCAACTACCATCTGCTGGGATCACACCGTCATCGAAGATCTCGAACAAACGCAAGCTCGTAGAGGACTCAGCCGACGAGGAGGGCAGTGACCTCGTCGACGAGGAAGATGAGTCGACCAAGTCGCCGGTACGAGCACGCAAGCAGCTCAAGAGTACCATGAGCAATTCGCCAACAACACTCCGAGCGAAGGAGAAGCTGAAAAATCGCAAAGGCAAGCAAAGGCGGAATCTCCTCAGCGACATGAATACAGAACAGGTCACTGAGGTCCTCGACGAACTTATTGGTAGCGTGGAAACCTCGGATGGTCCAAATATGCCGACACCTACGCAGGAACATGATTACGTGGACGGTGCCGACGACAAAGAGGCTGCATTTGCTTCGTCGCCACCGAAGCGGATGGGGACAAAGGATAGCTGCACGCAGACTGATGGTCATGCGGCTGTGCCCACTCACGTCAGTCAAGCGCATGAACTTCTAACACCGCCGAGCGATGTCCGACTGGTCGTCGTTAGACCATATGCCACAGGTTACGCTCCAACTATTCTCGATCCTCGCGAGCTGCAGCTCTGCCTGCCAACGACGGACAGCGCGATCAGACTGCATCCATTCGGGTCAACGTCGATAGATCATTCGTATTCGAGCAGTTCGGACGCGGTGGACGCCTCAAATGCGCGTGCTGAAGAGACCCGATTGCAGGTCTTAAGGTCGCATAAAGCGCGAAGCACCGACACACCGTGTGGGACGCCACGCAAGTCTCGGTTGGAGGCATGCGAACATGTATCCTCCGGTGAGCCTAACTCTTCCGAAACCAAAGTGCGGCATGGCGACACCAACGGAAAACGCGTACAAAGGAGGAAGACTGTAGATGACGTCCATGCTGGTGACCGCGTTCCCCGGATCGATCACACATACTCGAGTAGCTCTGGAACAGCACCATTATCTGATGCACTAGATGCAAAGACGAGCACCTCTCATACCTCGGCTGCCCACGACATCACCACTCCGGCAAACAGCCCACTGGTGCAGATTCAGCACGAGAAAGGTGCGCGCATTCTGCCAACCTCGTCCACACTCGTCGGAGCGAGTGGTACTGCCACACAGATTTCAACAGCATCACACGGGGCGACCCAGCAGCCAATCACCAGCGGCGACCTGTTTGACGAAGGCCGGTCTGACTTTGAAGCACACTTCGCTGTCACAGATGGAGTGCGTACTTATCAGCAGGCTCAAGTCGACTCCTCATTCGGGAAACTGCCAGTCTCACAGAGAGAGCGGTCCGATGACCAGGAGTTTGTATCACTTAGTGAACTGTGCACTAGGCTGTACAACGCGGGCGAACCCGACAGTACCACACCTACAGCATCAGAGTCTACTCACAAAAGCTCAAGGATGACAGGACGTGGTATGAACGAGGTAGAACTCCATGACTCATCGTCCAAGCATGAGCCCACCACGACCGCGCCCTCTCAAGCGTCAGTAGCTACGCCAGCTCATGGCAACGATTTCAGGTTCAGGAAATATCACCACGAAGCGACAGCAGAGCTGGACGCGAGCCTGAGATCGAGCGTGCAGACACAGGGGACGGTGAGACTCCCTTCTCGCCGGATGAGCACTTCTATGGCTCATCATCAACGAATACGGCAGCTTATGCCTTCCCGGCTACGCTGGGAACCTTGCGGAATCCGTCCAGATCATCGAGTGGCGTGGCGCAAGGCAGCGTAGCAGAGGAGTCAGATCTGCCAGATATCGACACAGAGCAATGAAGCTGGCGAGCGAATGCGGTCTGAAGGTGTATGAGTTAGGACATGTCGGCGTAAGGCGTTGCTGGCCGGACTGTCCGTTTGCTAACGATCTTTTCTGCCGGGAAAGCGTGTATGGCTGGCTGCTGATGTTTCGCACGATCTGCGGAAGGAATTTGCTACGAGTTATGGCCTTGAGACATGTATCAAGCATTTACTCGCAACCTAGCTTAGTAGACGTACACACAATGGCTGGTTGTTTTACTACATGACTGAGCGGACTTACGTGGTGATGGATACGATCAACGTCGCTCAGAATGTGTACCTTTCGAAAGGCTAGTGCCAGTACATATATGTACAATTGGACATTTGTCGGTCAATCTACCCCAACAACCGCGCAGCCTCCGCCTCCAGATCATCAAACGTCTCAATCTCCCTCTCTGGCTCCTTTCTCCGCCCTCTCTTCCTGTCCCTTCCTTCCTCATCATCGTCCTCGTTCTCTTCAAACCACTTCTTCTGCCTCTTCGTCTTTGGCTGATCCTCTTCCTCATCACCACTCTCACCACTGACCGGCCCAGCGTCCGCCAAGAAGTTGGCCATGGCGTCTTCACCCTTCGGTAACGCAACACCGCCAGCTTCATCTTCATCACCAGACTCCGCTTCGTCCGCTTGATCACGTGCACGACGTTTCTCCTTCTTCTCCTTCCTCTTTGCTTTGGCAAGAGCCTTATCTGTAAGATCTGCTTGCTGCACACGCTGCCCTTCCTCTTCGACAAAGCGTTTCCGTTGATCCTCTGCTGCGCCTCTAGCTCTGAAGGCCTCTTCGTCTTCAAGCTCGTAAATCTGGTGAGCGTTGCCTTCGTCGTCGAAGACGACTTTGCTGCCTTTGTCTTTGAGCTTAAGTAATTTCTTCTTAGATTTGAGAAGCTTTTCGCGGCGTTTGGAGTCGAGAATTAGTGGTGCTTTGGCGCCGGGTATGTGGACTGTCTTCGCTCCCGCTTCACCGTCCGCAAGGCCGTCCTCTTCGGGTTCGTCGGCTTCCGCTGGCGGTGGTGAAGCAGAACCAGCAGGTATTCGTTGTTTGACATCAAACAGATCGTCGTCATCGGTCGCTTGTTCGCCATCTAGTCTGTTCGGATAGACCTCCTCTCCGCCATCATTGCGTATCATCTTAGCATAGTGGTCGGCCAAAACATCCTGATTCTTCCGCTCAAACATCCGGTCATACTTCGTTCTCACTACGTCCTTCTTCTTCCCAGCCTTTGTCGCCTCACCCTCAGCCTCATCGTCACTGCCTTCCTCCTCATCCTCCGACCCAGACAACGCCGCCCTCGGCGCATTCTTCCTCCGCTTGACCTCCTCCGCATCCGCCTTCAAAAATTTGATCCTTGGCGCACCCGGCAACCCTAAACTCGCCGCGAACCCTTCCAAGTCGTATTGATCGAGTTTGAAGGTCTCCTTATCCTTCTGAACGTGTAAGCTGCGAACATAACTAGCAAAAGCCTTTTGGCCGAGATATTTCAGCTGAGGATCCTGGAAGCACATATTCTGCATCTGGTTCTTGATGCTCATCTGCTTCTTCATCCGGACATTGATGCGCTCGATTGGGACACGCTTTTGCTCAAGCCGGCTAAGCATACCCGCTTCTTCACTGGGATCGAGAAATAGGACTGCTCGACCGTCGCGTTCGTAGCGTGCTGTGCGGCCAACGCGGTGGATATAGGTATCCGCGTCTTCGGGGCAGTCAACCTGGACGACCCAGTCCACGGCTGGAAAGTCAAGGCCGCGAGCCACTACATCGGTGGCGAAGAGGCAGCTGTGTTTTGCTCGGGAGAACTTTTCCGTAATGTCTAAACGTGCGGTTTGTTTTTGTCGACCGTGGAGGTGTAGCAGAGGAATACCGGGTTGCATGTGCCGGAAAGATTCGTAGACGAAGCGGACTTGTTTGCCTGAGGAGAGGAAGACTAGTATCTTGCTTTTTTTGCTCGATTGGATGAAAGACCAGAGCGTGTCTAGCTTCTCGGAAAGAGATGTGATGGTGTAGTTTTGTTGTAGCGTCTTGGGGGTTGCGGATGATGCGGCTTCGTGGACGGAGATATACACTGGTTCTCTTAACGACAGCCGCGCCAGGTCTGACACACGTTTCGTCTGCGTAGCACTGAACAGCAGCGTCTGTCGGTCCTGCGGCAAGTACTCGAGTATGGCGTCCACGTCTCTCTTGAAGCCCATATCCAGGATCCTGTCCGCTTCATCCAGTACCAGCATACGCAGATTGTCCACATTGAACATAGCCGTTTGCGACAAATGCTGCAATATCCTTCCTGGTGTACAGACCACTATGTTCATCCTTGCCAACGCATCTCTTTCTTCCTGCAAGCCCTTCCCACCTATTACAAGCCCAGCAGCGAACAGATGCCCTTTCCCTCCAATCTTGCGCAGAACCTCAAAGATCTGTATCGCCAGCTCTCGTGTAGGCGAGATGATCATAGCGCCTAGGCCAGCATCGCCACCTATACATTGCGCTCTGTACAGATTCTCCAGTAACGGGATCAAGAAGGCTAATGTCTTGCCGCTGCCTGTCTTTGCCGCACCGAGGATATCGTTTCCTTTGAGCGCAAGAGGTATGGCCTTAGACTGGATGTCGGTCAGGGTCGAGAAATGCGCGCTCTTCAGCCCGGAAGTCGTGGGCGCGGAGAGCGGAAGGTCGGAGAAAGAGGTATAAGTGGTCGCTTTGAGATCGAGGTCGGTAACGGCTTGCTCGAGCGACTCGACATCGACGTCGTCGCGTTTGCGCTTATTCGTGCGCTGTTGTTTCTTCGGCTTCGTAGGCCGCGTGCGACCGGTAACACCAGTGGGTGCCATGATTGGAGGCGGAGGTGAGGCGTTGGAGCTGCTATCGAGCCATCCTGTGACTTTGGCAAAATGTTTCTGGGCAGAGGACGGACTCGGAAGGCACATGCAAATGCACGCAAGTGGGGCGAAATCTTGGCTTTCCCGCGCCACTCGCCGAAAGTTGCCATCCTCAAGATGAACTCCAGACCTCGACTCTTGACTTCAACGTCAACCACTCCTGACCATCCCGCCTGACGCTTTCGACGCGATGCGCAGCATCAGGCGCGCGCAATGCCGTTGGCAGATGAAGATGCGGCGCTCCAAGGCAACAGTAGCCTCGACCCACTCTCCCAGGACCAACAACAGGCCAAGGAGAGGATCAACAGCATCCTAGGTACAGAGGATCCGTTCATTGACATACATGAGCTGTTCGCCCTCTACGATGTGCTGTACTTCCGCTCTTTACTGCTGCCGTGCGTGAAGGTCTCATGGTCCAGCCGAACCACGGTCTGCGCCGGTCTCTGCGAACTTGTACGCGATCCCGAGAATAACAACAAATACACCCGCATACGGCTCAAGCTGTCTGAGCCGCTACTGAAGTTCCGTCCAAGAAGCGATGTGATCAACACATTGCTGCATGAGGCTATACATGCCTACTTCTCTAGCTGGCGCCACTCACGCGGAGACGATGCGACAGGGCATGGCGCTGGCTTCCTGCTACTGGCGGATGCAATCAACAACCATGGCGGATATGAGGTGACAGTGTACCATACATTTCACGACGAAGTCGACCGCTACCGCACGCATATTTGGCAGTGTGATGGACGATGCAAGTCGCAGGCTCTCTTCTTCGGATTGGTCGAGCGCAGTATGAATCGACCTCCTGGCAAAGGAGATACGTGGTGGAAGCGCCTTGAAGAGGAGTGCGGCGGCAAGTACAGTAAGATTGCTGAGCCTGACCTAACGAAGGAGCAAGTCGAGCGCCTGAACGGGCTGAAGAGAGCTGGGCTACAGAAGAATAAGCTTGATGCGTGGATGAGTGGAGGCAAGACCGCTTCGCTGCCTATTGAGAACCCTGTTCGACACGCTGTCATCGTCGACGGGCCCGTGAAAAAGAGGAAGGCAAGCTCTCCTGCTCGCGCCGATGTGGCGAAGGAGCTGAAGGTTACAGTAACGTGCCCTTTTTGCAACGAGGATCTTGCGGAAGACGCCCCACCGTGAAGGTAAGTTTAGATGCATATTGTCTATCGAGCCGAAGCTTGATACAGCCGCCGTTGCGTTGCGGTGTCTTATTTAGACCTGCATCATCCTGCGAAGCTAATGTGCCCCTCCGCGTCCCCTTCTCCACCCCATCAGTCACCCGAGCTACAACGTTTTCACCTCGTCCTGCTATCCTTCAGGACCAGTTCCCGGACCTCATGCCAGACCCTTCTCTCCATACCTCGCAGCTCTTCCCAGCCTTAGCGACTCGATCCACGCCATCAAGCGCGCTTCCTGGAGCTTGCGCGCCGCTTTTCCTGCTGACTACGTGCAGACAGCACAAAAGGCGGGTAGTGGACGATGACTTCGTAGTCGTCAAGCTCCGTGAATGACACCCACACCACATCCATGCATATCTTGTCCTCGCTTGTGTATAGCGGTATCTCGACTGCATCAGGCGGCAAGCCGGAGATCCCAGGCATCCACCGCATGACACTGAAGACTTGATCACGAAGCAAGTGCTGCCAGTTGCCGTTAGACACCGTGCTGAACACCCAGACCCAGACGTTGTTGAGTACGTCTTCGGCGCTCAAAACTCGCGCTCGGGTCACAGCCGTGGCGCGCTCCACGCCTAGAACATGCGTCCAGCAACCCATCGCCGCAGGCTTTCCTTGAAACGTGTTCTCGTTGTAATAGAGCTGAAGTGCCTCCTTGCGGACTTGGCGGCAGGTGGCGAGCAATGCCGGCTCCAACAATTCGACAATGGGCCAATGTGACGCACGCACTTCGATGGGTTGCTTTTGGCAGAGAGCGTAGTGGTAGATACGGTTGCGCAGCTCTGCCGGGAGGTTGAGGAGGTGTTTGCTTGTGCTCGGTGGCGTGCCATCGTGTTGACAGGAAGTACTCTAGTATGCTGCATGTCGTCAGTGCAAGGAAGAGATAGGGAGGACCTCGATCAGCTTACTTTCATACAGACTTACGCGCTTGACGCCTGATGATGTTGGTGGATTGCAGAAGTTTAAGCAACTATCGGAGAGGGTGACGATGTGGTTTAAAGTGTGGAGGTATAAAGATGCGGAACATGATCTCAGCTACTTGAGCACGGACGCCCAGCGACGTTTGCAAGTCGAAGGAGGAAGGAGCGACCCTGACCCAGCCTGCGACAACAGAACATGCACCGTTCAGGCGGCCGCTTTCGTACCCTTCGGATGTGCGTAAGCAGAACCGAGTGACGAACAAACGGGCCCAGCTTCCATACCAGGAGAGGATTGACCACAAGGACTCGGCCTCGACGTAAATCCTCTACACTCCAGTACCAGCTTCTGCACTCAGCATTTTACTCCAGTATTGCGACTGCCCTTCCTACACCACCTTTCGCATCCCTTCACACCATGCAACTCCCACTGCCTAAGCTCACTGACCCTTACCCACGCAATCCCATGTCCACCAGTACTCAGTGGCGCCAAAACTCGTCCCGCTATCACTACATCCGCGCCCCCTCTCTGTTACAAACTCTCTGACCGCTTCACCCATTCACCCACAAAATCCTCCCTTTTGCAGTGGAAAAGCCCAGAAGTACCCCAGCATTCCAACGCGCTCTCGTTCCAATCGAGAGAAATAACGTCCGGTAAGCACCGGGTCGTTGGTAGCGAAGTGATTCAACCCATACTGGATCGAAAATGCTTCGGCGCGAAGCTGACGGTTGACTGCGACAAGGGCGGGCTCGCGGATATGGCGCCAATGTTTCGCGGCGATGAACTGGGTTCCTCCGGGTACGAGCGTAAAGATGTTGTTGCGGAGCTCCGGGGGGCAGGCGGAAGAGTGGCGAGCCGGCTTGCTTGTTTGTGGCGACCATAATGTCTAGCTTTTCTGATAGTGGTGAGTCTTGTTCCTCTTCGGCCATGAGGGCGTGGGGCACCTCTGCCAGGCCTTATTTGGTCCTGTTAGCGGTTACACTTCTTGACGCGTGTGTAGAACAAGATTCTATGCATCACCTATATATTTAAGGGTCAGGCGGATGCGGTGAAGGTTTCATTCGATTCGAAAGCGGGAGGTTCGAGAGCGAGTGTCAAGCAATAAAGATAGGTGAAGATGTTTCTCGTAACACTGGCCAGGTACTCCATACTAGTACCCATCACTTAACGCCTCGCTAACGTTCACACGCATGAAAGTCCGGTATCTTTACGACCATCGCTTTCGGATCCGCTCAACCTAGACTGCTGGCGTCACGTGCTTTAAGGCGTTGCTTCCATCGCCACAGCCCATCGACCATCGACCTCAGACTCCCCCGATCTCCCCCTTCCGCCACAATATCCGCCCATCCCGCGCCTCACCCACCCACTCACGTAGCTCAGAGGAAGGCACCCACAACCACTCATCGCGGCCGACCAACAATGGCACGTGTACTGCTTCCGCTTCCAACACCTCCCCAAACGTCTGTTGCCACTGAGTCACCCTCTGCAAAAGCCACTTCTTCCACCACGCTATCTCCGCGGCAGCAGTCGCACCATCACGGGAACAGTGGCCGATTCGTGCAAACGCACGTAGGCTTTTTAGTAGCGCGATTCTTCCCGAGCCGAGCAACCTGAGGAAGTTCTCGGTGGTAACGGAGCTGCGCGGTTCGAAGATATTGGTGCCGTAATAGATAGGTAGGGTCTCGTTTCGTATCTGGCGATTGACTGCAAGCAAGGCGGGCTCCCTCAGGCTGAGGGGGCGGGCAGGCTCCGGGAGAGAGATATAGATGGGCTCGTCGTCCACCAGTGCTAAAGTGTATATTGCATCGCGAAGCTCTGCCGGCAACTTGAGCAGTGGTGAGGTTGACTGCTGTTTCGGCGCCGCTGTCATGTTGGTGGTTGCTGTAGGTGGCGAGTGGCTCTTTCGTGTCAACAGAGCACTATTCAGAGCGAGTGATCTTGCTCCACACAGAGGATGTGGAAAGCGTGCGTGTTTTGTTCAAAGGACGCAGTGTCTGTGTGATGAGTGTGCAATGCAAGAGAAAATAGGTGAGGACGTACAATTTGAACAAACTGTGAAACGGATTGTGAGCACGAGCCGCAACGTCACATTCACGTTGCTATTACCGCGAGGGCTTGGCGCGCGAATGCAGACCACCATCCGAGTCACTCTTCGCAGAAGATGCATGCTGCCAGCTTCAACCCTCCTTTCTCTGCCAGCCCCAACGCCCCAAACCATACTCCTTCACTTCCCATCCACGCGTCTGAGAACAACTCACCCACTCCCACCGCACAAACTTCTTATGTGAGTAAGTGAGTAGTGGCACGAGTATTGCATCCGTACTTAGCGTCTCCCCACCTGGAATCCCCTGCCATTTTTCCACCTGATGCGGAACCCAGGACAGCCACAGCGGACCGGTTCTAAGGTCCGGTGGCAATTGGTGAAAGGCCCTCACGCTGTTCAAGAATGAGACCCTTTCTGATCCTAGCAGCAGAATAAAATTCGTCGTTCCGGCCGCACCACCGCACGTGGAAGTGTTGGCTGTGTAGTAGATAGGCAGCGCCTCGAAGCGGAGCTAACGATTGACTGCAAGGAGGCCGGGCTCGTACAGTCTGTTCCGGTGCGTCTGGATGGGGTTCTTCTCAACGAGGACAAGCCCATAGATGTTGTTACGAAGCTCTGCGGGTAACTTCTGGAGCGGCGCTGCCGGCTGCTGCTCATCGGCCTCTGCCATCGCGGATGTGCACCTTGGCTATGTCTGGCTGTTGATGTCAGGTCAATGCCAGAGGCCAGAGGAGGGTGCAAGGTAAGATGACTTACAGGTTTGAGGATGGCAATTCGATGTCAATCGTTCCGTAAGAATGTTCGGTTACGTGAGTGCGAAGTGGAATAAAATTCGAGTTTCGAGTTTTGTATCTCGCACGGCAAGCACGACCGAGTCACCCCAGCACGGGCCAACAAGACCTATGGCACCAAACGCCTCGCTAATGTCACATGCATAATTTCATAGTTCACGTGAGCCCAGCCGTATAGAGCCAACCATCCAGCAGCGGTGGACGCGCTTCGCACGCCTCATCTCGCCCATCACCCAAGCGTCTTCATCTTCTTCTTCTTCTTCCCCCCCTCCCCAGCACCCTTCTTACTAAACTCCCTCCAACTCCCAATCCTCTGCTCCCTACTCTTCTCCCAATCCTGCTCATGCTCCCTCTTCCTCTTCCTCTCCGCCGCCTCCGCCTCCTCCTTCCTCTGCTGCCTCCCCTCCTCCTGCATCTGCGCCTTCATCTGCCTCTGCCGCCTCGCCTCATTATCCGCGAGCACGAATTTAACCTTCTCCTTCCACGCCTTCATAAACGCCGTATCCGGATCCTTCACCTCCTCGGAATCAGTCGTGAGCTTCAGGTCCCGGATAAGCAACATGCGAGCGTCGGAGATAGCTTCATCGAGGATCGCGCGTTTCTTCTCGTCGAGTAATGTCTGGTGCGCGAGGGCTAGGCGATCGAAGGCATCAGGTGCGCGAGGGTTGGAAGATTTGTCGGGATGGATGAGGAGGGACTTTTTGCGGTAGGTTTTCTTGATGTCTTCATCGGGAACACCAGGTTGGAGGTCTAGGACGTCGTAGGCGTTGGCGCGGAAAGCGGCGAGGATGCGTTCGATTTCGCTGTCCTGTGCGCATAGTGTTAGTGAAGGCATATGGAAGCGCGACTGGTATGTCTCACTTTATCGAACTCCTTCGATTCCTTATCGAGCGAGGCGAGGAAGGCAGCGTCCTCTTTTGCTTGTTCGGCCTCGAGCTTCTTCAGGTCTTGCTCGGGTTCTGCCATGGCGGCGATACCTATTTAGCAATGAGTTGGGGTGTGCTGTGGTAGACTCGGCGCGATCGTCGCAAACATGTGAAGTTCAAGGGTTCAATTCCGCTTCCTGCACGTGCCATGCCCCGGAAAGGCAGCTTGAACGTCATTACCCGGCGCGTCATACATAGAAAGCTCTCTAGCTCGAAGCTCTATGGTCTGCACTGTACAGACCAACAGCATATCACAAACAGTCCGTATTACACGCGATACCTAGCCACAATGGTCCTCGAGAACGCCACAGCATCTGACACCTCCTTCACCAACGAACTACCTTCCTCCGATGTCGATCCATATGCCAGCAGCTCGACCGACGATGGCATGTCCGGCCAATATAAAGCCCAAGTAGATCTCGCCAGGTTACCAAGAAGATTCTCCCTGATAGGCCAGAGAGACCACCCCGACTTCATGATCAACGGCATCAACGAGCAGGCAAAGTTCGCACAAGGGATCTTACAACGACCACTAAAGCAAGAGGAGGTAGACGCATTGGCGTTTCATTTCGCGAAGAGCATACGGATAGCGAGTTATGGCTCACCGATGGGCCTGGTGATGGGCTCGGTGCTGGCGTGGCGGTCGAACAAGCAGATGAAGTTTCCCGGCTGGTCACCATTTAAAGAGGGGAGCAGATTTAGCAAAGATGCGTTCGGACCCCTGAGGGGCCAGATGGCAAGACTGGCGTGGCAGTCTTCGCGTCTCAGCGCGTATTGGCTTATTGGATCCATTTTGGGGCAGATATTTTTCGGCAGCTACGCGCTCAGCGTGAGCTTAGCAGGCAGGGCCACAGACCCACGACTGAAGGACTTCAGTGAGGCACTGAGGCGGAGACAGCAGAGCGGATTGGGGAGGGAAGCCACGGGACAGATAGGCAATCAAGAGGCGGGACCGAAGGGCAACGAGACGTATGAGATGGCGCGGCAGAGGAGGGATGCTCAGGATATGTGGAAGAGGCGAAGGGAGCAGGCGATGGGTCAGCAGAAGTCAGGAGGTCAAGCGGATGATGCGTCGCCTACTGGTGGCATGTTCGCAGACGAATACATGGATACGAAGGGTAGCTCAGGCTTCATGGGAGAGGACGAAGTACGGCAACAAGCCGATTCACGACTCAATGCCTCTCGAGAACGAAGACCACAACCCTCGAACGAACAGAGCACACGAGCATCCCGGCAAAGCACCGCAGAAGACTCATCACCACGAACATCGGGTAGTTCATGGGACCGACTACGACAGGGCGCCATGTCTGGTGAACAGAAACAGTCGTCGTTCAGAGGCATGCAACCGTCGGAGTCCGCGGGTTCACGAGCTTCTGCACGAGGTGGCGACAATGCGACGACAGGCGACAGTTTCAGCTTCTCGAAGAGCGACGAGGATCGGCAGCTAGCGAAGTCGCAAGCGCAGTCAGAGTTCGACCGCATGGTGGAGCGGGAACGGGAAGGTAGAGATACTGGGGAAGGGGGTGGGAAGAGAGGACGGTGGTAATACGACCATAGTACATTCCTGCAATATAAAGCGCTCGCAATGAAAAATTGTAGTAGCTAGCAAAGCGCACTAGCGCTATCCTTCCAGATGACACCACCATCATCGTCCGTTCAGTCCCGGTCTACCAATGTATCGCTGGATCTCGAGCTAGGAGGGCTTTTGTTAGTCTACACAACACCGTGCCGCCGCTGACCTGCGTACTTACCAGGAATCCTCATCCACAGCGGCTTGGCTCCGCGATCCAACCCCCTAAACACCCCAAGCACCACGCCCTTCGCCCCCAGTCGATGGACTTCCCGATAGAGCCTGATGAGGAGATCCCTCCTGTATATGACCGCCGACGCGTCTGTGGATGTACAGTTCATATGCAGTCTCACGGTCCTAATGTACTTCCGTAACGCTGGGGCGATGGACTTGAGCCATGACAGCAGATCCTCTTCAGCGTTGGGGACGAGGAAGGTGTTCTGGCTGTAGTAGATTGAACTTGCTTCGGCACGGATTTGGTGGCAGGTGCGGAGGAGTGGTGGGGCGGGCCAGTGGCGCATGATGAGCTCTTCGCCTGGTGAGATGAGGACGAGTTCGTAGATGCGGTTGCGGAGTTCTGGGGGCAGAGTGAGGAGCGTGGATGGCTGTGTTAGAGTCATGGTTTTGCGGTCTGGAGTACGGGCGATTGGCGTTGTCGATGTAGGTGGATGTAGACTCGGGCGTCGGCACTCAGTCAAGTCTGGCGTTTTTGGAACTCGGTTGAGCAGACAATTAGGTGATTCGATGAGTTTGGCAAGATTCAAACAGCACAGATCATGAAGTGATTGGAAGAAAGGTCCAAGTTACTAG
>Ga0068618_1000045_pt1 | contig 20941 bp, 21 predicted proteins | sample InSIn2SAF170_2_FD_77423 | JGI IMG/M metagenome (GOLD analysis project Ga0068618, IMG submission 77423) | Clean room microbial communities from NASA Spacecraft Assembly Facility at Jet Propulsion Laboratory, Pasadena, California, USA -... ...
GACGAGCACCTCTACCGGTTCCGGGGCGTCACCATATGACTCTGATTGTTCGCTTGGTGGTTGTAGAGGACGAGGTGATGGTGACGCCTCGGAACCGGTAGAGGTGCTCGTCGGTGTGTCAGGTCGTCTACCAAACGCATAAGAGGTCCACCGTGATGTCCTGTGCGCGGGAAGCTTGCCGAAGACGTCGCTGCCCGGCGTAGGCAAGTGAATGCTGCTATGGTGCTTTGGTGGTGAGACCCGCTTATTGTTAATTGCGGGCGCAGGGTAGAGCTCAAGCTTCAAGTGGAAGAAGTAGGAAGACATGGGAATTGTGAGTATCGAGATGTCCTTACGGTGCGCATTGTGAGACGCTATCGTGGCTGCCAAATGGGTGCGAAAGTTGCTTGTAGCGACTTTTATTTGTAGAACGTTCGAGCGCTGGGGGCAGAAGTTTGCAAAGGCCGCCACCTCACGCTTAGTCACGTTTGTACAAGCAATGAGAGTGCAATACCTTTACAGGGAAGAAGCAACACGGTAGAGCAACGCATAACAAGGATGTGAAATGTGTGAAAGACGTAGTGCAGTAGAAGAGGCCAGGAGGCCACTGCGTTCAGATCATGCTATCTAGCATCATCTCGGCTATGCCGCAGTCATAGCGGTCATGCCGCGCTCATAAGATCATCACGCAAAAAGCAACGCCACCCATACTCCATCGCCGCAGCCTCATGCTGTCTATTGCCCACCACGCAGACGAAGCACCAAGTGCAGCGTGCTCTCCTTCTGGATGTTGTAGTCCGACAATGTCCTGCCGTCCTCCAACTGCTTACCCGCGAAGATTAATCTCTGCTGGTCTGGCGGGATACCCTCCTTGTCCTGAATCTTTGACTTGACATTGTCGATTGTGTCTGAAGATTCCACTTCGAGCGTGACGGTCTTGCCGGTAAGAGTCTTGACGAAGATCTGCATACCACCACGGAGGCGGAGCACCAGGTGGAGAGTCGATTCCTTTTGAATGTTGTAGTCGGAGAGAGTGCGGCCGTCCTCAAGCTGCTTGCCGGCGAAGATCAAACGCTGCTGGTCTGGAGGAATGCCCTCCTTGTCCTGAATCTTCGACTTGACGTTGTCGATGGTGTCAGAGCTCTCAACCTCAAGGGTGATGGTCTTGCCGGTCACTGTGCCGCAATGTTAGTAGATGTCACCAGGTGGCGGCGGTGAGTGCGGGGTTGACATACGAGTCTTGACGAAGATCTGCATGATTGCGGTGTTGTGTGGTTGTTCTGAGTGTGGTTATGAGTTGGTATGGATGCGAGTGGTAGTTGTTGTGAGTCGCAGAGTAGTTTGTGTGTGGTATGGTGTGAGAGAGGAAGCAGGTTGGTGGTTGAAGGTGGGTTCTTAAAGCAGTCATGAAGGCAACAAGCTGCGGCTGCGGCCGAGCGCTTCAGCCACCACTTTAGGTTACTAAGCCCCGCATTACGTGCGTCACTGTCACCTGTCACTGGAATGCGCGAGCACATTCGGGCACAGACTTTCCTCATTCACGCCTTTGCCACTCGTCTCACTCACTTTTGCGTACGGTGAATGTTCGCTTATGCTTTGGTATTGCCTAATCTCTACTATCGTAACATGTGGGAATAGCTGCTCGCATAATCATGCCAGCACCTGCCGCGAGCTTATCGAGCAAGCGGAAGCTGCGCGGAGGCGCTTCCGGCAAAGATACGAAACCACAAGCCTATCTCGCTAGCACATACGTTGGTGGCGAGACCAGTCGCAAGCACGAGGCTTCTGCGAATTCCCGCGGTGCTCATCCACATGCCCGCGCGAAGAAGGTAGACATGTGAATGGAGATGTTGTGTCGCATGTGCTCGAGTTAAAGCAGGGCAAGTCAAGGTCGGGTTGACTGATGCATCAGCATGAGCGCCCGAGCAGGCTGGCTGGCGCTTCAAACCCTCCGTGGCTGCCCAGGCATGGTAGACGTGAGAAGATTACATAGCCTCCGTTGTCGTCCCTCTTCTATCGACCAATCTAAAACACAGCTGTGCTGTTGCTGCCATTCCGGTGCGACCATAGCATCTATCTTATCGCCGAACGCCAGTGTGTCGTTCTAACAGTCCGAGGAGTACTCATGATCCCCAAACCTTATCACTGCAAGACAGCCTCATGCTCGTGCGGCTTCCTTCCAAACACCACCGGCATGGGGAAATACGCATGGATCTTCTTATCTCGCAAATCTCGGCTCACCTTTGCCACAAAGATGTCGACCTCCTCTTTCTTCCAATCCAGTCCTCTTGTTAACAGCGCCAAACAGAACCCTTCCAGTCCGTCAAGGATATTGACCTGGTTCCACCTCCCCAGCTCCTTCATATACGGATCTTTCGGCCAGCCGCACGAAGGCCACATGAACATTCGCTGCTGAACATCTACGAAGCCTACTTCTTGCATCCAGCGAACATAGTGATCGCTACAGTCGGATCCCAGCCGACGGCCGAGCTTCATGGACGCCTCGCAAAGCAGCTCACCCCAGCGGAAGAGGTCGGTGCCGAGGTGTGTGCCGTCTGCGGACTTGACAGGGAGACCGTAGTCTTGGACTTCTAGCCAGCCGCCTGGCTCGAGAGCTCTGTAAAAGCTGGTCAGGAGGTCACATACTCCTGCAAAAAAGGGATATGCTTACTGATATGCTTGCCGAAAGAAGTTCGGCCAGTCTCCGAAGCAGCCTGCCATGAGACGGGCGTGAATAAAATCGAAGGGCTCGTCGTAGAGCCATAGATCTTCGGCATCATCAATCAAGAATTTGAGGTTGGGCGGCACCCTGTCAAGTATCAGCAAAGCAACGCTCGAAGCGGTGAGGACTGCTCGCTACACACAATGTCGGTTGACCTGGACTCAGATCGATCCCTGTTACCTGGCACTCTGGGAACTCGTCTGCGAAGTCGACTGCCCAAATACCGGTGCCGGTCCCGATATCGAGACCGCGCTTCGGATCTTGAATGGGAGCGAAGAATAGGCGATTGCCGTATGTGAGCCGAAAGATGTGGTGTTGGAGATCCAGCCTGTCTGCTTCGCGTTCATCGTTTGGGAAGATGTATTTGCCGTCCTTATAGGCTATACAGATGATGAGCAGTGTGATGGGACGAAGCTGATATGGAACCTAGACTCACCATGATAGGTCCGACCGTGCTCCTTTCGGAAGTTGAAGATAGATTCGCTCAAGGTAGTGCTCGTACTCTCTCTGCATGCCACATCAGCGCTCCTGTTATCAGACATTGCAACGAGATGAGCGTGACCCACGTGTCGCTGCCGATCGCAGAATCGTTCTCGCTAGACTGCAGCACATGTACTTAGCAGAGTGACACTGGACGATCGCCGCCTTCGACGTCTTAGGGGGCGTGGGACACAACGCACATCTTCGGGCTCGAGCACTTGCTCCTCGGCCAGCTGGGCGTGTTGGCTGGGCTGCTCGTCATATTCCGCGCCCTGGGCGCCGGAAGGCTGATTTGCGGCTGAGTCCAGGGACGTTATGTCAAGGCCGCTGCTACCTGTAGATTCAGAATGATCTATTGGCATCTCGCTGCGGATGTTTTCGTGTCTTGCAATCGGAGCTCCGACAGGAACATGATCAGGGATTGCACTTGCGCCATCCTCAGCGTTCTTCTGTGGCTCCATTGGCGCAGGGACCTGATCTAAGCTGCTGGAGGCTTTGAGGTTGGCGTTCTCGTTATGACCGATCGGTCCTCGTACTTGCTCTACGCCGAAGGTGGCTTCGGTATTGGCGTTGTCATCCCCTGCAGTCGGTATTTGCGGCTCACCCTGCGAGTCCTGTGGCTTCCGCTGCCACGTTTTCTTCACGAGCAATCGGCGCAAGCGGTTGGTTCAGATTGCTTGTGGCTTCCACGTTAACGCTATCGTCTTTCGCATCCAGATCTCTCCCAGACTCAGTGCCGTGACCCGAATTGTAAGGACTGATTTGTCTTTCTGCAGACCAGCCGAGGAAGTCTCAGCCGCCACGGCCTTTCTTTACAAAGAGACCCTGGCCGACGTTCGACCTGTACGGGGTTGCTATAAGCGCTTGAAAGCGATCAATCGGTAGCCGTTTTGAATCGTTGTACCAATCGAAGCTTCAAGCTATACCAATAGTGCCAGTGCCAGGTACGAGCCTGATGCGAGTCTACGCAGCTTTTCTTCCAGCACCTGTGCATGGACTGAGGTCGTGTGAGAAGGCAGAAAAGTGTACTGTGTCTGGAGATGGAATAGGCTCTTCGCCAAGTAATAGTCTCCGGTCTGACAGAACGTAGTCCAACGGTATGGAACGGCTCGCAATCTGCGACGGTGAGGTGAGCGCCCCGCTTGTTGAAGCGTCGGCTGTTGCCAGAGTTGTTTACGTGACGCGGTTCCTTCTCCTAGAAACTTCGTCTATACATGTAGCACCACAGAAAACCTTTCCCCTTTCGAATTTGCCTGCAGTCACCCGATAGCGGCAGGGGTGCCACGCGATCGGTAGCGTGCCACGCGAGGTACGACGACGCTTCGTCCAGCACATTGCGATGGTAGCGTCTCGCGTCTTGACCAAGAGTTTGCGGCTCGTCTGACCTCCAAATCCGGCTCTTCTGCGTCAATATGCATGGGAGCACGCAGGAGCTCCACCCCACTCGGCTGCCGTGTGGTGGTTATTGAGCGTACCGAATCGGCGTAAACCCCTCGCCGCCTTGCTCCAGTCTCCAAGCGAGCCTAATCTCCCGCAAGACCGATAGCTATGGAAAGGTGAGCGTCCGAGGTCTGGTAATATAGTGCATGTCGCTATCCGCCTGTCTGCTGCGAGATCATCGCCGTCGTTGTTCGACCGTTGAGAGCCGTAGCAGCGGTCACAACCTGATGCCGTTTTTGCCCATTTCAATAGTGCAGCTTGCACCACGCTAGCTGTGCCTCACACCGATCCCTTGCGTTTGCGACAAGTCTTCAGGAACGCAGCATCACCGAACTCACGACTCAAACACAAACACTTGGACAATCAGAGAGGAGCCCAAGAGACTGGCCCGGACCCATAAAGCCGCTTTTCTCTCGTTCTGCAGGACGCTCGAACTTGTCAGACGCTCGGGAGCAGCGCCTGATTAGGCAACATGCTGTCAGCAGTACTGATCTTGGGCATTGTACTCATCTCTCTCTATGTGATAAGCAGCATCAGGACGTACTACGCCCTCAGAGACTTCGGCGGTCATTGGTCGGCGGGCTGGTCACGGCTATGGCTTCTACAGACACAGGGCAGTGGCGAGATGAACAAAAGATTCACAGCGATCAACAAGGAACATGGTGAGTGGCGTACCGTTCGCTCGGTATATCGCATTGGGGTTCACAAAAACATCCGATTTGCCGTTGCCGCGTGACACCGACATCAGGCTTTGGCTGTGCGACGAGTCTCCATCTTTCGGCCTTCCCTCTGTCTGCGTTCCTGTCATGTGAACATTGACTGTGCCACACGATAGCAGTGTCAAGGTCACCTGGCGGCACACCATATCCGCTTTGGCTAACAGCAGTATGTAGGCTCAACTGCTCGTATTGGCCCGGGCATGCTCATCACATCTGATCCCGAGCTTTTCCGCCGTATGAGCGCAGTCCGCTCAACCTTCCGCAGAGGACCATGGTACGCTGCGCTTAAGCTGCATCCAGAGCGTGACAATATCACCTCCTATGTCGATGAGCGCAAGCATGGCGATATCCGTAATCGTATGGCGCCTGGCTACTCCGGCAAGGAGAACGTGCACATCGAACAGGACGTGGATGATCAACTGCTTAAATTCCTTGACCTTGTCCAGAACGACTATGTCGCCAAGCCTGATGAAGGTGTCTACAAGACCATGGACCTCTCGCGCGAGACGTCCTTCTTCACGCTCGATGTCATCTCAAAAGTCGCCTTTGGCGAAACGTTCGGTTTTTTGGACCAGGACGAAGACCCCTTCGGCTACCTTGAGAACCTTGCCCAGATGCTCCCCGCTATCATTGTATTCGGCGTTTACACCGAGCTCACCAAGATCATGAGAATCCCCGTGGTCAAAGCAGCGCTCCCTAAATCGACCGATAAGCGTGGACTCGGTAGGGTCATGGGCTTCGCCGCCGATCGTGTAAGGGAGCGCTTTGGTCACAAGCCTGTCGTGCGTCGAGACATGCTGAACTCGTTCATCAACCGTGGGTTGACTCAAGGTGAGCTCGAGAGCGAGACGCTTACGCAAATCACGGCTGGCTCAGATAGCACGGCTTCTGCGCTGCGAATCACATTACACTTCATATGCACTTCGCCACCAGTGCTGGAGCGCCTGCTCGCCGAAGCGCAGGCTGCTATTGAGGCTGGTCAGATCAGCAGACCTATCATTACAGATGCCGAGGCTCGTCAGCTGCCTTATCTGCAAGCTTGCATCAAGGAAGGTCTGCGCATCTACCCTCCAGTCACCGGTCTCTTGGCGAAGATGGTCCCGGAAGGTGGCGCAAAGATCGAAGTTGATGGTGTAGAGAAGTTCGCTCCTGGGGGCACCCAGGTAGGCTGGAACAGCTGGGGCATGATGCACGATCCAGAGATCTTCGGCGCTGATGCTGAGGTCTTCCGGCCTGAGCGTTGGTTACCCAGGAGTAATAGCGATAAGGAGCGTGATCGCATCACTAAGATGACGGAGACGGTGTCGTTGTGTTTTGGGTATGGCAGGTTCGGCTGCCTTGGGCGGGGTGTGGCGATTATGGAGCTTAACAAGGCTGTTATCGAGGTAAGCCAGACACTATGCGTGAATACGATATGTGCCTTACTGAAGATATCCAGACGCTTCTGCGCTTCAACTTGCAGCCTTGTAGCCTGGCCAAACCGTTTAACGAGAAAGTCGTTGGCTTTTACGTGCATACCGACATGGATTTCATTGTCACGAAGCGTAGAGAAGATGCGAAGAATGGCTACGCGACCCTCGACGGTGGTGTCAAGATGGACGCTGCTGCTCTTCCTGGTGCATACGACGAGTGATCATGAAGCGCTATGCGGATGGCACTGACCGAAGGCGCACATGCGCTATGACTTACTGCTGCTTTTCGGCAAGGCGTTGTTGGGGGTCTTGAGGAGAAGGGCGGTCTCCTAGTACGATCATGAAAGCGAGTGGTCGGCTTCCGTATCCTGTGCGTAGAGCCGTCCATAGGTCATGACGAGGAAACTGTAGGGTCTAGTATGACAACATCGTTTAATCGTTGACCTCGTCCTTCTGCTTTTCCTGCCTCAGGCTTCACCTCACGTTGCGTTGCCGTGCACCCCTGGCACGTTTCATCCCCGGATTCCGAAGGCATTGAGCGTTGTGGCGTTATTGGCGCGAGCGGGTCTGCGATGCGGCAGAGTTTGTATGACCTGCAGCAAACGTAGTTTCCGTTCTCACATGCTGTGGTTTTCGACTGTTGTGAACCTCTCTGGGGGCAACGATGTGCTCACACTCGTTTTCGTCTCCATATCCTTGTTGGTGTCTGTGTACCTTGCAGAGCCATTATCACGCCAGTGGAAGCTAGGCGGGTGGTGGCACTGGTGGGGCAAACGCGCAATGTAACTTCGATTAATCGCTTATTAAGGATCCAGGATTACTGCTCAGCCTCGTCGCTCTCTTCGAGCCTGCCGACATCCTTCTGATTGCGCCGCTTCAGCTTCTTCAGCCCGTCGTGTACTTTGTATGTGGTTTGGGAGCTCTGGGCGACATTCGGGGACTCGGGCAATGCTGCAATTGTGAACGCGACGACTGGTAGCCATGAACGTAAGTTAACTGCGCCGCATCTGACAGGCTGCGACACAAGGCGCGCCGCGGCGATTGGAGACTATAGTTTGGGCTGACCATGGTCATGTGTATTCCGCAGTTCCTCAAGCTGCCGACTTCACTCGCTGGCCTCGTGGCCTCCTTCATTCTGACAGCGCATGCCGGCTATCCACCACCAGCGTCGTACCAGAACGTCCTCACTTCACCACTCGATTCGAACATCACCGTCTCGTACAAACAACCGGACGCTGGCACATGCCAGACGGTATTCGCCACGCAAAAGCAGTACACAGGCTATATCGGCATCCCACCCTATACACTCGCTCCGATACAGCAGAACTACTCCATCAACACATTCTTTTGGTTCGTGGAGGCAAGACAGGTGCCTGAGGCGGCACCTCTGACGATATGGCTCAACGGCGGACCAGGGTCGAGCAGTATGGTGGGCTTCTTCACTGAGAACGGGCCTTGCGAGGTAGTGCAGACCCAGGACGGTAGTTATGGCACACAGTCAAGGGCCTTCGGCTGGGACAGGAGCAGCAACGTGCTATATATCGATCAGCCTAACCAGGTCGGGTTCTCGTACGACTCGGCGACGAATGGGTCGTATAATCTCTACACTGGTGATATATTCGAGCCACCAACGACTGGCGAGGCAAGCCTGCCAGACTACATGCATCTCAATGGTACGTTCGGAACCGCCAACACAAACGATCAGACGGCGTACGCGACGACTGCGAACACGACGGACATTGCGGCGGCGGCGACATGGCACTTTCTACAGACATGGCTAGCAGCCTTCCCACAATACAACCCAGCGACAAGGCCTAATGTGACCTCGTCAAACTATACGCCGGAAGAGGCTGGCATCAACCTGTTCACTGAGTCGTATGGTGGCAAGTACGGTCCGGTCTTCGCGAACCACTTCGAAGAGCAGAACCAGCGGCGAGCCAACGGGTCATTGCCCAGCAACGGTACCTTGAACATCAAACTTGAAAGTGTAGGCATTATCAACGGCCTGATCGACGATGCAATTCAGGACTACTATTATCCCTACTTCGCTTACAACAACACCTATGGTATCAACGCCATCGATCAGACGGACGAAATCAACGCGATCACGAACTGGAGCCAATGTCTTGATCAGATTGACCAATGTCGGGCTGCTATGAACGCTACTGACCCTGAGGGCTATGGCGATGTGGCGACTACTAACGACTTATGCTCGCGGGCTCAATACACATGTTCATATATGTCCGCACCGTACTACGAAGCAGGATATGACCCGTACGACATACGCCAGCAACTACCTAGCCCGGACCCACCTGCTGCGTACCAGGAGTACCTGAACAATGCAAGCGTTCTTGCTGCCATTGGCGCTCAGGTTAATTACACCGAAAGCTCGTCTTACGTCCAGCAGGGCTTCATCTCAACTGGAGATACCTTACGCGGTGGTGGAATCCAGGACCTGGCGTACCTGCTCAGTCTGGGTATCCGCGTAGCTCTAATCTACGGTGACGCGGACTTCATCTGCAACTGGTTCGGCGGCGAGGCAATCAGCCTTGCGATCGCCCAGCAGATGGCGAACAGCACTGCTCCGGCAGCAAGCCTTCCTGCGCTCCCAAGCGCGACGACGGCTCCAGCGTCTTACGCGACCGCTTTTCCGGCTGCCGGTTATGCCGACATCGTGGTCAACTCCACCTACGTTGGCGGCGCGGTGCGGCAATTTGGCAACCTCTCTTTCTCCCGTATCTACGATGCTGGCCATTTTGTTCCCTACTTTCAGCCTGAAACGGCGTTCACCGTCTTTACGCGCATCATTCAAGGCGCAGATCTCTCAACAGGCGACGATATCGACTTATCAAGTTTTGGAACGACTGGGCCTGTCAACGCTACGCACACGAATTCCGTGCCTTCGTCGCCCTCGCCGACCTGCTGGCTACGCGCTATCAACAATACTTGCACGAAAGATGAAATCAGTGCCCTGCTAGATGGCAAAGGCAGCATCGTAAATGGCATTTATGCCTCGGACGGTACTGTAGATATGCCCAGCTCGAGCGTCGCCGCTGGTATACCTGGTCGTCCTATGAGTACGAGCAGCAGTAATAGCGGAGGCGCTCCATCAATGGCTGATGGATCTATGACTGGTCTAACGGGAGTGTACACGGCGACAGGTACGCCTAGTCCGACAAGCGGTGCGGCTTCGCCTGCCGCTTCTCCGCCGCCACTGGATGTTCGAGAAGGTCCTTTTTTGGCTCTGGCTCTGAGCTTTGCTTTCGGTGTTTTGGCCTTCTCGTACTAAGGAGGTGGCTGGTCTTACACTGTATTTCTATCAGTGCGGTCTGGTAATGACGGGGATGGCGTTTAGGGTTGGGGATGGAAGAGAGACCGACATTGTTATCCTATGATACCCAATCAATGTGTAGTGTTATTCCCGCGCGTTGCAACATAGCGCTGGAAACCAAGCATGGTTTACATCTCAAGGCGACAGGATTCCGTCAGTGTTTTCATCGCTGTTGTGGAGTCGAGTGCCTGTGCTTAGTCGAGCTTCATCGCTCCATACCCTATGGTGCTACAGGGTGGTACTGTGAAGGAAGCTGACGTGACATCTGAACTCGAAAGGCATACGAGACGGAGGGGCACTGGGAGAGGCAATGTTGTAAAGACCCTACAGGAAGTGCACGCCAATCTTCCGTATCAGCAGCCAACAGCTCTGTTCTAAGCACAGCTATACTCGAGCTACGAGACCGAGCACTTCACCCGCCCTACCTGTTTGCTCACAGATTCTGCCGTGCCGCTGGCACCAGGTAAGACTCTACATGGACATCCACGAGAGGCTGTTCGAAGGCTGCATAGTGTCATGAACCACCACCACTTTGCAGCCGTCCTGAAACTTGCTAGCCTGGACCGTGTCGAGACCGAAGGGTGAAGTCTGCGCAGCATAGCGTAGCGTCGTGAAATAGCCAGGGCAAGGAGCGAGGGGGGCCTGTGATGGGTGTTCTTGCAAAAACTTTGTGGTCGTATAGACTTCATGTGAAGCTTCCAACCCATATTGCAATCAAAAAGGATCGGAAGTGCTGCCAGCTCCCGATGTGGCTGCATAGTGGCGGCCTCGTGGCAAATAGCTTCACGCAGACGGAGCATTCGTCCTACGTGAGGCTGACGACCACATGTACGATGAACGAGATGGGGTTTGATGGCTTTCACCGTGGCAGGGGCGCTTTTTAGCGAACGTTGGGATCACGGAAGCGGCTGCAGCCACCAGATGCCATGCTGGCGTCATGGCGACAATCGCGCTGTTCTCGCCCATCAACTGTTTCACGACAACGGTCTGCTGTAATCCCCACATTGTCGAGACCTCAGTGGCAATGAATGCCCAAAGTGCCACAGGACGGTAAGCTCTAGAACTAATCTTGTATCTCCCAGTCGCAAAGCGCCAACATCACAACATCCCACAGGCGGGACATTCTGCAACTAGAGCTAATGGTGTCTGAATGCTGATGAGTCGGTAACCGTATGATCAGGAGTCGGCCTACAGTGTTGTCGACTGTTTGAAAGGGAAAGAATTTGCTATTCCGCACATTTTCAATCATGGAAGGGGAAACGAACTTGTGTGTGACAAGATCATGGTTTAGGACTGTCCTAGTGATCTCCCCTTTTGAACTCTTTCCAGTCTTGTGAAGAGGCACCAGTCTCTAACTCCAGATTATGGAAGTGTCCTGATCGCGACAGGCCATGCATGACATCGGCGCCCACGTGGCATGAACCTAAGCTTGCAATCGGAACGAGAAGGGCTACACGCAAAGCAAGCTGTACAACAGGTGTCGCCATCTGCTGACCAGACCTTCTCGTTGATATTGACCTAGTCTTGTTCGACATCGGAGCGTTCAAACTATGCAATTGTCATCTCCAAATCCAGCGCTTCAATGGAGGGGGACAACGAGTGTCGAAGGATGGCAGCCTTTATAGGGCAGTCTCTTCCAACCTCGTGACGAATGCGAAGAAGCCACGAAGAAGCTGATGACTTCGGTACGATCGGATCGACCAACTCTGGTTCGACTGACTCCAGCAAACCTGGATCAAAGAGCAAAGATCCCTGCTGTCGCGTGGACACCACATGGCGTCTTTAGTGCTTGCAGGATCGCCACGCCAAAGGTGCCTCTTCCGTCGAAAAGGTACAAGCAGAGTCTCAAAGTTCGGTGCGCTTCCGGAAAGGGTACGGTGTTGAAAAGCAATTTTAAGGTGAGCGGCACCCTTCCAAGCGAGATGAATACGTGAGTACTTCGAGTATGACAAGCGCTTGCATTCCGCGTACAGACTAGCAACGTCGAACGGTATGATGAAGACCGGGGTGAGCTCCAGAGCTGTTCGTTCGGCTGGATCGTGATGAGCGTTTTCCAAGATCCCTGCTGCGTATCATTCTTAAGATAACGGTCGCCTACGCAAACTCTCTCCAGCGGCAGAGGTTTCCTCATGTGTGATGTCCTTTGGTGTTTCCTCGCCATGCATGGGGCGATACAGCGGCCTTTATCATACCATTGAGTTGCTGCAGTTCTTGGCGTCCTGAGCATTATCCGTATCATGACAATACCGTGGCTGTACCGCACAAGGGACAACTTCACCACGCATGTGGTTGACATGTCAATGTGAAACATTCCAGCATTGTCCTGCGGTATAGTTACTGGTAAAGAGCGGCGTGACAGCGCTCCCACCACACTATCAGCTTTCATCAAAACCCTCGCAAGCGACGTCTGAAAATAGGCTGCTCTGCACACGAACCGGGCCAAGTTCACGCATCCGGACCGATGGCCCGTTCTTTATTGCGTGCTTAATCTGCATCTTGCATGTCGACCGGGTTGCTGCGGTGTCGAGGCGTGAGTATCGCTTTGCTCTCTATGGCGATATGCTTGCTCGCCAGCCCGAGGCGTTATGCTGCCCTGTTTGGAAGACACCAGGTTCTGAATGAAGATACATCTCGCCCGTGGTTGTCCGCGCACAACAAGAGGGGTTATTTGAAGTCGAGTCCAGCGCAAAGACCCTGCGTTATATGCTGCGGATCGGTGCTGTCAAAACCGAAGCTAGCCTATTTGGTGTGCTGAACCGCTCCTAAAAGAGAAACCATGATCTGCAGTGCGATGCGAGTGGCCAGGAAACGGCCGTCTTCGCTTCATCGTCGTCTGCAGCGCCAGCGCCGTGGCGTTAGGAGCAAGGTCGCCACGCGACGACATGATCTGCCGACGCCCGCAAAAACGTGGCTTGTGCCACTTGCTGCAAGTTCGAACGTCTCTCGGCGCGACTGCACAGCTCCTTCTGCAGCATGGCAAGCCTATGAGCTGTACTGGCTCGCTTGAATGCAAAAGTGGATGCTGTTGTGTTCGGTGGCAGCCAGCGCAGCCGCAATTGGCCAGCGCAAGGAGTCACAGTGAGCATAATCATCCTCAGAATTACAGCAACAACACCCTATAGCATGTTCGTTTAGGACGGCGGAGGTGACTCGCATATGAGCAGCAACTAGGATATAGATCTATTCGAGACTCGAGCGGCTTTGAAGCGCCTAGGCGATTCCGAACCGCATCCCGGCTCTAGCAAGGCTACCCGTTTGCTTACAATGACAAGCCCGGTAAACCATGTTCGTGCGATAGGGTGCACATGGGGCTGCTTTTACGCATGGGTGTGACTGGCATGCAGCCCGACGCCAGGGTCGGTACTGTTGATGAAAGTGCTATGAGCGTGCAAGCGAACATGACCCAGCTTATAGAAAGCTTGACAGGTGCACTGTTTAGCTCAGGGAGCTTCGGCGGGTTTTTGGACCTTTACGCCATCGACATCTGCCTCGCTTAGTCCGTTGCCGGCCGGTACCTAGTTCACTATTGTTTAGGTTAGAACCTCTCGGCCTCACTGACCTTCATTGACACTCACTGATACCGAAACAGTCACATCAACCTGAGCGTTTTGCACAGTGCTCCAGTCAAGCAGAGCATGAAAATTGCTGTAGCCCAAGACGTGCGCATCCATCGCTCGGACCTGCGTCGAGGATACCAGATTCCCACAAGCTCTGATTACGCTTCTTGGTAGCGAGCGGGCAGGCCATCAACCTTAAGCGTCCCCCTCACCAATCCGAGAGCAAGGACAGCAGATTATCAGCATCGAGCGCTGCACAAGTGCGAAAGGCGGAAGCAACCTTGCGGGACTGCAGAAATCGTGAACGACGCTGACAACAAGACCTGGATAGCATACAAATCCAGCTTAGCGAACAGCAGTCTGGTGTTGCCCATACTCGAAAGGTAGGACAGTCCGGCGCGGGATCCTGTTGACGCTGCTCCTGTTGGGGATCGAAGGCCAGCAGTAGCGGCGGCGTCATCACCCAAGTGCTTGAAGACTGACCTCACATATCGAACTTCATCTGCCACTGTCAGCCGGCCCTGTAGTCCTCCCAGTGGTGGAAGCGCGCAATCTCATATTTGAGGTCATTAAACCAGGGCACACTGTCCGTCTGGTCGCGCAGCTATTGTCTGGAGATCCGGCGTGTGCCAATCGATCGACGGCGTTGTCTGGATTGCTGAATTACGGTCTACGGTCACATCAGCAGCAGTCCGGCTGAAGTGTCACGCATACCAGAAGACGATACACATCTTGAGGGCATCACGAATTCCAACGCACTGTTGAACGCGAAGGTCGGAAGGTTCAGGAGGACCTACCACGTTGTGCACTTGCCGTGGGCGACGGCAGTGACTACCACTTCAACTCTTGAAACACTCCTGCTGAACGATTCAAGACCTATCCGGTCACCTCTCCGTGGCTGCTGGCATCTCCGGGGGCACCTGTTCAAATGTCTTGCAATCGACGCAGCTTACCATTAGCCTTGCGACACGACCTGCACTTTGCGATAACTCCTATACTGCATCCAGATCGTGAGCCTGACTCCGGCCAATGTGCGCTTGCTGATTACTCTTAACTACACTCGCTCCTTGCGGAGACTCCACCTAACCAGCGACGGTGACGAACACATACTTTTAAGTTGGTCCCCTGTCCAGGACGCCGGTAACAGTGGTGTTCGCAACCGCATTTTCTCCAGCTATCTCTCCTGACTTTCTTCACGCCATTGTACCACTGGTTGTCTACCAAGAAGCATACAACCAAGACAATAAAGCGCCCAGACGGTACACCAGGGCAAAGCTACCACTTCACGCGCGTAGCACGTGTACTTTGAACACCTCTATCCACCTGCGCCTTGCGCTCCGATCCGTGCCAGTGTTGGAAGACGGGACCGAAGCTGCTGAGGTCACCACTTCTCCTATCGATATCGATGTCGACGCCGATGCCGTACATGCATCTACCACCTGCGCGCCCTGCCCACACGGGCATGCTGGACGGGCGTCCGGTGTTCCTCGAGATACGTCAGCAACCAAAATGCGGACTGATCACGCAAGACAACAAAGAGAAGAATCGAAAACCGATCGACCCTCCTCCGATCATCCAGATGGTACTTGACCCACCGCAACCATATGGAACTCCTGAAACAAGCGATCACTGGCTGGTCAGCCCTTACCTTTTCATGATTGTAACAGTGTTGGATGGCGAAGAGGGTGATCATATTGTACCCGGTACGCCCATCATCGGACAAAGCTGCGCGTCACTGCACCGGTTGAAGGACATCAATAACAAAGACGGCGGCTTCTTCGTGTTCGGAGATATATCAATCAAGAAGCTAGGCCGACACAGGCTCCGATTCAACCTCTTTAATGCCGATCAGAACGGTGTTAAGTACCTGGCACACATCGACTCAGAGGCGTTCCCAGTATGCAGCAATAAGGACTTCCAGGGTCTCTCTGAGTCCAGTCACCTGTCGCGCACTTTCTCGGACCAGGGTGTTCGACTTCGATTGCGCAAAGAGCCTCGACACCTATCAAACAACGGCGGAGTCAAGCGCTCCTATCAAGATGAGCCGTCGCCTCCTCAGGTGCAGAGGCAAGGCAGCCATTACGGTTACGACACACCCTCTACGAAGCGTCAGAGATCCGACAGCGACTACAACAACCCGCATGCATACCCACCATATGCGGATGCTTCATACGGTCACGGCGGCACGCCCGGTGCGCGTACATGGATCGGTCAGGACAACCTGTATCAGCAAGGCCACGGCATGTCAGGCATACATGCCCCTTATGATGGTCCCCAGCCCACCTACAACATGCGTGGGCACATGTCGACTACCATGGCTCCAGTTACAACATCCAACATTCCAAGAACATTCGCTCAGGGACCTCTGTCTGCGCCGGCTGGCACTGAGTACTCAATTCACAGAAGTACTTCTGTGCATTCCAGACATACGTACTTCGGAAATGACTACGGCGCACGATCAGGTACACAGTACGAGGCTTCGCAGCTACATACGCCTGTGTCAATGACTGGGCAGCCGATCCATCAAGGAGGATACATGTCGTCGAATGTCCCTCCCGGTGGGCTTGCAGGACCTAGCGACATAATGGGTTCATCCATTGGGCAACACGGCTTGCCGAATCGCTCCTCTTTCGATCGGCCAATTTCCACCCAGCCGGACTTCGCACCTTTACAACCAGCTGCACTTATGCCAGCACAATTCGCAGAAGTGCCCAACCCTCTAGCAGCGGGGCCTGTATCTCAGTACCCTGAAGCGAGTACGAGCACTGCAGGCATTGTGCCGCACCCGTATGCCATCTACACGCCCACCTCGCTGTCCGCCTCGTCCGGTCTGGGTGACACGATGCTGAACAGCGCGTTTGGTTCGGCGGACTCTTTCCCATCTGCGAGTCAGTCGTCCGGTCTCCCATCGCAAAACGCCGGCAGTGCTTTGCAAGCAACGGCGGACCAGTATCAGCATCCAGGTCAGCTTGCCTCCCGACAACCACAGCAAGAGCACGCTTACCCCTACCAGGATTAGCTATCCTCGTCGTGGCCTGTTGGCAATGGCATTGATCGGGCTCAATTGAAGGAGAAGGCGTTACATATGGAGTCAATGAAAGAAAAAGGCATTTCATACAGGTGATGGGACAATAGAGTATAAATTGTTTGCGACGTTAGCGAAGGTGTCTGGCGTTTCGACGACAAGCATGGACATGGAGCAAAATGCTCGAAGAGTCAGTGGACTGTACGACTTATGGTTTGATTCGCTTTAGCACGCAGTTTGCTCGACGTTCGCTCGAAGGGAGGTACGAAGGCAATGGCATGCATAGTCATGGCTCGGCGCTGGAAGGCTCGGACGGCTCCTGTTCGTCTGTTACATGTTATTCTATGATATCGGTACACATGAGGTTGGGTCCAAAGCAGATGTTTTGCTTCACCTAATCACCATAAGCCGGCCATGATCGTTTGGCAGAACGTCTGTTTGACCGGACCAAGCGTGTCCTTACCGTAACATTTTTGCCTCGCTACGTACCATCCAGGCCTACTTAAACAACATCTGCCCGTTCGTGGCTGCAACGACAGTGCCAGCTTGTCCTGAACATGCTTCAGTTATTGCTACATAGTCGGCGTAGTACTGAAGCCGTTCACTACACCGTGCACACCGTTGTTGCGGATGATACGCCATTGTGACGAAATGCGATATGTGTCGATGGTCGTTCACTCGTACAAAGCTCTATCTTTGCCCAGAGCCTAATTAGCCTGGCGGCTCAGCTATCAATACAACATGCGGATGGGTATCAAACTTCCCATCTGCCTGTGAGAAGCGCCAAATCATACGCCGAAACCAAGCCAAGCCCAATACGCACACGTTAGCTCGTTCCCATAGCAGAGCGAAGAATGCTAGCAGCGTCTCGATGAAGTGGAATAAGCAGCCTGCAAGCTTGCCACGAGAGACTCCTTGAGAAAGTTGCCCGCGCCTCAATCATACTTGATCTCATTTTCTTCCTCTTCATCACCATTCTCTACGCCCTGCCCATCGACCTCCTCTTCAATTGCCACATCCTCGTCCGCTGCCTCTTTGCTGACCTCCTCATCATCCGCCGCGCTCATCGCGACATCACCTAGCTTACTCCTTGTCCTTCTTAGCGAGTTGCCACCAGACTCCGTACGAAGGCGCGTCGCTGACCGCCGGACGGGCGTACCGTACGTGCTACGCCGGCTAGTGCCACGACCTGGTCGGCCTGTTTTGCGTTTGGAAGCCGCAAGGCCTGGGACGGGAGGGAAGATCTCGAAGCGGGTTGGTGGGATGGCTTCATCGGCTGCTGAGGCTGGGGTTTGTGAGTCGTTTCCGTCGTGGAGTTTAGCTGGGCTGGCGCTGCGGGTTGCGTAGCGGGAGTCGTTTGGCGTCTTGCGCGGTGAGCGGCGCGTCGGTGACCTCTGTGGCGATTTGCTCTCTTTTCCATCAGCCTTGGCAGTAACAGAAGGCTGTGGCGTAAGCGCCAACCGCGCAGGCGGCGTCTTCCTGCTTGCTTCTGGCGAGAGGCCGTTGACCTGCACAGGTGGCACATCTTGCCCTTGCTCTATGGTCTCGGTCGTCTCAACATGCCCGCTCTCTTGCTGCAGGGCCAGCTGCCCACTTGCTTCCTCGGGCTCCGCATGCTCGTCCTCCTCCCGCGGCGCCACAGTCTGCAATGGCCCGCTAGCCTCCTCACCCATCGCGAACAGATTCGTCGGCCTTCCCATGACATAAGGCGTCCAGCACAGCTTTTCCGGATCGAGCTGAATGTGTGCTTTCCGTTCGTGCTTCTCGACATACTCTCTCATGTAATCGTAGTCCAGCCTCAGCGCATAGCACTTAGTCACGGGATCCCGAACGAGAAAGCGCAGGGCCTCGAGCGTGGAGATAATGTCATCGGGCGTCATGCCCGTTTCCCTCGCGATCTGAGCCACGGAGAGCCTAGGCAAGCCGTTGCCATTGCTGTCGGTGGCGGTCAGACTCTCGTGGCCTTTATACCGCAACAGAAGGGTGCAGAGGACATTTCGCCAATACGACCGATAAGAAACGAGTCCCATATCGGAGAGAGGCTTTTCGGGTGAGCCCGTCCGCCCCTCAACTTTCGTCAGGAGGTAGGAGAACTCGATCAGGACCCTACCGAACCCGCGACGCATGTGCACTGGCAAGACCAGGATACAGGACACATTGTTGCCTGGATTGCTGAGCGCTGGGTCGAAGTCTGGCGACTCGTGTGCGACTGCCGCACCACCATTAGCTTGCTGACTGTCCTGCCCACCATTCTCGTCGAAGCTGGTATGCGGATGCATCGGCGGCGGCGGCCCACATCCCCTTTTCTCCTTCGAGAAGTATCCAACGAAATGACATCCAAACTCGTCGTTCTCGGTCATGATGTAAAACAGAAAGGGTTCGACATCGTAATAAAGCGTCTTTGAGCCCAGGAACAGCTTAGCGAGCAGACACAAATTCTGGCAGTACAGCGGGTTCTTCCTCCCATCAACTTCGAAGAACGACAGTGTCGTCTCAGCGCCGGTCTCGGGGTTGGTGACAGGACTCCGATAGATCTCATCACCTGGTGGGTGTTTAGCGGAGCATTTGAGCTTATGCCGCCATGCGACGTAGTCGGAGGACATGTATTTCAGGCAGAACTCGCAGATGTACAGGTGCTTGTTCCTGCTGTACTCTTCGGGGTAAGGCGCAGCGTGCCAGGTATCGATCTCGTATTGCCCAAAGTTGATGCACTTGATCTTACTCGCTGCACTGGCGGCGGAGACTTTAGACTGCTTAGGTCCGGGTGTTTCGCCTGCAGCGAGGCTGGCGGCAGCGAGCTTGTCCTTCCAGGCTTGCTCGGCCTTGTTGCGCGCATCCTGGAAGGCTTGCCGGTCAGCGTCGAGAGGGTACGTACGGACTGTGTCGGCTTCAGCATCGGTGAGGATGCCGCCGTAGGGTTTGCCTTTCAGCTCGTCGGTTTCGCGGTCTGGGAAGGCGTAGAAGGGGTTGGTGTACATTGTCGTTTGAACGGTAGGGAAGTGATTCAGCTCCTCGGGCTCGGCAGTAGCGGTCCTACGACTATTGCGCGCCCGGCGCTGACGATCCCTTTCGCGTCGTCGTTGCTTCTTCTGTACTTCGCGCTCGACTTGGTCCCATTGCGCCGTGGTGATGGGAATGCTGACGATGAGTCTGCGTGTTGGTTCGTCTGATCTCGAGATGATGCGCGCACCTCTTTTCTTCTGCTTGAGTTGCCGCAGTGGCCTGCCGGTTCGTGACCTTGGCGACTCAGCATCCTCAGCAGCGCCATCCATACCACCAATAGCGTGCTCAACACCGTCAACAACTAGCTCATCCTGCTCCTCAGGCTCTTGACGTTCCTCCGGCTCCTCGGTCTTCCTACGCTTCCGCACATGATTCCGTACCGGCTCCTCATCCTCAGCACCAGGCGTTTTACGCTTCCGCAACGACCTCGAACCATCCATCGGGTCCTCATCCAAGATAAGCGTGTTGAACACTGAATGTGAGTCAGGCTTGATGCCTCCTCTCGCCTGCGGCAGCAGATCGCGAGCCATCTTAGGAGCAGACGACCGCCGCCGGAAAGACAACAAGTCTGGAACATTCTTCAAGTCGGCTTCCAAACCATTAGCGACACAATCTTTGCAACGCCAGTGTGCAGCATCTGTGAATGCATTGTTAGCATGTATGTCTTGCGCGTGAATGTTTGCTGGCTTGGCATGGTGGCTGGGAGCGAATGGGAAATTGATCTTCGTACCTTCATCGGCAGCTAGCGAGGCGACTTCTCTGGCGCATTGCCGGTGAGCTGCAGGAACGGAAGTCAGCGCCTGGACCCTGGAATTTGGGGACTTTATATTGTGCTTTACTGCATGTTCTTGTTCATGTTCATGCATGTTTGGGAGATTGTGGACTTACCGTTGTCTCCGCATACTGAGCACGCGAGATATTCTTCGTAGTCCTCACTTGGGTCGTGCTCTTCGTCTCGCTCACAGAATCTGGAATCTTATCAGCGGCCAACTCATCAGCCAGATATGCGCACACTTACACGCAAAGGTTCGCGTTGGCATTACCGACTTCAACATCCTCGCCAGCATCCTCATCATCTACCGCTTCCCAATCTTCCGCCCCGGACTTGGAGCTCTCATCATCGTCATCTTCCTCCTCCTCTGAAACAGCCTCGGCCTCCGACTCTTCGTCTTTCCGCCTCCTGCGAGACCGTGACGATCTCGTCTTTACGGCTCCTACAATCTCCTCTTCATCCTCATCCTCCTCCTCCGCTACTTCAGCGTCTGCCTCCGAC
>Ga0068618_1000046_pt1 | contig 20922 bp, 10 predicted proteins | sample InSIn2SAF170_2_FD_77423 | JGI IMG/M metagenome (GOLD analysis project Ga0068618, IMG submission 77423) | Clean room microbial communities from NASA Spacecraft Assembly Facility at Jet Propulsion Laboratory, Pasadena, California, USA -... ...
GCAAGGGCAAGTGTAATGAGTGTTCGTGACTGTCTTGGTCACATAGACATCCTGTCCGACGATTTTCGTCGCAGCTGCAACTCCAAGCAGGAGAGTCAAGGGGTAAAGCATTTTTCGCTGATGTCGAATCGAATAGATATTGTTCAAAGAGAGTGGACGATGACAATTGCATCAAAGGGGTATTCAGTACACGAAGGAGGGCTTCACGATAGAAAGTTAAGAGAGAATAGAGGAAGTCCATCGTTATCACCACTTCTATACAGAACTTGAGATTGCCCCGAGCTGGCAAGCCACCAAATTGGAACATGACGATCTTTTGTAGTAGTGTACTTGTTTAACTGAACATGGCCTCGCGAATATCTGAACTGTCACTGAGGTCAGTGATTCGTGAAGGAAAGTCGACTTCCAAGAAATGGTATCTTCAACACCAGACGGTAGTTCGGGCTAAAATTGGCCAAGGCTTTGATATCATTTCGCTTTTGAACTCAAATCCACTCCTATCTTCGTTCCTGGCAATTAAGCGGTAGCGCAGGTATTTTACGCTTGACTCGGTAAGCGACAAGTTGCTGACAAGTCTATAATCAAAGACGTGTTCAACAGCATATAGAATCTTCGCGATTTGGCGAGATACAGAAGTCGCAAAACCTATTATCGTGGTACGTTGTGACAATCACCACTGGTAGATAGATTGTAGAAAGAGTTGAAGCGCGCTTCCACAACAGGAACGCGTATTGCTCCCGTGGTGGAGCGGTTGAAATCCCGTTGTATGGGGTAAAACGGCGGTTGAAAAGAAACTTTGTAAGCGTGAAGTTTCGTTTTGATTGCTTGCAAGGCTTGTACAAACATACAAACACAACAACATCATGTGACTATGCCTACTCACAAAGGCCCTTCCAGCTAACATGACTCTCTTGGGAGTCGAATCTATTCACCAAAAGAGGAGTACAAGCTCCATGATCTTAGGTTAGTTGTATGCCGTACTAAAGGCGATTGCGAGTCCCTCTTCGATGAATTTTCTGATGGCACAAGTCAATAATACACTGTCACACATCGAACGGAGGCACTGCAATCAGAGAAAAAAGAATGGGCAATTCTGTAGCTCCCTGGGTCCATGTTATTGGCCGTGCTAAAATGGCGGGTCAGCATGATGCACCAAGAACTCGGTAGCGTCTTGAGGCTTTGAGACAGTGTTTTGACGCCTCCTACATCACTTTCGATTCACAGCTTGCGTGATAGCGTTCCCAAGCGTTCTCATTGCTGCACTGCGAACATGGCCAAGAGCTAACGGCGTCGCCAAGTCAATTTTGACATTGAGGGACTTTCAGTGTGGAGTTCGTGTGTTCATAGTGAGACGCTAATCGATATGTCACACCCGGGGAATGTTTTATGTTTACCCATCCCGGACACAGTTGTAGCTGTGCTGGCCGGACTTTCACCAACAGGAACATGATCAAAGATCATTCGTGGATGGTCAAATCTGACATTATTCAGTGCAGGATGTTTGATCTTCCAAGCAGTGATGTGTAATATACGGCGCGCGAATAGTCTTTCCTGAAATGTCCAAGATCGTGTCTGTAGAGGTTGTTTCAAAATCTTCGATTGCCACGTCTGGAACTCTCTGTACCTAAGAATACTCAACACGTCATCTGTTGCTATACGTATAGAAAGACCTTGAGACTGCTTAGGCAGTGCGACAGGGATACAAGAAGTTGGTCTAGGTAGAAGAAATCCCTGGAGTGCACCCGATGTCGAGGTCGCAGCAAAATACACTTGGCTCCTGGAGTAGTATTGTGCCATAGAACCATGCAACGCTGAGAAGGGGAGCAGAAGAGAAGGAGAAAAGAGGAAGAGACGTTCTCTCTAAAGGTACGATTCGAGTACACGGACCATCCTCTACTCGTAGCGTCCTGGCTGTCGTCCATTCATGCACCGTATTACTTATGGGGCCATGGGTCGTTCCTCTAGCTTGACTTGTGTCGAAACAGGGTAGAATAATCTCCTAGTCTGCATCAACTTGATATTCATAATACGAAGACATCGGCAATACTTGCACTATAGAAACCTACGGAGGTAAATGCTACCCACAACGCTAAGCAAGCTGCACTAGGCTACATCCGGATAAATCAACCCTAAATATATTTTAGACATGAAGTAAATGGGAAGTACTTGTTGATATACGGCAAGACACATCAGCCTTGCATATTCTAGATCTAACTTGGAAGCTAGGTAAATACAATTTAGGCTGCCAAAACGTACTCTTGACTACATCACGAAGTAAAAGCGCCACAAACCAAACTCATCAACCATTTGTCGCCCGCATACCCTGTACAAGCACTGGCCAGTGTGGACAGCTTCTCGGTAATCTCGTCCTGGCCCAGCGCACCTCCCTCTCCCACACCATCCACAGCACCATCTGAGCCCTTGCTCGTCGTCGTCGTTGTTTTAGCGTTCGATGTCCCTGCGCCATTGCCATTAACTCTCGCCAGAGAGAATTGCTGCACGATCTGCGTGCCATTCACTAACCACCCCACTGGGTACGAAGGCTTAGCATTGGCGGGAACAGTTTGATCGCCTAACGCTCCTTTCTGACGACCACCTGTAACGGAGGTACTATGTCCTGTCGAGCCCTGGACACACCATTTACTCGTGTACGGTCCGCCCGCTGCACCAAATGCCTTGCGTGACGAGTCGAACGCGATCTCGGCCGTTCGAGCCCAGATCGCAGCTGGATCGGTCAGCATGGCGGGTGTGTTCCAGAAGCGGCAGTCCGCTGCGCCGTACACAAACATCAATGGAGTACTGCTTTCATCGCCTAGGCGGTAGTTGTTCTTGGCATTGATAGCCAATAGGCCGTTATCCATGGCAAAACCATCCCAGTTCTCGAAAACGGTGCCTTTGACTTGGCTCTTGTCGATGGCGATGTCGCTTGTATCTAGCCAGAAATCGATCACTTGGTTCATGCCAGCGGTCTGAAATACTTGAGATCCTTTTGAGTTGCCGACTGTTTGAACAGGTCCGGTGCCAGGACGACCCCCAATGGCGATGCTTGGAATTTGATGCAAGTTTGTGAGTTGTTCCACGGCGTTACTGCAGGTGGAGCCACAGTAGCCATCAGATAGCACCACAATGTTCTCAGGTTTGAATGGCGGCGGTGTACCTTTAGCGACTGGACGACCTGGACCAAAGCCGGTTATCGATATAAGTTCCTGCGAGAAATCCGAAGGATCAGTGTTTGTGTAGTTGCTCTGGAAGAAAGAGGTAAAAGTGCCGTGGCCGTGCATGTCCGGACCAAAGAAATCTTTATAGCTCAAGAATGGTGAGCTGTCCTGCTTCATGACAGCTTGCCATGCGAAGGGCGTGAGTTGATACTCGTCAATAAGTTCTTCAGTGACGTTGGGGTATCTCTGATCGTTAACCGCATCTATCAGTTTACCAGCCTTGTCGAGTACGAGATTGTATCCGATGGACTCGCGCATGTCATTCTTCTGGTCTGGTCGAGACAGAGGGAAAAGCTGCGCAAGCAATTCAGTGCCAAGATCAATAAAACCACCACCGTTGCCTTGAATGTCGATTATGAGTTTTGTTTTGCCAGCCTTGGTAGCTGAACTGAGGAACGACGCGAGGGTAGATTGGAAGGACGTCAGAAAGGTACTAGCTGACCCTTCAAAAGCGCGAAGGACGAGAACAGCAACATCTTTAGCGGCGGTCGAGTTCGCGGTATTGAGGTAGTAGCCAGAGAGGACGCCTTCATCACCAATAGCGACTGGTGCTGGGTAGTTCGGGATCTGGGTAACTTTAGTCAGCCTCTTCTTGAGACCTCCAGACATCAGCGTCCATGACTTCTCCTCGACTGAGTCTCTCTTCACCTTCTTAGTCGATGTGGCAGCACCACCACAAATACCCCAGTAGTCCTGGCCAGTGGCGATTTTTCCTGTCTTGCAGATAGTGAGTGCGTACGTTGGCTGTGTCATAGTAGTTCCATTCTTGAACTTAATGGTAGTAGACTCTCCGGGGTAGAACTTGGGCCGTTGAAATGGTGAGGATTTAGCTTCTTGAACGTTTTGCGTCTGTGCCAAACTTTGAACAGCCTCGTTGTACATTGTGTCGGGATCATGTCCATACGCTACCAACATCTGTGTCTGCAGGAATTGCTGGGCCGGCAATCCATTGATGGTGTCCACTGGCGAAATGCCCGAAGCTTTTGTTGAGACCACGAGATCTTGGGCATTGCTTGTAACATAGTCGGTTGCCACGTAAAGCTGCGGGTTGGCAAGGCCATCTGAGGAGACGGAAACAAGACTGAAGCCGCGATCGTAATACACTGTCCCAGTCAAGACACCCCTGAAGAACGCATGGAAATCTCTGGAATACATGAGCAGTGTGTCGATGTCGACCTCAATGTCGTACTGGCCGTAGTACATATTGTTGTTAACAGAATTGAGGATACGATCAAGTTCTTTGTGGTAATCAATCGGCGTCCAAAGCCATCCACTCGGAGGATATTGCAGGTAATCTATAGTGCTGTGAATTTCCAACCAGGCTTTCAAGCTCTGGATTAACTGGATAGAAAAAGCCTTCTGAACAGGGACCTCTGAGACGCATTGATAAGCCGCCTTTGCCGGTATATACCAGGAAGTGGCCCCGGAGTTGGCTGCGATTGCGCTAGCTTGGGCACTGGCCATAGCCAGGCATGGGGAGGTCGCCGCTCGTGGCTCAACATGCCGTCTTTCCTGGATTGTTGGAACGGCGCTAGTGTCTGTTATCAGTGTAGCGACGGCGAGACATGCTGCTGCGAGGCCACGCATAGCTGCTGGGCGTATGAAGGACAGACAAATAACGAACGAAACCTGATTCCAACATGCACCGTGTAGATTAACAAAAGTGAGTCCCAGTGCTGATAAGAGGCAGTCTTGAGGAAACGCTCGCGCAGACCATGTACAAATGCACGGCGCAGATTAGCTCGTAAGAGAAATTCAGAGCGAGGAAGTGTAAGGAAGAGCTGACACAAACCTTGTGCTAACAACGAACAATGAGAGCCGAATCATGAACAGATTCAAGGATATACAGATGTACAAATGTACACAAACAAGAGGCAGTGCGTATGTATTTAGAGCACTATCTGTTATACTCTCGTTTCATCCTTGAGGGGCAGTCAGCCATGCTCAAACCAGGCGACACCTGAAGCAACCAGCGAAACTCCGAGCAGCCTTCGTTAACGCGCTTACTGTATAATCAGTGCGGCTGGAGAGGTGTCTTAGCATGTGATTGGTAGACTGGCTGAGGCTTTGGCAGCCGGTGACAGGTTTTGGACATTGTGGGCAGACGAGACTCTGGTCTAGAACGAAGTCAATGGCAAACGAGACGCGAAGGATGCATTGAAGGCTGTGAAAGTGCTGATTTTTAGCAATATTCGGTAAATTGCTTCGCTCCAATTGGTTTGGCGTTTCGTATCACGAGCTGGCGTTGGGGCGGTTTCGGCTTGGTAGGCTTGGCATAAGTCTTCGTCAAGCGAGGCCTGCTCGATCTTGTGCTTATCTCCATGTTATAGCACAGCAAGGTCCACGGTACCAAGTACAGATAATGCGGCTTGGCTGCAGCTGAGTAAGCGCTGGTAACAGCCTTGACAAACAGAAATTATGACGTGGCTTGTCAGGAGAGCGAATCAGTACTGAAGAGATACGGGTCAATATGTGTTCCGCATGTGGTAAGGATGACAGGAAGTGGTTGAATAGTCATGCTTTGTCAATCTGTGTACTTTCATGGCCAGCATGATTGTAGGAACGGTCAAAGTTGACACGTTAGGTGAGCAAAAGTCAGGAGGGGAGGCTGAAACCACAGGCCAGGTACTCTTCTCAATCGTCGACATTTCTTCGGACCCGTCTTCGATTGCGCTGGCTCGCCTTGATAGCATCTTCCGTTAGGATAGATTCTGGCAGCTCAAACTCTCGTTCTTCTAGTTCCGGCATTTCCTTTCCGAACACGTACACCTTCCGACCACGATTGCGCCCAGAGACTACGGCATCTCTGATATGCTGTTTCTCGAAGAAAGAAGTGAAAGGCTTGTTAATGGTTGTGGCAAATGGATAGTGGGTGACTGATATGATGTTCAATCGTTTACGTTGCAGATTTGCCAGTTTGGCTTCCTCGAGGAGCTGCTGTGATGCAAGCGCATCGAGCTCGCTCGAGTCCGGCCCCTTGTCCGATGCAGAAGCTACATGACTGTTGGCACGACTGCGGTTCCTGCTGTTGGGGACACTTTTCCGAGCCCTCGCTTTCCTGGCAACAGTTGAAGTTGATATTTCTTCATCGTCTTTTTCTGCGTACTCAGCTTCCTCCAGCAAGTGTTGTTGACGTTCAAGTTTCCGACGCTTCTCTTCTTCCTTCCAACGTTTGAATTTATCGATAAGAGCTTTAGTTTCTTGGATGAACAGGCTTCGTTTGACCTCATATCGTTTCTTTTCCGTGTCAGTAATGCCGCTTATACCGAGGGTTTTAAGCCAATCTGGACCACGAAGCTCTTCGAGGAGCCGTTCAAGCTGATACTTCTCGTGTTGTGCTCGTTCTTTGTCACCATTCTTCATTTGTTTCTCGTGCCGTTCCGCTCTCTGGTGAGCTTTGGTGTAGATCACGTCTGGCAATAGATCCTCGATGGTGTTCGAGGACGGAGCATACGCTTCAAGATCAATGATTTCTGCATTACGAGGCGGCATCTGGGTTCGAAAATAGTCCGATTGTGAGGGCAGTGCTTCGAACAAAGGCGTATCGTCCAGCAACACAATAGGCGTCTTCGCACAGAGGACATCTTGTTATGTTAGCATGTATTAGTGATATAGTGATCGTCTTCACCTACTTGGGTCAACCGGCTCGAGATTCAGCATATCATCAAAGGCAGGAAAGTACTGAGCCAGTTCTGTCTTCACCCTGCTACTACCATGTTCAGAGCGCAGCTTCCGCTTGTCATCTTTCGCCGCATCTTTGTTGAGGCTCTTCTTCACAACCTTCTGTGCTTTCTCTTCAATTCTCCTAAATTGATCATATTGTGGCCCATAGCCAGGTGACTGTAGAGGGCTGTTGCTGATGCTGCTATCATGGGTGATAAGCGAAGGCGGAATTGGGGCGGTGCGCGTTATATTGCCACCAGTAGAGGAGACCAACTCCGGAGCATCTCGACCGCGTAACGGGATGCAGACAGCGGATGGTCTTGTACTGCTTCCCAGTCTGCGGCGCTTCTGAACGTTATCGAGATCGGATACTGAGGCTAGTCGGCTTCTTTTGACACGTGAAGAAGGAGCGTCGTCGTGGTTGGACGCCGTAGGAGTGGTCACATTTTGAGCTACTGGACTGTTCGACCGTGATGAATAATGCTCTTGATGCTCGTTACGGATATTTGGGCGCCCTCGTGATGATCTCGAGCTGACCACCATGTTATTCGTAGAAGTTTCATGGTGACTGTAATCACGTTCTTGACGTCTGTTGGTGAATGTCGAGAACACCTGGGCCACTTGTCGAACTGAGATCATTTGGCGCAAGCACAACCAGAACAGGGTAAATAGTAGGCGAATTTGAAACCCCTAATATTGTTTTTTGACGCCTAACCATAAACACCCAAACACAATTGACGATTTGCTTGAGCACCTACGACGAATGCAAAATACTTCACAGCAAATATAACGATTGCTTAAATACAGTAAACAGAACGTTCTACAGGCATAGAGCCTATGTTTTCTCGTCAGGCGAACCTGACCCCGACCCTGATCCGGTGTCATGATCTGGAGTGTCTTGGTATACTCCATCGTCGTCGCTGAATACATCCTCATCACTTTCACCCGCGAAAGCATCGTATAATTCTCCTCCGCGTTTCCGCCTACCTCGTTTTGCCGTGAGCCCTTGCTTCGCGCCGTCAGCATCGTTATCATCAAGCATCTCGAACTCGTAATCATCCCGACTGTTCCTCAGTCGTTTTCTCCTTTGAACAAGAAAGTATATACCCAGTCCTAAGCAGAAAAGAACAATCAGGACAATGGACCCGTAAATCCAGATTTGCGTCCTCTTTGACACACCGAATGTTGGGAAGAAGTCTGGCAAGAAAGTATCAGAGGTGGTGTGCTCCGCATCTGCTGCCGGCAATGTTGAACTGGGCGTCGCTTCTGTTGTAGTAGTGCTTGCCGTAGGGGAGTTACTTGTTGCAGGGGTCGTGCTCGCTGCGGTAGTAGATGGCTTTGCTTTAGTGGGACGCTCTGGATGGTCGGAGGGGTGTTCTAGCAGCGAGGTGACAGAACTTTCTGGAGCAACCTTCGTTGTTGTAACAATAGCTGTTGCAATTTCGTGCTCGTCATCATGCTCATCCGGCAAGGGTCGAAGCTCCTGCTTGGCAGCATCAATGCATTCTCCCCAAAGGTTAAGTTTCCAGTCGATGAAGGTGCCGTTATGTTCGTTCGAGTTTGTGTCCTTCACGACCACTGTCCATGTTCCTACTCCACTTTCACCCCAGTGCACCACGGACATGAACGTCCAGTCGATGTACCCTTCGTTGGCGCCGTCGTCCCTTCGAGTTGTTGCTAGGTGGCTAATCGTGCCCTCTGGGCTCTTCAGCTCAACGCTTAGATCGCCTCTGCGAGTGTGGTTCACGTTCATGGTCACTGTAACGTGCTCAATGGTTTGTAGGTTCGCGCCACTGAGCATGTCGGCGGTGATATCGAAAGATGCAGCAAGGCCGTTGTCGCCCTCAGGTATGTCGTGAAGAACCGTAATCCAGGGTGAATAATACCATGCTTGGGGCTTTCGCAGTTCAAAGACCTTGGCTGCCTCGACGAAGCTGTAAGTGTCCAGTTTGCCATAACCATACGTATGGCTGAACTTCTTGCCTCTAGCTGTGTCTTGCCACTCACCTTCCTGGTCTTCGTGTATCGGTACCGATGTATCGATTGCAAGGTACTGCACATCTCGCCATGTCAACTCTGGCCTCGTACTCAGAGCGAGTGCTACAGCACCCGCCATTAGTGGACCAGCAGCAGAGGTTCCCCCATGAGTATTGACACATGTGTTAAAACCAACATCGGTCGTGTGAATAGCATCAGAATGGCCTGAGCTTGGCGTTACGAGCAATAATGCTGAGCACTTCTCTGAATAATAAGGATGATCGCCGGCTCTATCGATGGCTCCGGTAGAGATGGAATAAATACTGTTTGTATAGCCGTCGAAGTTGCAGTTGTCATCCCTTGCGGCACCATTTCCAGCCGCAAAAACAAAGACAGAACCTCGTCCGTCACGCCCTTGTTGAATCCCGTTGACCATGGCTTTCTGAATCAAAATCCCAGGCCCTTCCATGGTTCGTCCATCGTCCGGAGGACCCCAGGAGCAAGAGTAAATGTCATTCTCTTGATAATGGTAGTTTAGGGCTGCAGCCTCGTCTTCATCAGTTACAGGCGCAGAGAGTATGCGGATTCCAGCGACTTGGCCGTCATATGCCATGCCCACCCCACACACATCATTCCGGGCAGCACCAATTTCTCCAGCACACCGAGTCCCGTGCCTATCATCAGACAAGCGAGGTTTGGGATCCGGTCCTGGATTATTGAAGTCCCAGGATCCTTCCGCGTAATAATTTGATTTTAGATCGTCACTTGTGAAATCTAAGCCATCATCGATTATTGCAGTTATGACACCCGCACCCGTCACTCCGTTCTGCCAGACACCGGTCACATTGACATCGACACCCTTCTGAATATAGTTGAACAAATGCCACTGCTCCTGAAAGATTGGATCGAGTATGTCCAACGATGCCGCAATCTCCTTCAATCTTGCCTGATCCGCTTGCTGTTGTTCGTCCAATTGGCCTGGTACATTTGTAGGCGATGCTTGCCTCGAGCTAGGAGGCGGAGGAGGTATTCGTTTGTGTAGACGCATCTTTGCCTGCTGTTTCTGGTGCCACTTGATTCCATAGTCATCCGCGGCAGTCTCAGCGATCCCCAAACTCTTCCTGTGAAGCCTCCGCTTCTTCAGCTCCTGTAATGTAGTCTCCAACCGAGCACTTTGATCTTTCGGACAGGACAGCGTGTAATGATGGGGTAATTCGCCCAATGGGCCCTCAAGGGTGGCATTGAGGACATTCGCTATCGTTCGAGCGTCAGCCAGGCCGTGAAGCTCGAGTGCAAAGTAATCCAAAGCATTATGGTCACGCTTGTGCAAGGCGGCAGTGACTGTCAAGGCTTGCAGGAGCAGCCAAGCGATCGATCGCATCGTGTTGAGCAGAAGTAAGGATCCGTACTACTGGCTCGTTTCCATGGTCAGCCAAATCGTAACCTTCGACGTTGTTGCGGAAGATTTAAACACCAATTTGCACGGCTAGGGACAAACAGCGATGTAAGTTAATTCGAGAACGGATGATAAGTCGGCTTTCATAGATCGTAAAATTTAAACGTTTTTGGACATTGCTGGCTCTCAGATGCCTGGTAAGAAGCAATGCTTGTAGTGAGTCTGTAACAAGGTGTCCAGATTTTCAGCAATGCACGGGCACGTTGAAGAGAATAACAGCAATCACAAAACTAATGATATCTGGAAGTGTAAAGTTTGGTCTGGTACGGAGTACCGTTTCTAGGTATTCAAGGAGACCTGAGGATGTCTTGCACCTTTGTCATATTCCTGCACTTCCTGGGGCGCCCTGCATTGCACCTTACGCTTTTCTACTCAAGGCACAACAGTGGTTTAGAGAGGTGGATCTTCACCGGAACAAGGCTTAGGTTGGCCTAGAGCTTGGATCTTGCCGCTGCACGTTTTAGTTAGTGACGGCGGGACTGCCGTGTACTAAATGTGTTGGCATCATCTTCATTCGTGAGCTGCACCACTTTACCAGCCACTTAGATATTCTTGGTTTCGCTGTCCGTTTTGCGCTCAGCTGCTCTCCCGGTGTAGTTTCGCTTCGATAGTTGTATTGTTACACCTCTATGCAGCTCGGTCTTGTGCGACACGTCTTCGATCTTTCTGCTTCATTTCTGTTTAACGCAATCTTGACCATGACACGAACTTGAAGCGCAATAGATAGCCCACTTTGGCGATTGGAATGATTAACTCTTGAGCAACTATTTTGTGTACATACACCTGCGCGCCATTGAAACAGCTGAAATTGCTATCATGAATTCGATTGACTTCTACCGGGACCCGGCGCTCGACGGGCTCCTTGAGCCACCTAGAAACACGACAAGAAGAACGTCAGGCCATTCGAGACGGACACCAACTGCTCCCAATGAAATTTATGCTCCCACCTATCCACCACCGGCGCCAGAGGTGCCTCAAGATGCACCGATCTCCTATCCTGGGAACGGTTTGGATGGTGGCGGGGGTCTGCAGAGATCATTTTCCCAACGCGCTCGTGGACGACCCTTCGCGGACGAAGCCTTTGCAGATGACGACCTAACAGACGCAATGAGAAACGAGCCTCCGCAATTGTACCCTCAGTCCAACCAATACCCGATGCCAGAGCAACGTCAGCCGCCTCGACCACGGACAAGAGAGGACAATACTCGCCGGAGGCAGATGATTCAGGATAACATAAAGTCCGCGGCTGACTCGGTCCAGTCACCTCGTGATTTAGCAGAGCAAGTCATGATACCGCATCAGGGAACGTACCATGATGATGCAGAGAACATGCCGGGTATGGTGCGGTCCCCGACTACCAAAGATGCGGCCGATCAGTCGGAGCAGAGAGACTGGGCGCCAGACCGATCACCGTTACAGAAGCTCGAGGCGACACTGGGCAATATAAGCAAGGAAGAGAAGCGCGCTCGAGTACAGGAGGCCGAGATGTTGCACATGCAGAAGATCCGTACTCAAACAGTCCCTGAGCGCAACAATGCCGACTCTTCGCGAGAACAGCAGCTTGTATCCACCCCGCCTGCAACCATTGAAGACGCCGGAATGGTTCGGAGCTTGAGCAACACGCAAAAGGATAGATTGCAACACAGCACCGTCATCGAATCACGAAAGCCTGACACGAGACACCTATCTGGTGGTCAGAAAGGGTTTGATTATCAGGTTGCTCCGCCGTTTACACGCAGCGTAACCATAACCCGTACCAGAGGACCAACCACGGTGCATTCCACTCGCTCGGACTCTACATCACAACGACCAGTATCTGCTTCTCAAGCTCAATTGCCTGTTGATCCAACTCCAGACCTGTCACACACAAGGAGTACTTCCGCCGCTCAACCCAGGATCCAATCCCTCCCCAGCGAGGCGTGGGCAACTCCAACTACACAGAGAGTGCACCAAAAGCAGCTTCGTGACCCTGACCCTCTGCCAAGTGCACAAGACCGCAACGCGTCTCACCGGGCGGCGCTCGAACAAATGGTTGACACCGTACCTGCGACCAGATCGAGAAGCTCATACACACAGTCGAAGGCGCTTCAACAAGATTTCCATCATCGACTTGATAGCCAGGCACAGCCTGTGTCATATTTCAGTAGAGATGTACCTGTTATCTCCAAGCAGGATGTGATGCCATCGCGATCTGTGTCTGGTCAGACAGCTATTCGAACAGGCACGCCTCAAGGTCAGGCAATCCCTACCAGCTTGGGAGCACAACAATCACCCGGCGTACGCTCGATTGATTCAACTGTCCCGGCTACTGATTCTATGCAAAGACAGAAACGACAGTCAAATGTCTCGTTTAAAGAGCCGTATGATCGTCGTAGACCAGTCGATGAATGGAAGTCTGCCGAAACAGCCCAACTTGCGTCCGTTGATTTTCTACTGCAACGTCCCGAAACGAATGAAGATCCTGGCCAGAACAAAGCTTGGTGGGAACAAGACCCGAATTCACCACGAAGAAGCGATAGATCGAGGACTGCGGCGCCGAATACTACCGCTGCTATTAATGACTCTGCTGCTGAGTTCAGACCAAGACTCCTTATTAAATGTGGACCCTTACTACGCTATACGGGCATAAAGCGCACAGTCGGCGAGGGCGGTAAGGAATACTGGCGGGGCACAATCATGCTCGTCACGCAGGACTCGCAATCATCGTACGAAAAGCCTCCCGTGCTTCGCTTGTTCGCACAGCCAAAGTCAATGCTAGCTCGTCCTGTCTCTGTGGTCGAAGGTGAACAGCTTGCACCTGAGCATGTGGATCCTATCGCAGGCACTATCAAGATGTCACGAATTGGACGGGCACTGTATGTTCGTCCAGTAGATCACTTACCAGAAGGGAAAGACCTGTCTCAAATTGAGACCGATGACGGACTCTTCGAAAGCTCTCCACCGGTAAACAACACAGATGGAAGGTCAGTCTCCGTTACGTCCCCCGTGTCAAGGTTGAGCGACATGAACGGAGAGCGATGCGGCCGGTTTAAAGAAATCAAGGGCGTTAGATTATACGCCGACCCTGATCGCGATGTGACTTTCTGGCTTTTCAAGCTCGAAATTGAATTGTCCCCTCAGCAGCAACATATTGGCTACAGAATTAATGGCGGCGTGGCACAAGGTTTTTGGGTTCCAGCGGAAGGCGAAACCATGAACATCATGTTCCATTCCTGCAATGGCTTCAGTATGTCTGTCAGATCCGACAATTTCTCTGGTCCGGATCCTCTTTGGAGGGATGTTCTGAACTCTCATCAGAGCAGGCCTTTCCATGTTATGATTGGTGGTGGAGACCAAATCTACAACGACAAGGTCATGACCCATACTCGTCATTTTGGAGAGTGGACAGCAAACAGGAACCCTCATCACAAGCATCACGCACCACTTACAACGGAGATGAGGGAGGAGCTTGAAACCTTTTATCTTGAAAATTACAATAGATGGTTCTCTCAAGGTCTGTTCTCCATGGCAAATGCGCAGATCCCAATGGTCAACATGTGGGACGATCATGATATTATCGATGGCTTTGGATCCTATCCGCATGCATTCATGATGTCTCCTGTATTCAGTGGGATTGGTAACATTGCTTTCAAATACTATATGCTGTTTCAGCAACACAGTGTTGAAGGGATGACTCAAGCCGATGAGCCAAGTTGGATTACTGGGTACAAGCCTGGACCATATATCAAGTCCTTGAGCCGCAGTATATTTCTAAATCTTGGCAGGCCGGTAGCGTTCCTTGCACTCGATTGCAGGACCGAGAGAACGAAGGATCAAGTGCTGTCAATCGATACATGCGATATGGCTCTCGAACGATGTAGGAAGGAAATCACAGAAGGCCAAACGATGCACCTGATAGTTCTATTGGGCGTGCCGATAGCTTATCCTCGAATGAACTGGCTCGAGACTGTCTTTACTAGCCGCGCAATGGATCCTGTCAAAGCCATGGGTCGCTATGGCTTGCTCAAAGGTGGCCTGATGAACAAATTTGACGGAGGAGTCGAACTACTAGACGATCTGGACGACCATTGGACTGCCGCTCACCATAAGGAAGAGCGCAATGAACTCATCAAAGAACTTCAAGACTTGGCTGCAGAGCGCTCCGTTCGGGTCACCATACTGAGCGGCGATGTACACCTTGCCGCCATTGGCCAGTTCTATTCCAACCCTAAGCTCAAAATCCCAAAAGATCGCGACCACAGGTACATGCCTAATGTGATTTCATCTGCCATTGTCAATACACCACCACCGGAGATGCTTGCCGATGTATTGAACAAGCGTAACAAGGTTCATCATCTCGACAGTTACACGGATGAGGCAATGATACCCATGTTTATCCACGATGTTGACATGAGAAAACGTAACAACAAAAATTTGTTGCCACGACGAAACTGGTGTTCTATCACAGAGTATGTCCCAGGCAAAACTCCTCCCGCATCACGTTCGGCCTCACCTGAATCTGTGCAATACAATGAGGAACAAGAGACCCTGCCACAACCGAAACGGCGGTTTTCGCTGTCTCGGGATGATGTCAATCCAAGAATGCTTTTTAGGCGAATGAGTTCTCGGAATGCACCTCCTAGTGCATATCGAGACGGAGATGTGGATACGAGAGATGAACCCCAGAGAACGGCATCATTCGATGGAGCGCGACCCCAACCATCTCGGTCCCGTAGCTGGAACCAAAGGCTCGGTCTTGGCAGGAGAACTGCATCGGAGACCAGGGAGTCCACAACCAATGATGACGAGTTTGTGGATGGCACTCCTGATGGGCGTCGTCCCCGACCCTTACGTCCGGGATTTCATCGCCGACCAACAAATCTATCTGAGAAGGCAGCAAGGAAAGGCAATGTGCCAGCAGTAGATGCGGAGGGCAACGAGATCGATGTGAATGGTCACGTCAACCTCGATGGTGGACTTGATATTGTGCTCAACTGCGAGATTGATCAACGAGATCCATCTGGCATTACAGAGCCCTACAGGCTTCTTGTGCCTACGTTGTGGTACGATGGTAGCTCGGATCGAGAGAAATTGGATGGCGCAGGAGGGCTCAGCCGAAAACCTACTCTACTCAACAGAATGGGTATAGGCAGTCGAAGTGGGCAAGGAACAGCCAAAAACCAAGGTAGTGGCAACTGGGGACAAGAAACGAGTGATACCGAGAGTTACAGTGGCAGTGAAGGAAACGTGGAGGAGAATCCAAAAAAGAAATTCAATCTATTTGGCAGCTTACGACGGAAACGGACCCAGGAAGACCCTAGTCGTGGTTATGATGTCCAAGAGCCTTCGCAGGACTCGAAGTACATGGCAGAGCCAAATGAGTCAAATTCAGCCGCTGCACAGCGTACATTCGCAACACGCGATCCATCAACTCAAGTTTCAGCATCTACCACCACTTCGAAAGACACTCCACCGACCACGAGTTATCAAGCAGCTCCACAATCGTACGACATGCCATACGACGCGTATGATGCACCACAGCAGATGTCACGACCACCTCCGGATAGCTCCCCAGACCAGACTCGTAATACGAGACAGGCACTGCCGACCAGACTTTCTTCCTTCAAAGGCATCAATTTGTTGCGTAAAAATAGTCGCAAGCAAGCGACGAACGATGAATACTCCCAGCCTCCGATCATCAGTCAGCGTTATGAGTCACAACCACAGTCGCAACCACAGCCGCAACTACAATTGCAACCGCAACTGCAACCCCAACCCCAGCCCTTCATTGGACCGACAACTCCTACAATGCAACGTACAAACTCGTACTCCATAGGTGGTAATAGATCCAGCACATTGCAACCACAGACAAGTGCATACGAAGCCTCTTCGGCATACAACCGACCGCAATCTACGAGCCGAACTGTCTCGCAGCCAAATACCAGTGGTTTCACGGTCGGTCCTCCTTCCTCCTTTCCAGCAGCGACAACCAATCCCTCAATGACTTCTGCCCAACGAGCATCCTCCAATCGCAGCAGCAACAGTAGCAATTGGCAAGGCAAATATGATGCCGTTCCTGGCCTTGGTACAGACCATGACGCTTTCGCGAATAATCCTCAACAGCACTCATTGAGAGGTAACGGCATTCTGGGCCAAAATATTCCCACATCGAATGACCAGTCCAGCCGCGAAAACGACGATTCCGAAGCCCGACCCTCGCAGCGTCCAATGTCACAAAGCTACAGCGGCATCGAAGCCTACAGAGAAAAACCAAAGCGAAGCGTCAGCCTCCGTGATCGTGCACGAGGCTTACTTAATCGCGTCAATAGCAAACGCAGATACGACGACGATGACGACGATTATAGTTACAGCGATGGTGAAGGTCAAGATGAACGTGAAGGCGAAGGCGAGTACAGCGATGAAATGGGCGAAGAAGACGAGCGTGGCCACAGCGACGGCGAAGGATCGTACATATCAGGCGACGACTACGACGACTACGACGACTACGACGACTACGGTCAGAAACCAAAAAGAGGACTTTCCCAGAGACTCAAAGAGAGTATGGCGAGAATGGGCTCGAAGAAGGAGAAGGAGAAGCCAACTGGTAATGATGGTACGGTGAAGGGCGGGAATTACTATTGACTAGGCAACGACGATGATGCTGGCGCATCTAATGATAGCGCTGGCGCTGGCGATGAGAAGAGTCGTGGTGGTGCAGATGATGATAATAGTGGTGGGACTGAGGAAGGGTGGGTTGTGTAGATTGGTGTACGTACATAATTCATGATGTTTGATGGTGATGAATTTTGAGTGTCTGATTGGATGGATCCAGCTGGAATCTTGCTGAACGGATGGACATATATACATATCTAATTTCACGAACCTTGACGAACGTATGTACTTGCCTTATCTCTCGGCCAATTATTCTCAGGTTGTGGTTTCGATGATTGTGATTGGAGAATTATTCCCTCCCTTCCTCTCTCGAACATATCAAGTCATGTAAACACATACACCTAGCAAGCCAGGATCCTGTGTCCAGCACCGAAGGCATGTGTGCTGTACGAGAAGGAATAAACTGGAACATCTGGAAGTATACACGGTATAAATTTGCTAAGAGGTATATAAATAAGATGTTTAATGATTTAGTATAATGTTTATGTTTCACTTATCATGATAAAGCATACAAAGTTACGAACCATTTATCTACAACCCTCATACACCTGTCCCAGTGAAAGGGTCGAGTAATAAGTATACAGTACGTGTCAATCGCGAACCAAGAGCAAAGCTGTAGTAGAAACCTCTAAAGAAGAAAGTAGATTGGTTTGCAACGGAAACTATAAACGGTATCGAGAGGTTTGTATGCCATCGCTGAACAAATGAGGAAGTGCTACAACGAAGTGACCAGTAACACTGGCTGTGGCGATGGCGAACATAGAGTTGAAAAGGAGCATTCGCCGTGGTGAGGATTTCAAGTGCTGTTCGTGCACGCGTATACGTGAGTGCCTATGTACAGTATGGTATTTGAGATAAGGTTCCTGTAGCAATGTGTAGCTGGTGTGCGCACCAATCCCAGCCACGACCGGATACGAATTGGAATTAGTCAATGATTTCGATGCTAATGCTCGTTGTGGCCTTTCACATGAAGAGTACTACTATCAACAACAACCCCAGTCTTAGCCTCATCAGTATACCCTCGCTCCCCTTCCTCCCTCTCCACCACCATCTCATCCCGGTCAGTCTCACCCATCATACCACTCGCCTGCTCCCGTTTAACTTCTTCTCTCATAACCTGACTTGCAGCTGCATTAGCAGGAACAGCATTCTTGCTCTTTCGTCGTCTCATGAACAGTACAGCACAAACCATGAGGATAATTAGCACAACGACAACGAAGCCGATGATAAGGCCTATCCATGCTTTCTTTCTCTGGTCACAGCATTTTAGGTTGGCGAAGGATGGCCATTTGCAGTTTTGTGTGTTGCATGTTTGTTGGAGAGCTGCGGTTGCCGGGCTGGTGGATTGGCTGTGGCGGACTGTTGTGGTGGTTGTGTGGGACGTTGTGTATGTTTGGACTTGGCCTTGGGCGTTGGTTGAGGTTATTGTTTGGGCGATTGTTGTTGGGAGGATTTGGTTGGATGAGGAAGGAAGGTTGTTGAGGTGTGAAGACTGTGCGGTGGCTTTGGAGGTGTGGATTGCGGTGGTGAGGGTTGGTTTTATTGTTGATACTGCTTCTTTTATGGTCGGTTCGATGACAGCGTCGATGGGGATGGTATTGGATCTTGTAGTGGCTGTACCCTGTGAAGGAAATGCAATTTGAGATGTATTTGGTGTGCAGACTCCCATGTTTGTTGTGCTTGAGAGAAGATGAGAGGGGTGATTTTATTGACAAGTGTACTGTTGTGAAATGTGGTGGATGATAACTATTGTATCAAGCTGGATGGAGGGACAATCTGATTCTGAAGTGTCTCCTCGTCAGGTATTTGAAAACTGGAGAATGCTGTCGAGCTGGGTGGAGGATCTCTCCATCCATGTCAGCATCGAGCGGATCCGCATCCTGCTGGAATACCGATTGCATATCCGCTTGGATGAATGAGGTGCCCTTGTAGCTGTTATGAGTTTGTAGCTTTGTTGTTGCGGGTACGAAGGTTCAGCTGTAGAGGGACTGACACGACGGTCGACTATGGAAGTTGGTGATAGGCCAGCTCGTTCAGTAACATTGGGCTCGAACGGCAATGGAGCACAGGGCGGGTATGGTATTGAAAGATGGTGTTAATTGTGTCTATTCTTGTGTCTTTCGACCGGGTATTGTAATGCACGGGAAGATCTGCTGAATACCTGCCAGTCAAGGCATCATGGGTCGCCTAACGATTCAGGCCTGACATTACGGGGTACTAGTAGATGGGTTGCTGAGATGTGATTGGTGATTGACGTACGGTCTCGACTTCCTTCAACCAATCGATGTTGTGATCCTACCAGTACATGCGGTTCCTTTTACACAGCTCGTTCCGTTGATAGCAATAGCATATGATCGTATCAATGTTCGTGACCCTGCCATACCAAATTTCCAGAACTTGAGATCAGAACAGACCCGACGAGTAGTTTGAATGAAGGGAGTGCTCGATGCCACGAACCTGAACTCTTCATCTATACAGTTGGAACAGATGTGACAGCTAATAGCTGCTTGTGCTTGGGAGAATATAAAATGAATCCCCCCATTGAGATGGACACCTAGCGCGTCTGCAGCGCTGCTGAAGACAAATGTGGTGAAGGAATTCTGCGCTTTGCACCTGTAGCTGCATCAAGCGCCAGAGGAGTCGGTTCTGCTGACAGACTCCCAGCTGCAAGACTTAATTGGATCATTGAGTGGCCAAAGAGGAGTCCTTGGGTTCGTCTTCGGTTATTGGTTCTTTGTCGTAGTTTTTGCGCATGCAATACCGTAACTTATATATATAATTGCGATACTGCTGTCTGGGTAAGGTAACTGGAGAAAAGTTAAAACACGACATAAAAGGTGATCATGAAGTCAAAACTTTGAATATCGTGTGCATACAGCCAAAATGCCAAAAGATAATATTCTGTCATGAATGATGTACAACGTTTCCATCAGATGTTTTCCACGCCAGAGAGTTGGGTATCCACACGCCAGTAAGGATGAAGACCTTCCTGGTCCAAACGCGAGTGCATCAAGTCGAGAAACACTTAACTGAGGTTGGTCGTGTATCACCCCATGGCACGATGGAGTGAATGGTGCAAGGATGATCTAGGCTGCTGCTGCCGCTGATGTATCTCACATATGGCAGGTAGTACACAACTTACATGTCGAGAATGGTAAATAGTGTGTTAACTAAGAAGGAACAGAAGACGTACCTGGGTGTGTAGGTGCGTCCTGTACACCCTACGTTCTGATGGTCTCCATGCTATGAGGTTACCAAGATTTGGTTGCGTACACGAAAAAAGCTAAGCGCAGCACTCAAGTCGTTTGCTACATTTTTTACGAAAGGACAACAAACCGTGAGCATGTTTCAAGCGTGTTCCGGTTCGATGCTGACCAGGCTTGCTCACAGAATGATGCAGCTGATCAAATCTGGATGTGTAAACATTCCAGCAACTCTCACAGGCAAGTCGGCATACCAGCGGGTGATCGGTGCTCTGCGCAGGGATGGATACGACATCAGTTCCATCTACTGTCAATCTCAATATCTCTCTCCGTTGTTTTGCCATGAAAGTGTACTATACCTGTGAATTTGTCAGCTGAATATTGAAAACGGACTTTTTGGGCTAAGGGCCGTTAAATCCGTAAGAGATCTTCACGCTTCCCCCCTTGATACGTCCGGATCTAATATCTCGACGTAGTGCAATTACTCATCTTCGAGATGATGAGAGCTTGAGAACCATACCAAGATGCCGAATTGGATGTATTTAGGACAGTCAAGATGTAGAGACTCAATTGCCTACCAAGCTGAGCTTCTCCATAATCCAACACCCAACAATAAGCACACCTGTCTTCGACCATGAAGTCAATCACAGTCTGGGGCAACGACAGCGGTGAAATGGGCGAAGAAGACGAGCGTGGCCACAGCGACGGCGAAGGATCGTACATATCAGGCGACGACTACGACGACTACGACGAC
>Ga0068618_1000048_pt1 | contig 20709 bp, 29 predicted proteins | sample InSIn2SAF170_2_FD_77423 | JGI IMG/M metagenome (GOLD analysis project Ga0068618, IMG submission 77423) | Clean room microbial communities from NASA Spacecraft Assembly Facility at Jet Propulsion Laboratory, Pasadena, California, USA -... ...
AGAGTCAACAGGAGAGGGAGAGACTGAGGAAGATGAAAGACAAAGCAGAAGCGAGTGATCGACGATACAAGTATACCCAGAGGGCGAGTGTAGAGAGCGATGAGGATGATGACGATGGACTAGCATATAAGGCTCGTCAAAGGGAGAGCAAACGTGATGTGGCTGACGAGTACAGCAAGTACGAGGATCGGAAGCGGAGAGAGTCAGGTGCGTATGGTGGAGGCATTCGCAACGAGAGGACAAGACATCACGAAGAAGACGACCGGGATGCTCGAGCTTATATCCACCAAGTAAAGTCACCACTATCGCCGAATCCTCCCAGTTTGTCGAGAAGCAACACATATACTGCCGATGCTTATGAGAGTCGGCGAAGTCCTCAAGCAGAACGTCCATCAATGGCACGAAGAACATCCACACGACAGCCCGAGCCAAGAGCATCTCCTACGAAAGATACACGCTACACAGATCGTCGCTCTTCAGAAAGTGCGGAATATGCTTCTTCGCACAAAAGCAGCAGTCGTCCTCAACCATTTCCTTTAAAAACAGCCTACACATCTGCGCCAGATCTAAGTAGAGGTGCACAATCTGCATCGACTTCTCGTCGTGCACAAACTTTTGACGACTACAGTACCAATGAACTTCCTTCCCACCGCTTCCAACGCTCCCAAACCATGCCCACTGAGGCCGATTTACGTAGCTCAGGCAATCGTCGTACAGGAACCAACAACGCTCCCGGACGCAGCAGTAACCTTCGGCATACTGAAGTCCCAAACAGCAACAACGATTCTGGGTACTCGACCAGCAGTCCTTCTGAAGCAACGCAACCCACGTTCGCTCCTCTCCCAAAACAGCGCGAACGTGAACGTGCAAGTAGCAAGCAGTATGTCGATGACGAAGTCCGTAGATTCATGGGCGAGCCTGTTCGTCCAAGCATAGCTCGTCAGCCTAGTGTGTCCCGGAACAGTGCAGCATCGAACCGCAAATCACCTGAGCGTGAACGTGATACTGGTCGAGAACGAGAAAAAGAACGTCCCGAGAGACCCAAAATCGACACTCGTGCGCCGCCTGTCTCTCGCTCAGCTTCGTTCTTCGCCAATCATCCTTCCTCGTCGTCTACAGCTACTCCAATCAGCCCAATGCCGAACAATCCGTCAAGCAAGCGTCGACCTAGCCTATCCCGTTCGGATTCTGCGAGGCATAATAGCACTTCTACACGCGCTACTTCGTATGACATGCGCACTCCTACCACACCGATGAAATCCGGTTTCTCATACTTTGACGAGGGCATCGCACAGAGTCCAGTTGACTATCACAACTCTCGTGACGCGGCCTTTGCTCCAAGTTCGGCGCGAGGAAAAGAGAATGTCAAGAGGCCTGTGTATGCTGAGTCGAGATCGAGCTACGCTGAGCCAATGTCGAGCTATGACATACCTATTCGCGACGCAAGACCAAGTGGACCCAGCAGGAGGGACAGCGTTAGTGGACGAGGTGGAGGATTGAGTAGTGGTGGAGAACGGAGAGCTGGCCCACCGAGTGCGTATGGTGGTGGAGGTCATGACGCGAAGCTCAGACCGAGGAGAGGGAGTACTCTCAGTGGGTGGTAAGACGGGAACGGTTAGAGTAACTTGATGTTGCTGTGTTCATATATGATGATGATGATGGTGATGGCTGGGGCTCACTGTTTGTGATTGTAATATAGTATAGCTGGCGAGGGTTATTGGTCTGGTATATTGATGGCTAACGATGGTAGTATAGCAAGTACATTCCACCGAATATTTAGTTTTGACATAATGCTAGTTTGATTGAAAGTCTCTCCAGCACTCTCCACACCTTTCCACCTGTGAGTTAGCAACTCGTCCTCCCTTCACAACGCGAAATGAAGCATGGAACATCGATAGGCAAGACGCTGCATATGCAAGGAGGATAGAGTGTACTTGGTGCCTCTTATCTTACTACTACTTTACTGCGAACGTCTCAACATTTTCATCTTCCTTGTGAGGTTCAGCATCGAAGAGTAATCACGCTAACCTGATTGGACGACGCTCTCCGCTTTGATCAGCCTAAACATAACATTGTCCCAACAACCAAAGGTCAAGTGCCTGACTCCCAATTTCGGCCTTGATTTGATTGTTCCTCGCACTACAACTCTTCATCTCTCGACTACTTCCCCTCTCTATCATTGCTGTGACATCTTTGCCCTTTAGTGACAACGCAAATATGGTGGCAAATCAACCAGCAGTCTCCTGCAATGGCTGCGATACCCCGCACGATGCCTGTATCGCCCAGGATGGCGTGGGGGTCAGAGATATTGAAGACATGGAGCTTGAGCTCTCGAATCTCCAAAACCGTATGAAAGACCTCTCCGCCCAAATATCAGCCCGTCGTGACGACAAGATCCCCTCTACTTCCCGCAAGCTCCGATCTCGGCACTGGTTTGGTCGTGAAGATGACCCCCCCATGTCCGCCCTGTACATTGAGAGATATCTGAATTATGGCCTCACTCGTTCCGAGCTTCAGTCAGGCAAGCCTATCATCGGTATTGCGCAGAGTGGCTCTGATATTGCGCCTTGCAATCGCCATCACATGGAGCTCTCCAAGCGTGTTCGCGAAGGTATCAGAACGGCCGGTGGTATTGCGTTTGAGTTTAATACTGTACAGATTCAGGAGACGTCGAGACGGCCTACTGCTACGCTGGATCGCAATCTGAGTTATTTGACTTTGGTGGAGACTTTACATGCATATCCGTTTGATGGTGTCGTGCTTCTTACAGGATGTGACAAGACGACGCCTGCAGCTTTGATGGCCGCAGCCACCTTGGACATTCCTGCGATTTGTCTGAATGTAGGACCCATGCTTAATGGGTATCAAGGGAAGAAGCTCATCGGATCTGGTACTATCGTCTGGGAAGCTCGCGAATTACACGGCGCGGGTAAGATTGACCAAGTTGAGCTGGTCGATATGGTCAGTTCAGGTACCCCATCTGCTGGCCACTGTAACACCATGGGCACTGCCAGTACGATGAACGCTCTCGCAGAAGCACTAGGAATGTCCCTACCCGGCAACGCCGCCATTCCAGCTCCTTACCGCGAGCGTGCACAGTGTGCGTACGAAACAGGCCTCGAGATTGTATCGATGGTGCATTCAGACCGCAAGCCATCAGATATCATGACGCGCAAAGCATTCGAAAACGCAATTGCAGCAAACACTGCTATTGGTGGTTCAACAAACGCGCCTATCCATCTCAATGCAATTGCAAAACATGTCGGCATTGAGCCTGAATTGACGAATGATGATTGGGAAGCTGTTGGGTATGACGTCCCACTTCTCGTCAACATGCAACCAGCCGGTCAATTCCTAGGTGAAGACTACCACCGTGCTGGTGGTCTACCAACTGTCATGGCCGAGCTCCACGCACAAGGCAAAATCCACGGCGACGCATTGACGGCGAACGGTAAGACATGGGCTGAAAACATTGAGCGGGCCAAGAAGCCCGACAACGAGGTCATCTTGTCCTTCAAGAAGCCAATGAAGGCGGAAGCAGGGTTCCTAAATTTGAAGGGCAACATCTTTGATTCTGCCATCATGAAGACGTCGGTCATTAATGAAGCGTTCCGTGAAGCGTTTTTGCGCAATCCAAAGGACATGAATGCGTTTGAAGGCAAGATTGCCGTGTTTGATGGACCGGAGGATTATCATAAGACTATTGATAAGAGGGATATTGATGAGAGGACGATATTGATCATGCGAGGGACTGGTCCTTTGGGTTATCCAGGTAAGTTGAGTTTAGTTCACTTTGCTTTTAGGCGCAATTCGGTCAATCAACAAGCTCACTCTCCATGGCACCCATACACAACAAACATCTCAAAGCGTCCACTTACTAATACAACCCTTGTTCAACCACAGGCGCAGCAGAAGTAGTCAACATGACTGCCCCAGCCCACCTCCTCAAGAAGAACCTCCCCTACTCTCTCCCCTGTATCGGGTAAGTCCTTTTCTTCCATTTATTAACCCGACCCAAGTCCTGTGCTTAAATCCCAACATTCCGTCCTATCAAAACAAAAGTCCACATCCGTCACCTCATCCCTACCACATTCCCTCCTTCCTCCTTCCCCTCCTCCTCACCATCTAACCCTCTCAATCCCATTCCCAACCCCAAATCACTAAACCCCTCCTCCAGCGACGGCCGCCAATCCGGCACCTCCGCCTCCCCCTCCATCCTCAACGCCTCCCCAGAAGCCGCCCAAAACGGCAACCTCGCCATCCTCCGCGACGGCGACATCATTCGCATCGACCTTTCAAAGCGCTCCGTCAACGTCAAGCTCTCGGATAGCGAAATCGAATCCAGACGAAAGGAGTTGATGGATAAAGGAGGCTACAAACAAGTCAGATCCCAGACGCCATGGCAGGAGATTTTCAGGAAAGAGGTTGGGCCGTTGAGTGGAGGCATGGTTTTTGAAAATGCGGTCAAGTTTAGGAGGATTGGAGGGGATGAGTGGGTGCCTAGGGATAATCATTAGGTTTGGCATTGAATTGGACGAGGGGATGGAGTGAAGGGAGGGGAGGGGGCATGGGGAGTGATGTGAGGTGAGGTGAGGTGAGGTGATGGACTTGAAATTTGTGCTTTTTCACATTTTCGTGTCCACGCAAACGACTGCAAGTACTATATCCATCATCTGTATGGATCCATCGGGCACATTCGTCTTGTTCTCCTTCTCCTTCTACGCCTTCTCTTATCCTCGTCTTCATACCAATCCATCTAATCCACTCCACTCCACTCATCCAACTTCTGTGCTTTCATATCTGTACATGTACTCGATTCAATATCACACATCTGTTGCGAGAAATCATAATAAGCAGTCCCCTGCACTGTACAATACTCACCAAAGCCCCCACTCAACAACACACAACCCACCCAGGTCCGGTCCACTACTAGACTTTCTTCAACTATTAACACACACACATACATAGATATACCCAAGTGGGACAGGCTTTGACTATTTCCATCACACGTCAAAATGTTGACAATAAAATTCCAAGACCACAACATAGAAACATTCGGCAAGACGTTTGTGCCAGATGGAGAAGATGGAAGGTGGCCGGTGCTGCTGACGTGTGCTGCAGGAGTGGTGGTGTGATGTGAGTGAGAGAGAGAGAGAGCACGGTAATGTAGGCTGTGATGTAATTACTTGGAAAGGCACACTATAAGATATGAGACAGTTTGATATGTACATTCTTATCATCACAATGGATGATTTATACTACTAACATAATTGCCGTTGGTGTACGGCCAACCAACCTGTTTCATGGTTGTTTGGTTCTGTTCCTCCTAATGAAAATCCCATGCACTCTCGTAATGAGATCCAGTGATTTCTATCTCTCCAACTATGCTTCATGCTCTGATCCTGCCTTTCTCACACAAACGCCAAACCCTGCCACATCATCACAACACATCAAAGATATCCCTCGTGATGGGATTGATACCTCTAACAGGTGGAGATCTCGGGTCACTTTCTGCAGGACTCGATGGTCTGCCTGCATTGCCAATCGTGGTAGTCGCTGCCTCTAACGCCTCACGCATAGGGTTGGTGGTGAACTCAACAGCCCGTGGTGACATGAGTGCATCCGGATAGTCGTCTTCGGCTGTAGTCGTGAGCTCAGGACTCCTTCTAGATACCAAGGTTGGCCGAACTGAATCTTGCTGTGATGGTATTGGCGCGGCAGGCCGTGTAACCGTGGACTGGTTCAGTTGCTGGAGATCAGTCACAGACCGGCTGGTACTGAACCCTAACTGAGATCGAAGTTGTGCTCTTGCTTGTGCATCCGCTTGGTCGTATGTTGGCTGAAGTGCGACATGGTGTTGGGTCGGGGGTTCGAAAGGCGCTGGAGCGTTGAAGCGGTATGGTAGGTCGAAAAAGGACTTGGTACGAGGCGAGGTCAAGCCTAGAGTGATGGTGTCATCTAATTCCCTTGGAAGTACTGGTGCCATTGCGAATTCTTCTGATCGTGGAGACGCAAGTGCTTCTTCATCTACGGATGGCATCGAAGGAAAGCCAGATGCGCGTGGTGATGTGATGCCGAAAGTTTCGTCGAAAGCCGACGAAGGCCTGATCGATGTCATGGCGAATTCTGTCCCTCGTGGTGTTTCCGCAACCTGGTGTGAAGTGTTGACCGTAGTAGGTAAGTCAAGGTGAATTGGAGCAAGTGGTACGAGCTTGCGGTGTGGTGAGCTATGTGGTGTATCCTTTTTAGACATTGGAGGCGGTAGTTCTGTCTTACTTGAGGCTATTGTCATAGTTGCTGCTGCGAGCGCATCTTGTGAGGGTATTCGAGAAAGTGGCAAAGATGAAGGGAGCTCTCTAGGCCAGTTGAGACCAGACGGAGCTGATGATGGACCAGGCGAGATCTTCTCCACATGTTGAGTCTTGATTGGTGAGGGTATACGCATATTGTCAAATTGTGGTAGAGGTGCAGTCTGAGGAACTTGCAAGTCGGAAGAGGCGCCCAGTCCAGCGCTTAGCTCATTGGATGTTTGGCGGTTGTGTAACAGTCGTGAGGTGGACCTTGTGTTGCTCGTTTCCAAAGCTGACTTGATCAATCCACTCCTGAATTCTTGCAGTTGCATGATCAGATTCATGTTTGGCCCGATCCAACGACTTTTCTGCTTGACAGCATCATAGCACTGCTGGACCGACAGCGCAGGGTTTTTGTAAATTCCGTATGCGACTATCAAGCTCGCAGAACGGCTGACTCCACATTGGCAATGTATTAGTAGACGCTTACCCTTTTGTACTCTATCATCAACGACCTTTACCAGTTCGTACAAATCAGGGACAATGTCCGTGTTGTGCTCCCATGGAACGTGAATATACTCTGGTGAATCTGCAGCTTTTTGAGACGATGACGATCCTGTTAGTAGCTCTTGAGCTGCTGTATGTAACGACTTTGAGGGAATGTGTGTATTAGTCTCAGCTGCAAAAGGATTGAGCACTTCGCTAGCGACATTCATGATAACATCATAGTCTCGAGCTTGCGCAGCAGTAGGTTCGAGGTAAAGGTCGATATGAGGATCGTATATCGTGATAGGGCCATTGGGATATGCATCTAGCTTCTCCTCTCTAGACAGGGGAGCATGATATTGACCATCTTCAGTAAGATACTCGTCATGCTCAGCAAATGATTGCGGAAAGCCGCCAGCTGAGGCGAAATTACGCGAAGGACCTCGAGTATGTGTGGAGAGCGTAGTAAGTGCGGGTGACGATTGTAGCCCACGAAACATTGAAGGCCGCGCAAAACTTGGTGTGGGTGGAACTTGTGATTGCGAATCCAACAAAGAACCAGTAGCAGCCTCATTGGTGGGTGTCTTCAAGCTTAGTGACAAGCTTGGATTACGCCGTGCTTGAGATACGGGACGAACAAAGCCAGTAGCCATTGGTGTTGGGGTCGTCATACCTTCCGCGGGCGTGTCGAGTGGTGCGATGCCTGTATTGGGGCCTTTGGTGAGAGGGAATGTCTTTGAAGTGTTCAGCGCCAAGTTTTTCAGGTTACGTGGTTTACGTGTTGCCGGCGCTGTCGGGGAGAGCCTGAGGTCTTTTGATTCTGATCCGGGATGCTTTGGGACTCCCAACGATGCTGGTGTGTCTGGAGAAGTCCCAGGAGTGTCGGAGTATGCAGACGCGCGTGGGAATGATGATCCAGCGACTGGTGATGTATCGGCGGAATTGGAGTCTGTGGTTACAGTTGAAATACTACCTCGATGTCCACCAACATATGATAGTGGTTCTTGACTTGGATTCGATCTCAATGCGCCTAGCGTATTCTGAGGCACCGGAATACTGGTGCTTTTTTCTACCTGCGAGTCATCCATGTAAATCGTGTGTCACGGGTGAATGTAGCGAGAGTCTGAGAAAAGCGCATGGACTGCTCAGAACCAGCTGTAGCTACGAAACGCTTGTTGTCGGATTTCAAAGTAGCTTGACCTAAACAACACTACGCTTTTATGAATGTTCCTTCCTGGAGTCCTAGTTTAGCTGACTGTCACAGCAATGCCTCGAAAGTGGCTTATCATCTTGAAGACTTACTCTTGAATGATCTTTCTGAATGCGGAAGTGTTATTGGTTATGCCAGAGGCGCCAGCGCGAGATCCGAAGAAAGAGTGGATTTTCAGTGAAGAAGGAGGACCAGTTTCTGTTTCTTGCTGTTGTTGCTACCTGCAACTGCCCGCTGCCGGCCTTATACCAAACACGCCAATGCGATCAGCCGAAACAGATGACTCGAATCTTGCAGTACTTACTCTTGACCAGGCAGCACTCGCGCTAGACGAGTGAGCGTGTGCGACTTGAGTTAAAGCGCAAGTAGATCTACGAGACGACGTCAAGCCGCCGAGTCGAAGGAATGCGAAATGATGGGTGGTGAGGTGAGGCTGTCGCTGGAGGGTAAGCGAGACGCGCTGCGTGTAACTCAAGAAGATTCGGGGTGATGTTGAGAGGAGTGAGTGTTGTTAGGAAGAAGGTAGCGAGGTTGGTGAGGTCAACACGGGTCTCAGCTGGATCAAGGTTGTGGCTTCTTCGTCTTCGTCTTCGTCTCAAGTGCGTAGGGAAGGGATGCTTAAAATAGAAAAGACCCTTGAGCTTAATTCCAGACAAGGTCAACACCTCGACATCAGGTCAACAAGAAGGACTTCCATGTTGTCAGATGAGGCATACATTCTCAACATTATAACGCCGCGATCACAATTACCTGCTCCGTATCTTGCTAGTGCTTTAAAGATGGGTTTGGAACAGTCATGTTCCCGAGTTTCCGTTCATAACGTAGTTCTATTAGTAATTATCATCTCGCTAGATAACAGTGTAGCCCTGATCCAGATGTCGCGAACATAGCATACATCAAAGCCACCGACTTGCTTTGGTCTCAGACCCGCTCGAGTGCAATCAAGTATTTGTGCATGAGATGGCAAGACTGCAAGAGCAACTGGCAAGTGTTTCAGATCTAAAACGGCTCACCTCAAACGGGTCTCCACAAAGTCTAATGGGCGTCATCCATCTGCGCCATTGCATACCTTGGGTTAGCAGCATCTTGAACCCCAGCCTTCTTATTTGCCCTGTATATATCACTCCACCACGCTCATTCGATGCCATCTAGACTTCCATAGGATCCTCCGTAATCCAGACAGCTCCAGCGCTGAAAGCAGAATCTTAGGCGGCAAGATACCTGGACAGAATAAGCATTCATACAGACGCGGGTCGTCACGTCGAAGAACTGCGCGCACACCATTGCTTGTGTGAAAAATCGTCTCGACAGCATCTAAAGAGCATAGAAAGCACATTGCGCCTGCAATTGTCCAGTATCTAGTGCTTTTCAACTATTATCTATCACACGGAGTCAAATATTTATTATACTCAATCATGAGTAATAACGTCCGGGGGAAGGAGGAGCGGCGCAAAGTATGTTACTCCACAGAAACAACTAAAGATGGTGACTGACGGAGACACTCCAGTCTGGGGGCATGTTCCGAAAATGGTTCAGCACACCAACGAAACCAGTAATGCCAGGAGGAGACACTTATGGTGAACCAAGATCAGCAAAACCATCAAACCTACCCGCGCCGAGTCAGATGAAAAGTCAAGAAGAACTACGACAAGGTTCACTCACATCGTCGTTATCCAATAAGTCATCAAAGGACTCGCCTGCAAGAAGACCAAATACTGCAAAGGAATACTCTAGTCCTGCAAAGTCCTTTGCAAAGGTGGACAGCATGCCCAAGCCTGCTGCTGCTCGTCCATCCATCGAGTCTCGTCCATCAAATCAATCCCGCTCTTCAAATCAATACCTGCCATCAACAAGGAGGCAAGATGCTCCTCCAGCAAATGCAAACTACCTATCACGAACAAGCACCCTACGGTCATCACAAGCTGACGACAGTGTATCAGATGCACCTCCTGTAGCCTACAACGAGCTGGAGGATCTCAAATCAAGAATTCGAAATCTCGAACTCACACGACGACAATCAAATCATACGCCCTCTCGAGTTGAAAGCATACCCGAAAGACCAAGCACAGCGAGTACAATAATGTCGACCAGTCGTCCAAGAAATGTACCTACATCACCTCTGAATGAAATGAGATCGCCTAGCTATTTCTCAAAGTCTCAATCATTATTGCAATCCGCTCTCAGCAAAGCAGAGCATAGAGTATCGAGAGACGTCTTCCAAGCGTTAGAGGCTGCTGCTCAAGATGCCATGGACCTGTCCACTCTATCCGCATCAGCAAACACGGCAACCTACAGCTCATCTTACACTCCTGACAACCCACTATCCGACCGACGCTTTCGACGAACGGCAGATAACCTCTGCAGAAGTCTTACAGAACTTTGTATAGCTCTCTGCGAAGACGGCACACCAACTGACATGCGAAGCGAATCGAGAATGAGCATGCGTAAAGCAAGCCGAGAGTCTCTATACCAACAATCACAATCTGGGACGAGGGATACATACTTAAGGAGCAGCACCCGCCAAGGCAGTGTTCTGGCCGCACGAAACGCCAGAACTGCGGACCCTACTTACGACGACGGTCAATCTCTTGCCTCGCGACAAGCATCTCATCGCCGAAATGGATCTCATTCTACAATCACTGACAATCGCTTTGCTGACAATGGTTTCCGTTTCGACAATGACGATGAGCTTCGCCGGCCGAGTTCTGTGTCTCGTACAACATCGAGTGGGCTAACGAGTTCAGAACGGACTCGCTCGCTCACGCTGAATCCAAAGTATTCCAACGTCTCTCTTCGACGTACTGATGATAATGGTGCTGGTGCTTTTCACATGCATGCACTAACAAGCGATCGCGCCGAGACTCATTCCCCTTTATCTGAACGATTCGGTCGCGATACACGATATCTCCAGCCTCAGACACAGACACAAAACTCAAGCCAGCAATACCTTGGCAATCCACACAACAGCTACAACAACAACGACGTCTACGAACTCCCAACCCAAGCCCCATCGCCTAACATCGAACAACCACCACACCACCACCACCAAAACAAAACCTACCACCCCACCGCCCCTTACAACCGCAGCGGCAGCGCAATAACCCCTCTAGCAAACTCAACCCAACACACACCTCTCCACGACCTCTCGTCCTCCTCCTACCCCTTCCCGCCCTCTCCATCCACAACAAGCACCCCCACCTCATCAGCAGCAATCCCAATCCCAATACCAACACGCACCACACCAACCAGCCCACTCGCCAGCAATACCATCGCCGGCACATCAGGAAGCTATTCCTCAACACTAACGCAACGAATCATGGAGCGGCGCATGCAACAGGCTCGTGAAAGCCAAACGGCTCTGTCTTCCGCTTCGGCGTATGGCAGTTCGCTGCCTTCGGGACAGATTGGTGATGTGGGGAGTTTGCTGAATGGGTTGCCTAGTGTTGCTGGTGGTGGAAATGGTGGCTTTGGAGGAGGAGCGAATACAAGCAGCACGAGATTGAGTGGTACGGCACAGAGCAATCGTTCCGCGCCCAGAGTAGGATTATTGAAACCGAAGGGGTATCGAGAGGCGAATTCGGGGTTTGGTGGCGGTGTTACTGGATGATGTGAGTGCTATGAAAGAGGTGGAGGCGCAGATGACAGCGATGACTGATGAGCACAGCTAAATGTAGACGAGCTTGATGGTACGCGTCTTGTCTGGCGAGCCGGTGATTTTTTGAACAATATATGGTTATCATATGGCTTGAGAATCAGCTTGGAACCATACAAAAGTAAGAACCCATGTAGACCAGATTGATGGGAAAGTACCTACCATGGCGCGACTGCACGCTCTAGACTCAGCCATTCGGGTGAGGAATGGCGCAATCAAATTCAGATCACAAAGCAAGAGGGGATCTTTTCCAGTTCTGGACATTGATATCATATCGTTTACCTATTGTATAGTACAGCACAATCACAACCTTCCTCCTACTCATCATTCATTTTCGGATTGCCAAAAAAAAAACTTCATAGGTTATCAATAACAGCCTGTGCGTACTCGTGCGTCTTAGCCTTTCCACCCAAATCACCCGTAATCATCTTGCCTTCCGCAACAACTTTGAAGATAGATGCCTCAATCTTTGCAGCGTGGTCATTCAAACCCATGTGTCGCAGCATCATGATGGAGCTGAGGAGTAAAGCAGTTGGGTTGGCAAGAGATTTGCCTGCGATATCTGGTGCGGAACCATGCACGGCCTCGAAGATGGAGCATTCGTCGCCAATGTTACCAGAGGGAGTAAGACCTAGACCACCGATCAAACCGGCGCACATGTCGGACATGATGTCTCCGTAGAGGTTGGGCATGACCAGGACTTTGTCGTTGTAAGGTGTAGGATCTGTGACGACTTTCAAGCAAGTGTTGTCCAGAACTTCCGAGTCGAATTCAATGTTGGGGAATTCCTGGGATACCTCGCGGGCAGTGTCCATGAAAAGACCATCGGACATCTTCATGATGGTTGCCTTGTGCACAGCGCGCACCTTGAGCCTGCCAATGTCTTGTGCGTATTGGAAAGCGTAGCGCAGGACGCGCTCGGATGCTTGACGGGTGATGAGCTTGATACTTTGGACAACACCGTCAACTACGACGTGCTCGATGCCAGAGTATTCTCCTTCGGTGTTTTCACGGATCAAGACAGTGTCGACGTTGTCGTAGGGAGTTTTGTAGCCTTCGAGAGAGCGGCAAGGGCGGACGTTGGCGAAGAGGTTGAATGTTCGTCGAAGTGTGAGGTTGAGGGAGACGTGACCCTTTCCAATGGGCGTCTATCGATGTGTTAGGGTGTTTGCTATAGTGCTGAAAATTGAAGCTCCGTTGCACTACGTACAGCAAGAGGGCCCTTGAGAGCGACGTAGTTCTTTCGTATACTGTCAATGGCTTCTTGTGGGATTGTAGTCTTGCCATCGACAAGTTTCGGGGAAACATCAATGGGTTCCCAGTTGATCGGGACCTGGAAGATTGTCTAAGTTGGGTATCTTAATCCTCACATGATTTTTCACTCACACCAGCAGCCTTGTAGATATCCTTGACGGACTGGGAGATCTCAGGTCCAATACCATCACCCTCGATCAAAGATACCGTGTAGTTGCCCTTTATACGCAAGACTTGTCAGCTTCTTATTGCATTTGTTTTTCATCTCTTTGCGCCGATAGTCTTACATCAGAGCCTTTTGTTCCCTTGAAGTGTCCAACCTTGCTGGCATATCCTCTTGAAACCAGCTGGATTATCGTCAGTATTGCCTTCCCCTTCCTGTCTTCAAAGCTTGTATATGCGCACCTGTGTCACTGGGGCATATCTTTGAATGCGGAAGGATTGGCGCGCGGCGCCTGCGAATGTGCGAGATGCCAGCATCTTCAATGAGCTTCAGTATTCGGGAGGTAGTAGTGAAGCCAGAAGAAAGAGAAGACGAGGAAGGGATTGATGTTGTCTGTTGAAGAAAGGCAGAAGCTCTATCTTCAATCTCTGCGGAAAGAACAGGGCCGTTATCCCCAGAATTGGCAACAACGCCAATGGGTTCAGTCAACATTGACTTAAAGCTCACACCATCTGCACCTTACTGCTATATACGTTGAGAGAGTGACGAGACTATACAATCGACAGCAGGATGACAACTACAGAAGCAGCATTACTATCTCACTACAACCTCAACACGCTCTATCCAACTTCATGGCCAGCAGAAAAGGACGAGGAAGACGCGTTGCACGAAGATGCGGTATCGGTACAAGGAGCGTCATTGCAGAGAGGACCTAGTGTGAGGTATAGCGTGCCCGGTGTGCAGAAGAGCAGGGACAATATCGAGTCTCTGGTGCAGAAAGACGAGGCAGATCCTCTAAGTGGTGCACCCAGCATTGTCCATGTGCTTCAGCAACGTGGTCTTCCTGTCGAGGACAACTTTAGACTTCGCAATCGCTTTCTCCTCTCATCGACAACCTTCTCACCATCTCTATACTTGTCCGAAGTCCACAAATCCGCCAGCACTCAGGAACTGCTAGAAGGTCTCGACTTCCTTTCTCGCTCTATTGAAGAAAAGTCGGCATCTTTAAAAGTCTTGGTCGAATCAAACTTTGAGCGCTTCGTTCGCGCAAAGGCGACTATTGATAACGTCTACTCTGAGATGCGCCAAGAAAGTTCTGGAATTGCCGCAGAGACAGCCAAACCTGATCGCTCATCCAAAATGTTTGGTCGTGGAATCTCGTCTAGAAATGTTAGTGGTGCTGCCAAAGTACCACCCGCCAGCAGAGGCGGCAAAAATGCGTTGGTAAAAGAGAGCGAGTATGGTCTGGCTGGCATCAAGACACCTTTGACAGATGCGACAACAAAAGCGGAGGAGATATGGGCACCTGCTTTTGGTGGGAGACAAAGGGAGGAACAGCTTCGATCAGTACTTGACGCTATTGAAAGAAACCATGATATGTTGGAAGCCGGCGCATTGGTCGACGATTCAATGAAAAAGCGAGATTATGCTAAGCTCGCAAGTCAATATCAACGTGCAAACAGACACGCTGTAGAGGCAAAGATTGTTGCTGAAAGAGCTCAAAATAATGGTCTACAACTTTCAGATGAACAAATACAACAAATACTGATAACTGCAAGAGTATGGACAGATATTGAGAAACGAGCCGATCACTTCAAGCAAGATGTCTGGAAGAGGCTGCAAAATCCAGACCTGTATCAAGGTAAGGATGAGCATCTCGATCTAATATCGATCTTGCTGGAGCTAGGTGTGTCGGAAAACCCAATACCAATCTGGCTTGCCAGCCGCCAAAAGTATCTTCAGGAGAAAATTACCACGACCTTTGAACAAGCTCGGATTGAGCTCGAAATACAACGACGTCGTTTAGCAAATTCTCAAAAGCCAGCTGCTGCACAAATTGCTGCATACTTACGTAATGCTGGAGACCCTAGGCAGAACCAAGATGACTACGCTCTGGACACTGTGCCAATAGTACGATTCTGGGACAAAATCTGCTCGTCACTGGAGGCTCTCCTATCCTTGCGCAATGGAGTGCTTGCGGAAGTCCTCGACTTTGCAACGTCGGTCTCTTCTGTCGTAGATGGCAAGCTGCAACGTAGTCTGCCTACAGGCATTGAAGGGAGGAGTCGAAAACATCATAAGCTGGATTCTGAACAAGAGCGGAGACTCGAAGATGATGTTCTCGGCCTTTTCACAACAATAAGAAAGCAGATACATGCTTTGTTTATTGAGTCTCCTCTTGAAGATATGTCTGCTTTGTTTGATAGTGCCTTTGATGCCTCAACAACTAGTGTAACATCACCAAAAAGACCTCGAATGGGCATTAGCTCGGAAGACGTTCCTGATATAGTACCTCAATCTGGAGAATTTTGGGACAAATTTGCATTCTGGCCACCACGAGGTAATTCATCTAGTGGATCCGCATTTCTGAGCAGGATTGTCAATATCGTCGCAACCGGCGCAAGCGAGATTGGTGCGAATGAGTTTGCATTGAAAGATGAAGGTACGCTGGCACAACTGAGAAATTTGATCAGCGACGTTCGGGAAAGATCAATCACAGCTATTTGTGCGGCATGGGTTGCCGATGCAGAGAGCTGCCGAGGCCTTGAGGATTGGACAAGATCCTCTGAAAAGAAAGATCTGACTACGTTACCTGGATATCTAAGTGCATATGAAAGTAAGATGCTGGACAATTTACAATCCATCATACACCTTCGTATAGCACAGTCCATGGTCATACCACCGTCGCCACAGCGTCATCTGGAGACAGTTCAGCGAGCGTTCAAAACGAGTCTTTATAAGGCCTTCACCAGTATCATGGAGAACGCAGCAAACCCCACCAGCACGGATTTGTTGTCTGACGACAATGCATTGGCTTCTCCTGCTCTCCAGGCATTGGCACTAGACAGCATAAATGAAACCTTCAACGTGACTAATGTGGTAAGTCTCAAATACATGAGGGAGTACATTGTACCAATACTAACCATGTTCAGAACGTGCGAAAATTGCTCACAATCTCAAACTTCCAATATCTACGTTCAGAGGTCGTACCAGCTCTACTCACACAATTCGAAACTAAATTCGCCCTTCCCGCGCCCCTTACCGATGACGCCAAAGCTTTCCGCGACGTTCTAGGTCAAATGCACGCCCGTGTATTCCAAGCATACGTCCGTCCAGTCACCGAAGTCGTCCGAGTCACAATCACAAACGGCATAATCTCACCTTCCTACGCCACGCCCAGTAACGGCAGCGAACAGACAACTCCAGCCCGCCCAACCGACGCAAAACCCTACGTCTACGACGTCCTCCTCTCCCTCGTCCACATGCACACCGAAATCTCCACCACCACCCCCTCCCAAACCCACTCAATCCTAGCCTATATGCTCGAACAGATCTCCTCCGCCCTCCTCCACTCATTCAAGCAGCGCCCCCGCTACACCCTAAGTGCGCTCATGCAAGCAACCCTGGACGTCGAGTTTACAGCACAAACGCTCAATAATTATACGACGGAGAAGGCGAGTGAGATCCAAGGGCAGATTTATTTGGCGTTGGATGAGAGGACGGATAATGAGGCGAGGATGAGCTTGCAGCAGGAGTTGCCGGAGATGAGGGCGATTCTGAAGAGGTTGAGGGAGGGGACGAGAGGGGAGTTTGTCTGTTTTAAGAGAGAGAGAAGAAGGGAGAGGAAGGAGAGGGGGGAGGAGGGGCTGGGTAAGTAGGCTTTGAGTGGTTGAGTTGGAGATGTGATTAGAGATGATGTACTGTATGTGATCTGATCTAAACTAGCATTTTTACTCTCTTTCTGTTCCTCTGGACTTGAGGTCCAAACGTCTCGGGCGTGTGGTTGTCGACTATATATAGTATGCCTCTACGCTGTTGTCCTGCTCGTGAGCTCTGCATTGCTCAATACGAAAAACATGTTCGTTTCTCAGCAGTGCATCATCAATCTCTCGTGTCTTGTAATAACGCTCCCCGATTAAAGGAGTCATACACATCCTTAAAAGACTCCCCTATTCCTGCTCCGTCACCCAGCTCGACTATCACGTATACTGCTTTCCTCTCTACGTATAGCCCGATCAATCAATATGAGCATGACTGTTCGGATGACTGGCGGGTAGTAGAGACTAGAAAAGAGTCAAATGTAAACGACGAGAGATACAGTGGCAGATCCATGAGAAGTAGACAAGAAAGGCAAGTATTGAAGAACTCGGTACGAGACATAAACTGAAGAGAGAAGAGAAAGAGAAAGAACACGTAGGACGCAGGACGAGCGAAGAAGAGCGGAAAATGATGTAGGCAAGAAGTCGAGCAGTCACAGTGGTAATGATGCTTGTACCAGACAAACTATAAGGACAGTACACCTTCCACACAACATACTGACAGACAATATCTTGATCCAGACGAAGAGCACGGGTACCTGGACTACCTCCTACCTACCTTCATCACTACGCACCAACAACGACAACAACAAGAAGAAGACTGCTGACCCCGGAACACAGGCGTATACTGTAACCCGCAGGTCGACAGGATCGACAAACCTGTACATGCTAATTTAATCCAATACAATACACCTTTTTGCTCATTGCTTTTCTGGTTCTTGGTTGTAGCGTGTGGCATGGTCAGTCACGTATGCTGGTGCATTTCCTATCGATTAAGTGAGCATGTTCTGCACGATTTTGTCTTGACGCTGTATCTTAGTCACAGATATCTTCTGATGCACTCTTTCGTTCCTATACAGAATCATGAGACTTTGCATTAAGGTAAGAAGTATGAGAAATAAGCTCTTTAAGCCTTCAAGTAGGCAATAGTAGGTTATGTTTCCCCATCTACGGTCTCTGGAAGATGGTCGACATATAGCTATATCTATCACCGAACTTAGTATATGCTCCGTGATGTGCATCGTGCGCAGTGCGTTTTCGGCTGGAATGCTGTGCTTTGCAGAGACGCACACCCGTACTGCTAGTCTTGGATAGTTGCCGCGTGATGACAATTGGACGAAGCAGTGAGAATATTAAGCCTGGAAGGTGGCGTTTGGTATGCCTCCCGCCCTCGGGCTTGGTTCAGCAGTGACCAACTAGATTAGACGAGTCTCTACACTGTACGGAAATTGTGCGAGGTGCGAGAAATGGGGATATTCGAGATCGATGATCCTGTCTTGAGATAGCACGTTTCGTCGTAGAAGGAATACCGACTCGAGTTAGTGGCGGTGCCAGCTGTCAGGAGGAGGTAGAATGACAACCACATCACTATTCCGTGAACATGTTTCGTACTTCGACGTTGATGATCACCAGCTCGCCATTAGGTTCTCGCTGGTATTGTCTTCCTAATATTCTCATTCTCGCCCTCCTGTGTCGGACTCTACGGAAGAGGCAGGCGTGAGCGCTTGCTCGGTAATGCGCCCCTGCAGGGTGCGTGCTCGACCATATTCTCTAATAGTTGCCGTTAGTTAGGAACTCCTTTCAGCCTCATTTAACACTTGAGAATACAAGTTTTTGGCCACTTACATCTTATCTCCTGTCATAGGATCATAATACATGTTGTTGCTCTTCAGAGCCACATTGATGAGACAGTCAGTCAACACGGTGATGGAGGTCGCGGGAAAATTGTCGCACTTTCGTGACCAGGCTGCCCTATCGCCGAGAAGTGGAGGTTCTCTGTCTTTGAACAAGAGAGTGAGGAGCTCATTGGAAGTTTTTTTAACAAAAAGATTCGAGGTGTATTTGTGAAGCTCGGTTTGTACTCTACACGACTCAACTGAATGTAGTGGTCGTCCTCGCAATCGTGGACTGACGATCTGTACAGTTGGGAGCGCCAGCTTCGTGGATCCACTTGTTGTGCTTCGACTTTCGCGTAAAAGACTCATTGGAATGACTACTGGGCCCCAGGAATATGGCTCTGTCTCGGACGTCACACAATTGATGACGCTAGCAAGTCCTATTACGTAGAAGACATGATTGTTCGGTGCCGGCGCCTGTTTTGGATCAAAGGAGAATCCGACGACCTTCCGGTTTGCGATGCCAGCCTTGAGCATGTCAAAGGCGATCGGGAATTTGCTGAATACGTTGAGCTTTGAACTTGTGATTCGACCAGGATAATCTTGCACAAGATTTCGGAGCTCGCGCGCCAGTATCGGAGTAAGCTGCTCCACGAGGTCGTCGCTAGAAAGGCTGTATCAGCAAGTGAAGGATACCAAGACAGTGGCGGACAAACCCATCTGCTATCATAACAACGTACGCCTCAGAGTTGTCGAAGTACTCCATGAGTTCTCGAATGCGAATTCTCAGGGCCTTACACGAAATCTCCGCAGCCAAGATACATTCCTGCTGCGAAGGTGATGACTTTTGGTGCTCCAAGTGATCCTGAGCTTGTTCCCACTTCTCCAATTCTTTTTTCTGAGTGTCCGCTGCCCGATTGTGATTCGTCCCTTGGACAACCCGATCCTGTTGTGCTGTCTCTTCTTCAACCTTTTTGTCGTATGTCTGTGCTTTGCTCCTTTCGGCAGAGCCTCTCATGCCCGACTCGATCAGCTTACCACCACCTTCGAGTACGCCAGATGCAACATGACCGAGCACCGCAGGCCCTGCGAACTTGGCGCCAGTATCAACGAGATTTCTAATAGTATTGCCGGTTTTCTCGGCCTCGCCAGTCGCGGTCGCGGTTAGCTTGTCCGCAGTTGGACCATTAGCAGCTGCGTTCACAGCCGCTGGTGTATCTCCAGGTGGAATTCCAGTGGCAGACGCATCGACCTTGACGTTGGCATCGGCTACCATGTTGAAAAGCGTATATCGAGCTGTGTAGTGTATTTATAGTTGATATATTGACGCTGTTTGGCACAATCAATTGACAAAGATCGAACGTAGCAGCTAGCCACTTCGCGGCACGATCAGTCAAGGAGTCTTTATAGCACGACGCAACAGTTTGGGATCACGGAATGGAAGCATCAGCTCTGGAGGATATGCATCGCAAACAAGCACCAGATCAGATCAGGGGATGGCATTGTGAGCTACAACAGCTCAACATGTATCTTGCTAAATCTGGATCTGGCTTGCATATTCATGCAGCAGAAGAGGAGATGTACAATGTACATAGCGATGTATAGCTGAAACACTTCCGAAACACACAGCCACGCGAAAAATCCGGCTGACACGGATCACAACAAAGAACGAAATGCAGGAAGAGTGCAATAACAGGTGGCATTTTGCCCCATGCTAGTTCGGTTTATAGATGGAGGCGAGGTCGAGGTCGTGAATGTAGTCCAAATTGCCACTATGAAAATAGAAGTGGCGACTTAAAACTCCTCAGCCTCATTTCTAGAAGACCCACGTGTTTTCACCCGCAGCCGAAAGACGATCGAGCGATCCCCCTCAATCTTTTGTTCTCGTTGGCGGACGACACTCCGGCTCTCCACCTCCTCGAAATACATACACGTATACATGTGTCTACCTTCGATCACCTCGCAGCATGAGAGAGGCAGCGACAGAAACGAACAATCGAGTTACGGCGCCTTCAAGCTGAGGCGGGGTACCGAAAAGTGTAATATCGTGGAGAAATGGAATGGCATTTTTGCAAAGTGGATACAGGAATTCACACATAGGTGGTTTAGCATCAGCGTCAGCGGTAGCCTCGTACCAAGCCGAATGGATATTGCGAGGGGGTCAATGCGTGAGGAGTCTCTTGAAAAGGACCGGTCTAATGACCATTGAATTCAATTAGC
>Ga0068618_1000049_pt1 | contig 20665 bp, 27 predicted proteins | sample InSIn2SAF170_2_FD_77423 | JGI IMG/M metagenome (GOLD analysis project Ga0068618, IMG submission 77423) | Clean room microbial communities from NASA Spacecraft Assembly Facility at Jet Propulsion Laboratory, Pasadena, California, USA -... ...
ATGCACCACGTACAAACCAGATCATCCGAAGCGCTCAAGATTGTGCTATGACTTGTCATGCTCGTTGTAACGGGTCTTGATCGTGCTGCTGTCTTATTGCATATTCCGGCAACTACTGTCTCGGAAATCGTACTGACCCATCAATCGTACACATTCTCGTCTCATCTACCCTCGGATCCGTCTTCCTATTTTCTTCCTCTTACTTTCCCTACTTTCTAGCAAAAGCCATCCCAAAATTATACAACCCCAACGCCGCCAACACACTCAAACCCATCGGTAACGGTTTCTGCGTCTTGATCGCTCGAGGGATACTGCTTCCAGCCAACACTATGCTAGCGAGTAAGGCGAGCTCGACGCCGTAGGGTTGACGGTTCTGGAGGCGGTAGCCGCCGAGGGCGTAGAGGGCACCGACGCTGCAGCCGGCTGCTAGGGAGGGGATGGATCCTGCGCGGACCTAGACGGGAGGGAAGGTGTGTTAGTGGGGTGGGTTGGTGGTGGTGGTGGGTGGTAAGACGTACGTAGCCGGTGATGCCGCCGCCTGCTGTCAGGCCGGCGAGGATAAAGGCGATTTGGTGGAGGGACTGTTGCGCTCATATATTAGTCGCGGTGTTCATGCTGGAGGGGTAGGTGGTGGGGGTGGAGGGCTGGTGTGTACCATGATTGTTGGCTGTTGTGTGCGGCTGGTTGTCGACATGTGTGAGAGTTTGAGTGGTTCTGGAGCTGTCTTCAAGGTGGTTTGACTGCTGTGTTGTTGCTCGAGGCGACCTCCGACATCAATGCTGACCTCAAGTCCCAATGCCTCGGTGGCGGAGAGCTTCAATGTGCGAGCCTCAGGCAGGATTATCGATTGGAAGCTCTACAGCTGTCTTGATCTTCGAACATGTGACCGACATTGAAAGAGCCATTGCACCCACCATCCGCACTACAGCCTTCCAACAAGCCTCACAACCACACCTCACATATCGCTCGATATGGCACCCAAAAAAGGCAACCCTTCCCCCGCCGCCGTCCCCCCGTCCGCCTCGAAACCCACCCACGCCGTCAGCACCGCAGCCTCCGGCGCCGCCTCTCAACGCCCAGCAACCAAAGCTTCCATGACAGACGCCAGCCACCCTAGCTCGACTTCGAAACCCTCGAGCAGCAGCACGTCAGGCATCCCATCCAATGTTCGCAACGCCCAAGATGCCCAGCAGATCGTTGTAGCGGTTTGGAACAACTATGTGGACAAGACGCCGCAAAGGGTGAAGCTGTTGGATGCCTTTATGGTGTTCTTGATGGTCGTGGGGATGTTGCAGTTTGCTTACTGCGTGATTGCGGGCAACTACGTAAGTCAAGGTCTGGAGGATATAGGACAGAGGCAGGGAAAAGAGGCTGGACAGATGCGGCTGGAGAGAGTCTGTTTGCTGACGAGTATCGTGATATAGCCTTTCAATGCCTTCCTGTCAGGCTTCTCGGCGACAGTCGGGCAGTTTGTTCTTACGGCTAGTTTGAGGATACAGACGAATACTGAGAACGAGGCGGAGTTCAAGGGCTTGTCGCATGAAAGGTACGTTTGCCCACAAACCAGGGCTGGCTGCAGGCGTACTGCAAGCGAACGGCGTTGCTAACGGTGTGTAACAGAGCATTCGCGGACTTCGTCTTCGGAAGCATGATATTGCACTTCTTCTGCGTGAACTTCATCAATTAGCGTCTGAGCGAGCGTACAGTGTACCATACTGTCTGGATAGCATGAGCCAAAACTATGAACAGCCGTACTACCAGACTTTGGGACTGCACATTTCAGGAAAATCCGAGACTACTGACGTCGCATACGGTGGCTCGATCCGCGTGTATTAGGCCGGAGATGCTTCAGCTCGGCCATAGTCTCTGCATGGACACGACTGTGACCATGTCCGCCAACCCTGCACTTGCCTAGGCTATTGGAGGGCGATACGTGAGCTCAGAGCGCGCGGTAAGCTCGCTGAGATGCAAACGGCGCTATAATCTGGTCCGCCTACCAGTAGCTTGGTCCTCCCTGGCATTCTCGCAGCTGTTCAGGCAGCTGGAGGGAAATACGGGAGCACAGTCTATGCTTTCAATCTATGGAGATACCCAAAGCTGGCCGGGGCGATATCGCACGTGATAGAGAGAGCTCACTTCACATCTAGTGACATCTAGCGTCTTGGCGTAGGAAGGTGAAGTGAGGTTCAGAAGCTTGGCGAAAGTAAGTGAAGTGAGGTTCAGTTTCTTCTATTATCCTTGTTGTTACAATGGCAAGGTAGATATGCTTTTCCTTAGCTATATATCCTCCTACTTCTGCAGCTTTTCTCTACATCTTCTCCTTAGAGACGCTATATTACAAGTATAGCAAATCGCAACACAGTATACCTCACCACTACTACTCCACCACTACTACTTACTAGACCTATCTCCACCATGGCACCCGAACACAAATTCACCACCACCCAAGTCCGCACCCTCACCGCCGCCAAAGATGCAGAAATCGCGCGTCTGAAGCCACCAACCAAGAGCTCACCGAGCAACTCACCACCGCCCGCACCGCCGCTCCAGAGGTAGTGAATCTGCGCCAAAAGCTCAGCCTAGCAGACAACCGCTGCGCAATCTCCGTTTCGTTCCAACCGCACTTCCCGGCGGTGAGGGTCAACAATCAATCGGTGTGTGTTGTGTTGGTGAAGGGGGAGGCGATGGATAGAGCGATGTGGGAGTTCGCAGAGAGAACGGGCAAGTTCTTCGATTGCCTGGAGTTCTGTATCGGTGGTAGGAGGGTGAATAGGATGGAGAAGGTGGCGGAGGTGAGCACTCCATTGCATGTGCCTGTGTCTCTGAGCCTATGGCGCTGACATGTGATAGCTCGGCCTCCAAGACGGCAGTATAATCGACGTCACGTGGTTGGGTGACGAGGAGACGCGCATGAGGCAGGCAGAGCCTGAATGAAGCCCATGGCGAAATGCATGTGATGGCACGGCGCACCAGGCAGCACGTGAGAGCACGAGGCGAGCACGACGAAGCAGGGTAGCATGAACATGCAGGACAAACAAGTCCATTTGCATAGTTACTTGTACAATGCTACATAATCGACTGCAATTCCACCCACAGATCAACGCTCCAGCTCACCGCAGAGTCGTCGATGAATGGTAAGAGTCCAGCAGCCTTCTCTGCGTCGTTCTGCACAGCAGCAGGACAGCTCCCCTCTTGACGCCGTAGTGCTGTCCCGATTTCGCTCTGACTCTCCAGAACCGCCGTCTGACACCCTTCAGCTCTCAGTGATTGACAAATCTTGGCGGTCTACTCAGTAGCGGTCCCATGATGCGCAAGAAGAGCTTCGTCTCCGCCTCCTAGTTGTAGCGTTATCTTTCTTCATCTGCCATGCTCCGTACGATGATCGAGTGGACTGATTCGGGCACGATCAGAGGCCCATTGTGGACAATTCTTGGCTCAGAGAAGGCCTTACTGTTTGGTAGCTCGACCCCGGTGAAGGGTCAGCAGTCGCACCAACGACATTTCGGGCAGGATGAGTGGTGACAGCGTGCATACCTCAGGTGGTGAGTCAGGTTCGCCTTACGGCACCAACAGCAATCGTACATGTCGTCTTCGGTATGGTTCGCTCTAAGTTGTTCGATCCGTGAGCTGGAGATTTGCTGTGGGGAAAAGAAGGCCGCTACCAGGTGAGGATGCTGTTCAAGGCGACTCAAAGTCGCTAGTGGCGTGCGTTCGCCCACGAGCTGCAGGTCTCTGCCATCTGCTGGATGCCTCTTGTCGGCTGGTATGTCTTGAGTCAAACGCTCCGGAGTCACCTCAAGCGATCTTGCGGCCGACATTGCCTACACCCTTACCGACAATGCTCACCACAACCTCATCATCTCCATCACCTTCTCTTGTACCCCAGCCACTCATACCAAACGTGCGTAGATCGCGCGCAAGCTGTACAACCTGCTCTGACCCAACCACATCCTTGCCCATCGTAATTCTTCCTACATCCTCACTACCCATGGCCATGAGCGCGAGCATAGTCGGCGCAGCGACGCTCGAAACACATCCGCCTTGCGCGATCGCCTCGAGCAGCTGGTAAGCGCACTTCTTGCCCAGGTCTTCCGGCGGCTCACCACCTGACGGTGGGCTCGCAATGTCCGCTGAATACAGCACACCAGTGTTCGCCTCAGCGACCAGACTCAGACCGAATCCCAAACCGGTCTTCTTCTTCGCCGCCGGATTCTCTCTCGTTGGCGCAGGTACGAAAGGCGCAGAGGACACGTCAGAGAATATGTATGTATCCGGCGCAAACTCATTCAGAACAGCTCTCGCTGCCTCGATTAAGCGCGCGTTGTTCGCTCCTGCCACACCAGTCGAGTATGCCACACCTCTAACCCTCTTCACGCGCCCAGCATTCATCAAGTGTAGTGTCTTCGGCAACCTGACCTGATGCCCGAAAACGAGTTGCACTTCGCCTCCACCACCTTTGCCATCTCTTCCCGAGTTCGACCGCCGGAGTATCCTCAGCTCAATATTGTTCTCAATCCCAAAGCTCCTGAACAATGGCAAGATAGCCGTGCGCACTGTATCTGCACTCACATCACCCGTCTCCGTGCTGGAGGTAATGACTCCTGGTCCAGTAAAATGCACAGTTACCTGCGCCTTGGAGAATGGCGCAAGTAAGCACAGCGGTAGCAGGAAATAGCTCACTCCTCTCGTGCACTCCGCCGGCAGCTCATGCCTGATAACACCACCTTGTGCGCCATGGCCCGCCGCACTACCAGTGATCAGGCCAGGCTTGTATGCGACCGTAGTGCCGGTATACGAGAACTCGATCTGGGAGCCGTTCGTGATCGCATCGAGTAGGCGAAGGAAGGAGACTTCGTGCGGCGCAAGACCCGGCGCAGTGTGCGACGAGGCTCGTATCTGCGATATGCGTACTGTCCGTCCTGTGAGAGTGGCGAGGACAAGGCGCTGGACCAAGTACTTCGATCCCGTGAATTTGAGCGCTGCGGGCGCCGGTGCTGTGGTCATTTCTACCTCGTGACAGGTCGTATTGTAGGAGAGTCGATACACCTACGCCTTGTTTTGCCTACAAGCTCTTCGCAGACGTTGGCGGTGTTGCACAACGTCACGAGCAGATGTATGCAAAAAGGTTTGGAACTGGCGCAGGAACAGTAAGGTCTCGAAATTTTGAGCTTGGCTTCGTCTTGCCCGCTTTGAGCCGAACAGCACGTGGCAGCCCTCTTCAAACGGACCCAATTACCTGGACGATAGGATGATGCACGGTTCGCAGCCAAAACGGAATGTTTGTTCCACTAATAAAGCGGTGAAAGGACGGGATGATCTGTGGTTCATTTGGTGGGACCTGATCAACAATTCCTGTCTTGACTTCACGTCTTGGGTCCTTTGGAATTCACAGCTCGATGAATACCTCGACGAAGGCAAACGAGGCAGGATTAAGAAAGTGAAAGCATTACATTCTGTTGCAGCTAAGGGTATCATCGAGAGGAAGCACACTCGAGCCTGAACCCGGTCACCTTACTCTGCCCGAGTAGCCCATGCAAAAATCATAGCAAAGAGAAGCTGGCAAGCCATGTGCTGCCCAGCCGAAAGTAGGCCCACCTCCAGCCGTGGCCTACGAGAATCGCATTCTCTCATCTTCTTGTTGAAATCATGGTCGGAGAAGCAGCTTTTGTGCTAACGCCGGGTGATGCTGTGAGCCGTCGAGGTCGTGCCATGCTTTACCACTGACCGCCCTGCTGGCCCCCGCCTTGCTGGCCGCCATAACCGCCACCATTTTGCTGGTACCCGCCACCTCCTATACGAGGTCAGCTTTGTCTCTCAGACCTCACGAGTGCATGACTTACCACCGTAGCCACCCTGCTGCTGGTACCCACCACCGCCTCCGCCGCCGCGCCAGTTGCTTCCACCACCGCCGGAGTACCCTGCACGTGCTATCAGTATCGCTCATTGGAACTAACATTAGGCGCGTGGAGCCATACCACCACCCTGCTGGTAGCCGCCTTGCTGGTAGCCACCTCCGCCACCACCGTACCCACCGCGGCCGCCACCGGAGTAGCCACCACCACCGCTGTACCCACCACCTGATGATTGCGTTAGCTGGAGAGCATCTCCCAGACGTGCTTAAGCTTCGACATACCACGACCACCACCGAACCCTCCGCCGCCACCACCTGGCGCACGCTCTGAGGCCTTGTCGACACGGATAGTGCGACCATCAAATTCGACGTTGTTCATCGCGGCGATGGCGGCATCAGATGCGGACTCCTCGAGGAAGCGCACGAACCCGAAGCCGCGGCTACGACCGGTATCGCGGTCCTTCACCACAATCTGTTTTCGGTGTCAGCGTGTCAATACCAAACAGGTGCGGGCGCATATGGACGTACAGCCTCATCGACCTGGCCGAACTCCTCGAACTTGGTGCGCAAGGTCTGGTCGTCGGTATGCCATGCAAGGCCACTGATCACAACGTCAGCATTGTCGCTCGCGCACGCTGACTGCTTTTGCGACCTACCCAATAAATAGCTTGGACATTCTGTCTGTCTCTCTGACCGTCTGCCCGGTAAGGACCGAATGAAGGCGCTACTGTCTATCTCTAACTGTTCAGGAACTGTACCGAGATGTCTCCGTGATTGTTTGAGTGTTGTACGGACGTTTGATTGTTGTTGTTGGTGTACAGCTGACGTGTGACGTTTGAAGAAGAAGGGGTGACGGACGTAGGATCGATCACATGCGGAAGGCGGCAGCTGTCTGAGAAGGGTGAGGTCAGACGACCGGGGTTCCACGTGGCCAAGAATGTGACGCGCACATATGAACGAAACTCACCGACAGTGAAAGCGGCCTGATCGTAACTCTAAGGCGAATGTCGCATATGCGTGAACCAATAGAGGCAAGGGCGCGCCGAATTTTGAGAACTCGCTCACCAGGCCCGGAACTCTCGCAAAAGTAGATGCTCGCAGTCGTCCAACAGATGGGAAGTTGGGGCGGCTCTAGTAAATAACAGAGGGGCCACAAGTTCAAGCCCCTCATGTAGCACGACCGAGCTATCATCTTTGATACATAGCGTCGGACGCATGTTAACCGCTACCGAAGCCAGATACGCGCAGGGCGTGTGCCAAACCGGCTTTTAGCTGCAGGAATGGGTCATGAAAATGAGGCCGCTGCGGTCGGGGAAGTGAGAAATGTTGGTTCTGTTAGTGGACCAGGCCGCTAGCTGCAGCCTCGAAGCTCGCACATGGCAGCGAATGATGTGCAGCGCTCACGCTCCTTTTCACGCATTTTGCGATGGCGAGCTTTCCCGTGTTCACACTTTGCTGCGGTCCATCACTAGTCTAGCATCATAGCGGGCCTGCTCATTGGGCTCATGACCGGCAGCTAAGGGCATGGATCCTGCCTTATGCACGCTCGGCTGCAGCTGTCCGTAGGCTTTTCCTTGGTACAGGCAATGCCGCATGCAGTGATAGATTGGCAGGCGCAGCTCGCCCCATAGCATATTTGCGGCTTTCTGTTGCTCAAGATGTCGACTTCAAGGGCTGCCGCGTAAAGCAATCTCACTGCTGTGTCGATTTGTTGTGCGGGCAGACAAAAGAGAAAATGTTTGGAGTAGAGATGTGAGATACGCTTATCATCAAGTTGTAGAAAAGTGGATATGGGCGCCGGCTCATCCGGCAAACCGTGCGCGTGGACCCTTTGGGGAAAGACTACTTCAGAAACAACCACAAGATGTCCTTCATCAACATCGCCAAGTTGTCGAAGGACTACTGTACGAAGAAGGGTTACTACGTCCTCTACAGACTGTTACCATGCCTAACACGGTATACTGTACACCGATCAGGTTGTCAGGATGATGCACGCCAGTGGAGTCCAGTCCATTCAGCAGTGTCCGTTGTCTGCACCAACCCTGGTAATGGCGTTCAACCTCCTGGATAGCTTAACCGGCAGTGGCCGCTCAGCAGTGGCGCGGTAATGCGAGAAATGATGGACGATGACTGAGACATCATTACAGGATGCTGTAGCCGCTCGCCAGTCCTTGTCGGGCAGCAGTGACAGACACATTACAGTACAGGCACCACCATCGCTGAGAGCAGCTATGTGCTGTGCGGCATGGCAGCTGACCAACGAAGAGACCGATCATATCCGTGTGCTGACAAGCGTAACATCTTGCACACAGTGGTCGAGTCTGGGGCCATTCATACTATCATATCTGCCTGTAACCCTTTTAGCTGAAGATATCTCACGTATCTGCAGAGTCAAAATATAACAATAACGGAGGCCTGATGTGTAGGGTGTGCTCCGCTCATGTGACCAGCTGCTTGGTCGTCCCTTCCTCACTGACCATTGCGACCTGTCGCTTAAATTTTAGTCAGTTCTCGGCCACACTGACCACGGACCATCGACACTGGGTCTCAAGATACGCGCGACGAATTCTAGGTCTGTACGATAACCATCAACGACTTTGATTATCGGTGTAGCCCAGGGTGTGCAGCCATCCAGATACACGTTGGCGATACACGGTCGCGACTGTTTACTCTAGCGATTACTGCATGCAGGCGATGGACATCCGGCAATGGCTGGAAGATACCGCGCCGCCGAACCATGAAGCAGTGTCTGACTTCTTGCAGCCGCAGCAGATCGAGCCCGAGCAAGTCACTCATAAGTACCGCCGCAAAAGGAAGCGACCACCAAGCGACAGCTCCATCATCATAGAGCCGCGGCACCCAGACCATGAGCTCGGCAAGGCAACCAAGTACTATGCGCACTCGTCCCATGAGGTGCGTGGCGCGGCTCATGCCGTCCCAAAGCCGCAGAGCTTGCCGAGCTCCCAGTCCTCAAGACCCAGGTCAGACGAGGCCCCTCTGAAGACGTACGAGAAGCGGCGGCGACACAAGACGAAGCCTAACCACTACGAGCCCAAGTCGAAGAGGCATCGCAAGGAGCGCGATGCGCACGAAGACACGAAAGCGCAACCAAAGCGCCGCAAGTCGCACCGCAGCGGCGATGGAGGGCGGACGACAGGGTTGGTGCAGAGTTTCCAGCTCAAGAATGGACCCAAGAACAGTCGCCTGACCGTAAGTACCTTCCTGTGAGTGACGACCGTCGGCTATTCTAACCTCTTCGACGGCAGCTGAAGCCTGAGACTACTGCCGGGCTGTTCAGGCATGGCCGTGCTTCGGCGCAGGTGGCAGGAAGGAATGCTGGTCGTGCGTGTTCCCGTGCCCAAGGTGACACGACAGGTTATGCTGACGGACCAGCAGTGCCAGACCTGGTTTTCAACGAGTTGCGATTCCTGCAGAAGCCGAAGGACCATCAGGATGAGATGCCGAGAGACGATGTCGCACAGCCGAAGAAGGATGGTCGGAGGCGGCAGCATCAAGACGAGATCTCGGCCTACTTCGCCGCTCAGAGACCGGACACCGCTCATACACCTGGACGTGACCACAGAAAGAGCGTAGCACAGGCAGGCCAGCAGCGAGCCCATCATGACGAGCATCCGCCGCCCTTGCCCAAGAAGCAGCCGAACAACCCACCTGTGGACCTCCCTGAAAAGCCGTTCTTGGGCTTCGGCAGCAAAGGTGTCCAACCAGATGGCAAGGACGTCAATCTCACCAGTAACAGCTACTACACCGGGTCGGAATCGGCGCCTCGATCTCAGTTTCCACGGCTCGACGACCCGCTTGAGGCTGTACTTCAAACCAAGCAACACCACCGACGGTCGCAGCAAGGCTACGCCGGTGAGGCCCATCTGCGCGACGGGCCACCGAGACCGTCCAGCCTACCTGAAGATGAGCGTGAAGCAATTGCTGAAAAGCATCAGCATGAAAGTGGTACATGGCATCAGTCGCGACGCTCTGAGGGCGCTGCGCTCGTGGAAGTATATCAAGCGCCAGTAGTATCGAAGGAGAAGGATGAGCGGCATAGATCCGCGACCAGGACAACCTCACAGTCCTTGCCTAGACACCCATACACCGAAAATGTGGCTGAAAAGCCAAAGGAAGTAGACCACCGCCAACACCAGGAGACAAGCATCAGCTACCATACGTCTGACATTCTCAATATTCAGAGCGTGGATCCACATGTCGCACGCACGGGAGGAGAGACGCTCCGTGACGGTCCTGAGGTCTCAGCATATGACAAGGAGAACATGGAGCCAAGGTCTTCAACGCCTACGAGCAAGCTTCTCCGGCAAGCACAACAGGCAGTGGCGCATGCAGAGCCGCGCAACGACCTGTCAAAGCCGCACTCCGCATATCTGACCAAAGAGTCAATTGGAGATGTCCACAGGATCATATGCCCCGACTCACGCCATGAAGGACATGCGGAGGCGCAAGTTCGGACGGCTTCGCCATCCCATGCGCACGCACATGCACCGGACCAAGTGTTGGACACTCAATACACGGTCTCCGTGCCTGCGCGTTATGGGACCAGGCCAAGTGCAGAGTTGAGCTCTCGAGGGACACCGCAGAAACGTATTCCCTCTATCGGCCTTCGCGAACGACATCTGCAGTCGGCATCGGGGCTTAGGCAAGCACAAACTTCAACAGCCCTGCCCATTGGGTCTTCGAGGCAATCACGCCCACCACACCATTATCTTCATGATAGCAGAATTGAGCCAGGCACGGTGGGTGGGGATGATGAGATGCTAGACAACGGCATGGATATGACAGCTCTTGAATCTGCGCCGAACTATGTGTACGCCAACACTCAGCAAGCTGAAGAGCTCGTGTACGGTTTGCGCTCTGATCGGGCCGCTGGCTTCTATGAGGCACAAAGTGGACAGCCAGACCGCATGCATTCACATGCACCGCCTTCATTTGTCTCGCTTGAGCAGATCCGGTCAGATGCACCACGCTTGTACACTAGAGCCAACCCTGTGCCAACAAGGACGCCTCCAGTACGGGGTCTGTCGCTTGAGCGGGAGTTGAGGAGCGAGCGGTCGGCATCTGCCGTTGAGCACACCAACGGTGACACGCTTGATGACTTCGCCGGTTTTTGGAAGCCGCACAAATTGTACTGAGAACTTGCTTGTTGCACTTTGAGATACCCATGGGCGTTGCAACAATGTATACATTCACGATTTGACATTCCATTGCCACCGTCTGAAACCTGCATTCGTCCACACCGTCACGATTCCTCTCCGCACATTTTCCCGGTTATAGCATATACGTTGGCAGTATCGTCTGGCGCTCGCCAGGCTCCAGAAGTCGAAGAGATCAGCAAAGGAGCTTTGCTGGAGGGTGCGTTGCTTCGCTAGCCTGTCGGTGATCTGGCACCATGAGTCGGTTCCACTGTAGTACGCGTCCAGCTTGATGAGGTTGGTGTCGTAAAACATACCAGCATACTCCTGGCTGATCTGTTGGCTGACGTAGAGCAATGATGGCAAGCGGACAGTTTCGGCGAAGATCTCGACATCGTTGATCATGGTGTACTCGTATATGTGATTCCTGAGCTCTGGTGGTAGAGCCATAAGGGGCGATGGCTTTGCATGCGTTCCTGCCATATCGGGGATAAGCAAGGCTTGAATCCCACGAGGCGTGTCTGCGGACTCGATTGATGCGGCGTGCTTCACTACACTAGCCAGCACTCGTGATCCTCGTCCGATCGTGGCGACGCAGTCGGCCGCTGGGAGCGAACGGCATAAAGTCGATGTGGACGAGAAGAGCAAGATCAGGTGATGCGTGAACGATGAAGATGGTCACTACTTGGGAAGTGGGGCTGCTCCAGCGAATCAATGGTAGGGCATGCGGACATCACATGCTACCGCGCACATAAACAGCCACGCACAAACAGAAGCTACTGACTTCAGGGAACTGTCGTTAGAGAAGCGCCAATAGTATACATTAATGGCTGCCATTAAAATCTACACAAATTACAAAATCCACCCAAAGAGCCGCAGCCAGCTGCTCCGAGCCAAATCCTCGCTCCAGAAGATCTCGACATATGAATCGCTCCCAACATGTTCCAAATACATCACCAAGACACCTGGCGGAGGACATAATGAACAGATGTATCTAGCCGCCCGCTGAAGTCGTAAGGAAATCAAGGTAAAGGGGTATTGTCGTTAACGGCGTGACCAACGTAGCATCCAGCTTCCAAGCGACTTCCAAACTTGCAAGCATGACTTCCTTACAGCTTAGGCGGACTGTCCTTTTCGGTCAGTCTCCCTAGCAGCGACTCAGGCGGTATACGCTGCAAGTTGCCGTTCTTGTCCATCTGCATGGGCACGTAGCCTTCTCTCCTCCGCCTCGCGCGCTCCATGAGGATGCCCGCGACGACCATAAGGAAGATGAGTGCCAGTGCGATTGCCAAGCCGATAAGCACGACTAGTCCCAGTGCTAGATGTCCGCCATGACCGTGCATAAGCGCCGATGGCTTACTGACAAACATTGAGCTGATAGAGCCTTGGCTACCATCTTGTCGATTGGTGAGGATGAAAGGTTGGTAAGTCGTGCCATTGAACAGCACAGCGCTAGCGTTTCCGAAGGAAGCAACGTTGACATTGCCTGTGATCATCAAGACTTCGTCGTTCGGCACTAGGTCAGAGGAGTCGTGGTTGTGCTGCAAGGATATGACCTGCAAGCCGCGAATGCTCGTCCCATCACCGAGGCCGCTGACACTAGTCCAAGCGTTGTTACTGTATTTGGAAAGGTAACCCGAGCCGTTGTTGGTCGCCGTACCAGCCGCCCAGAAGCCATTATACTGCTTATCCGCTGGCGTCAAAGCCGTGATCGGGCCAGGTAGGGAGTCAGCGCCGGCATACTGCTGGTACGTTTGGTGCTTTGCGTCGTACGTAACCATGGTGGTCGAGTTGCCATTAACGGTAAGGTTACCAGCAATGATCAGCTGTCTCTTAGACGACCAGACCATGCTGTTAATCGTGCCGCTGAGACCAGATGCGGGCGTGTTCCATTGCTCAGCTTCCGCGTCGTAGTAGCAAAGCGTACCGCATGGTAAGGAACCAGCACCTGAAAAAATGCCGCCGACATAGACGTTGGCTGAGCTTGGCTGCAGCGCAACGGAGTTGACGACGACATCGTCGCCTGTCAGCGCTGGCGGCTGAGTTCCAGCATAGGCGCTCGTTGCCAGGTTGTAAACGATCAGGCCGTTGACCGGGTTGCCGTTCACCGTGCCTGATACGGCACCACCAGCATATAGCGAAGTCTCGTATGTGGCCATTGCAATGAACGTCGAATCCGAATCTAGGCCGCTGACGCCGGTAATGGTTTGAGGAGTAGCCGTGTTGTTGACGAAGATAAGACTCTCGGCAGTCGAGCCGTTGCTGGCCTTGGCCGCGAAACGCCCACCCAGGATGGTGATATTGAGCCCGCTGTCGCCATAGAACAAGCCATTGTAGACGCCAGTGTAACTTTGACTCGGGGCGATCGCTCGCCTGCGCTTTGAGGATGATGATGAGCTGCTGTTACTCGGTTGGATCTGGATGCCCAGTGACTGCAGAGAAGGCTGGCCCGAGCCAAGAAGCTCCACCGCACCGCTATAGCCCGCCTGCAATGAGAGCTGTCCAGCATACAGTGGTGAGAAGCCTGGTACAGTCGTGTAGGTGACGAGCTTACCGCTGATGGCGATAGTCTTATCCGGAATGTTCTGGAGCCAGTTACTTCTGCTCGGCACCCAAACAGCAAAGCCGGTAGCATCAAAAGCGTCGTTGCTTCCGAAACCGTTCACAGAGGTGAAGTCGCCGTTGACAGTGATGCAGTCTTCCACGTCACCTGAGGTAATGTTGAGAGACAGTGGTACCAGGCTGTAGACCACACCATCCACACCTGCGCCGAGAGCAGCCCATGTCTTGCTGTCTTCATGAAAAGAAGCAATGTTGTTCAAACCATCAACAGAGTTGTCTGCCGTGTTCGTAAAGTTGCCGCCCATGTAGAGGATCGAGCCGTTCGCGTACACAGTCTGCACCTCGGAATTTAGCCCACCATTTGGGAGCGCCGTTGCATTCGAGCCAATGCTCATAACATTGGAGATGCCGTTCGCGCTGAAGTTACCAGCAACGTACAGCGTGCTGCCGGACGAGACAATAGCATTGACCTGTGCATCTGAGTGCAGGCTTGCGCCAGCAGAGTCGATAGCAGATTGCGAGAAGTCTGTGTTGACGACAGCCTGGTTTGGGTTGTACTCGAACAAGCCGTTCAGGCCGCCAGTAGTTGTAACGAGCTCGAAGCGCACCCTCTGTGCAACGACGGTAAGCGGCACATTCTGCCCTGCCTGCGGTGAGAGGGTAACGCTGGGCTTGAAAGCATCGCTATCGATGTCTACGTAGCCGTAGTAGACCTGGTCGAACTTGTCGTAGTCATTTGTCTGATACAGGGTCGTCGTTACTGGTGGAGTATCTGATGTCATGGTACCCGTGACATTGACCATGCCGCGTGTTGCGCATGTGTCGTCTTGCAAGCAGCCAGGCGTGTAGACTGTAATGGAGTAGTTGCCGGACTGCTTGATGTCGGGCGTGAAGACAACAGAGACATTCGGGCCAATCTCAGAGGAGTCGTTGAGGTAAGCGGTGAGATAGTCAGAGCTGGTTTCCGCCATGTTTCCCGACTGGGTCCACAAAGACGAAGGGCTTGCAATCGAGCTGGAGCCATTGCTGACACCGTCGCACTGTGGCTCGTTGAATGCGTTGACCGCGAAAGAGTAAATGTCGTCCTGGAATAGCTCGATGCCATCAAGACCTGCGCCGTCTCCATACCAGTCAGTGATCTGAATGCGAAAAGCATTCATGCCAACAGGAGGCACGAAGTGGAAATCTTGATACGTGCTGTTGCTTTCTGGTAGTGTGCATTCGTTCGAGCATGACTGGTTGTTGCCATCTGTGTCCAGGTAGTTCAGGTTGAGAATACCGCCGCTGTTGAGGTCCTCAAAATACCACGTCTTTGTGCCACGGTTCGACTGCTGCGTCTGGTACAAGCGTAGCTTCGTTGGGTTGAAGCCGAAGGAGAAGTTGCCTTGCCAGTAACCTGCGGTCTGGTCTGCAAGCAAGAATGTGTTGCCCGCCCCGTCATCTGAGGCAGTCTTGCAAATGATATTGGAAGGGTCGCCAAACGCAGAGTCCGTCGAGTTGTTCATCGCTGTGATGTCGCCAGATCCAAGGTTGATAGCTTGTCCGTCTGGCCGCTCTGGCGTCGTAGTGTTACCCAAGCCGTCAAAGTTGCCACCGAACACGATATTGCCTGCCATATTCTTTGTGATTGAAGTTACGGGTCCGTTGAACCCTTCGAAAGGCAGATTGTTCCACCCACTGGTCCACGCCATCGCGTTCGTCGAGTTCCCAGCCATGAACGCGCCTCCCACGTACACCGTCCCAGAGTCTGCATCGCAGTAGACCGCGTTGACTTTCCCACTAAGACCAGGCAGCGCAGTTATCTGAGTCGTGTTCGGGTTCCAGAGCGCAATCGCCTGCGCCTCCACGCCTCCCAAGCTCGTGAAATTCCCTCCTACTATTACACCCTGCAAAGACCCGTCCTGCACAAACGGACACATTGTCATGATATACGCGTCTGCCAACCCCAGCGACTGAAACGCGCCATTCGGATATCGCGTGAGCAGCGACTGGCTGCCGTTGGTATTGAACACGTCCTCATTCTGTCCATCGTATGTGTATAGTGATATGCTGTCGAAGTCGCCGCCCACGGCTACCCGTCCTAATCCTCCCAAGTCCAAGTTTGGTGACGGTATGGTACTCTGCGATATCGCGTATGCTCCTCTTGCTCCCAGTAACGGTGATGTGAGTATGAATGCGGCCAGCTCAGGCGTCAATGCCAGAAGCTGTGAAAGGAGGCTCCTCATCGGATACAGCATGCGCCCGTGTCTTGGGGTATGGAACGAATACTGGGAAAACAATGCGGTTCAATTAATCAAGCTGCTGCTGTATGGGTTGGTTGTTTCTGCGACTGGAGCTCCTCAAAGCAATGACGTGAGTGTAACTCGAGAACCGTGGAAGGTGCGAGGCAATAGCACAGCAGTTAAGCTCGATCGGGTGCCGTTTCGCCGATCGATGGTTTTGGGGAAAACGGGGTCAGCGGTCGGTGGTCGTCGCAGTAAAGAAGAAATGTTAGTTAAAGAATGACTGAAGGTGAGTATAGACACCGCCGGCGCAGCAACGTCCTCCGGCCTTCGAGGTGTCGTCGTAAGGTGAGAAGGTTCGCGCGCAGAGAGGAATGTGTTTCCTAGGAGAGGAGGGCCATCAAAGTTCGCCAGCGCCGCGAATCAGGTCTCGGATCAGCGACGGGCGTATCCGTATCTCATTTCGCCTGGGCCCAGACGACACGCGCCTCTTCTTGACACTTTCTTCACTTCAGCTGGGAAGACTTCATCTCAACGCGATCTTGACTTGATTCCCATTTCACTACGAGGCGTTGTGCTTCCGGAGGCAGGGTTCTTGTGTTGGACAACATCTCGACGGCTGCATCCGGGCGAATCATCTCACGCAGGCACAAGTGATCCCATGCGCTTGTGGAACGCCAGATTACCCTACCTCAGCGCGTGGCAGCGGGCAAGGTCAACGGGTGCAGCAAGGTGGAGGCCTCGTGGGCACACCATCACTCCACAATGAGAGGCATAGCATACGTGGGTTGGTATTGACATAGGGACGATCACTTCCGTATTGCTTTGAAAATCTCTCGCTGTGTGTTCTGCCCTGTATGAGATGCGCCATGTATCGCTGATGTTCAAGTCTCCATTATCCGAAAAGTGACAGTGGCTGGCGCCATGCTCGCTCGAATTGGTACCACAGCCATTGCGCATACCTGCGTCTCCCAGCCGATAACTCGCCCCTTTCTGTCGACATCCGCTTTCCTTCGTGGAAATGGTAAGCTCAGCATTGCGTCTCTCTGGTCTAGATACATAGAGGCCATGTGTCCCCATGTCGTCTTAGGAGCACACCTGAAGCAAACAGCCATGGCACTAAAGGTCTGGACTTGCGTCAGCTTTGCAATGAGCCATAGCAGCTATGGATCTCGCTGAGCAGTACTACGAGCGCTTCGAAGCTCATCAGTTCGAAGGCAAGAACCTTGAGCACTGGTGCATGCAGTACACAGCATCATCCGCGGAATGCAGGCAGCTTGTCTAGATTTTAGCAATGAGTCCTACCTCTTCACCTTTACCGCCTGCATTAGTCCCTACTATAACCAATTCTTCGCCAATTTCCGCCAGGACTTACGCGGCACTGATCGCGATAGTGGAGTTAAGCTGCCAGACGCCGACTTCGTGTAAGTGCGGACTTCATTGATGAGGAGCGTAGGTTACGAAATAACGAGGCTTTGCGCTCCAGCATCGCGCGCCAAGTGAGTGGCAACGAACCTCAGGGTTATGGCCGCGGTCATGAACAGAGCTAGGGAATGGCCACAATAGCAATCTCAGCAAGCAGCAAACAGCTTACAGCGGTAGCTTGCACGGCGCCTCGCTTCCCACGGTCTCGGGAAAGCCCATCTCTGTGGAAAAGCAGAGCTGCATTAGCAGCACCCAACGCCTCTGGACCCGGCATTGAACTGTCAGTGCCTACATCGAGATACGTACTTGTGATTCAGGGCCGCTGGTAAGATATGATGGGTATCCCTGTCGCGGCAAGCCTGCATTGTGGTCCATGTCGCAGGCAGGTAGACGTCGTGATATATGTCATCTCTGCGAATACACCACTTGCACTCAAGATCAGGGACGGTCCATCATCCATTGCAATTCAAGATGGTTATAACGCCGGAAATTGTACGTAGAGCGACGATCTGCGTTGCATCCGCTTGCGCCATCAACTGTCTACAGGAGCCGCTACGTCGTGTCCAGCCAGGGCTCACGCAATGATAACCTCCAGACCGAGCGCTCGCAGTATGATTCGCCAAAGCGCCGTGCGAGGGTCCCCCTGGTAACCACGACCAAATGCTCTACCAACCCTCGCCCAAGAACTGCGGCTGGCTCTGCATAACCTCTGCAACCGCCTTTTCTTGCCTCCTCGCCTCCGCCCTCTCCCTTTCCACGCAAGGACAGGTCATCATCACAGTCTCCCAGGTCGCCTCACCTTTGTCAACATGTGCAGCCATTGCGTCCCAAGCCTCCTGCTGTATTGCATTGATGGCCCCAACAGTCGTCTCCTTAGGACCGTGCTTCCTACCTTTTCTCTCTGCGTCCGGATAGCCACGGAGCTTGCCGTTGAGAACAACCCATTGCAGACCGTAAGCATTCGGCATGTAATCCCGGTGGAGATGACGGCATAGTGACCTCGGACAGCTCTCTTTGCTGAGTGGGCTGAGATCGCACCAGCGGCGGACGCACGCCGTACCGTGCAGGATACACTGATCGCCAACGGACCACTCGTCGCAGGGTAGGCCGTGTGAGCGGCAGTGATCGCAGACAACGAACTTGCCTTCTATGCGCTTGCGCTGCCGGGGATTGTTGGGATCTTCCTCGTCCTGGATCCTGTCAGTATTGGTCATACGCCGCAGCTTTGCTTGATTTGCATACCTGGGCGACTTCAGCCGTGATACTGAAGGCATGGGTCGCGTTGGCCTCGGAAAGTGGCTCGCCCGACCTTATGCCGTTGTTACCCTTGTTCTCGTTGGATAGCAACGGCGGCGAGTGTCCTCGCACCGGAGGAGCCGTCAACCCCTTTTGCTTCTCAGAATGCTCCTCTCGTACAGTCTGGCGGTAACGCTCGATAGCAGCAGTGATTTCAGGATCCATCTCCTGCCGCGTAGCCCTGTGGAACTTCGGTCGATAGAGTCAATGCATCTCCATTAATTCCTTCTCAACCCTTTTCTTTTCCGCCTCCGCAACGCTCCTACTCCGCATGCTAGTGGACAAGTGCAGACACTCTTCGGTAACAGCGCGGGGCCGCCATTGTAGGCTGTCGCAACCCTTGCACTTGCATCTGGTCTTGAATGCCAGCCATACCGGTGCGTCGTCCTCTGTCGCTGTAGTTGGTGGTCGACCGCCTTCGTCAAGGCCCCAGACTCTGGTACCGACCATGATCAATGTTCCAGTGGAAGAAGGGCACTACTTGCTGCTCGTTTGTGAGTGTTCACATCCTGGAACGCGGAAGAGGTTCCTCATCCGCGAGATATTCCCTAACCAAGTGATGCCAAATCTTCTGTTTGCATAGCAACAGCTTGTGATGACTCGGCAAGAACGACCCTTGGCTTTGCAACGGTCGCACGTGCGCTGTTCAAGAGTCAAGAGCCGTGTCTTGGAAAACCGTGTCTCTGGTAAGCTCATATTGTATGCTGCTGTATACCACCCACATCACCATCGCGCGACCAGAGTCACAGCCGCCGCCCTCGATGACCGAAGCCACAGAGCATACCGGATCCCCTACAGCCATCGTTGTCATCCATCATCACCTGCACCCTCATCCGCATCCTCCTTCTCGTATAACGTCTTCGGACACCGCGTTCCACAAGCACAGTACAATGTCTGCAATGTCCCTTCCCCCCCAATATAGCCGCTCGAGAAGATTCGCCCTCGCCCAATCCTGCCTCACCCTCACTCTCTTATCGAAGTCCTTCCAACTTCCCTCTCCCACCGGGAACCCCTGCAGTCTCGGCTGCCGTCCATCAATCAGATAAGTTCTCAGATTACCTGGTAGAATGATGTAGTCCTCTAGAACGAACGAATCTTCGGGCAACGGCAAGTGGTCCGTATGAGCATATCTGCACTCCGGACTCAGGCATTCGTCCTTGCTGGAAAAACTGTCTGCGCACCAGCGGTGGATGCACGGGGTCTCGCTCATCTGGCACTGGTAGCATACCGGCGCTTCGTTGCAAGGTAGACCGTGCCCACGGCAGTGATCACAGACGAGGAACTTTCCGTGATAGCGATCTTGGTACTGGTAGTCCTGGGTCTCGTAGTCGGCATCATCGGGCTGGCTGTATTGCGTCCGTGCACCCCAGGAGTCGTAGCTGCCGCTAGTAGCATAGCCGTCATCTTCCTCATGGCCGGCGTCACCGTCTCTGCTGTACTTATTCGCACGGCCCCAGGAGTCATAAGTGTGACTGTTGCCGTAGCTTTCGTCCTCTACACCGGCGTGTTCACTTCCATTGCAGCTGAATTCTGGGTACTCGGAATACACATCCGACCTATGCCGGCAATGCAGCGCGGCCCTCGCTCTCCAGATCGCCTTCTGCGCGGCCACTACCGCGTGCGACTCTCCATTTTCCCTCCAGCAAGCGATATTGTCAATAGCCGCCGCCGCCTTCTTCAGACTCTCGCAGTCGCCGCAAGCACATCTCGTGCTTGGTACGGGAAACCCAAAGCCCAACTTGTTTCCAGGGACCAAGTCCAGAGTGTCAGGCTCCACTTCCTCAATCCAGCTCCCGAGGTCGTAGACGGTCTCTTCGTGACCATTACGATTGACCGACGAAGTGTAGAGATCCGGCTGATGATGCCTATGCATGGTCTTCCTCGCCTCCCGCACAGCATATTCAGCATCGCAGACCTCCTCATCCTGACCGAATCCGTCGTAAAATCCCCCCGACTCCGTCTGTGCAAGATCCTCGCCGGGTGCCAATGTACGTACGTACGGAGATACAGTATAGTATGTTGACCACTGCAGTTCTCTGCGCCCATCTTTATCGTATGCTACCTCCTACAGCTGCTCGTCCGCTAAAGTCTTGGCACAACTGCCGGATCGCTCTTTCCTCTTTTGACGCTCTGACTGCACTTTGACCTCGATA
>Ga0068618_1000051_pt1 | contig 20439 bp, 17 predicted proteins | sample InSIn2SAF170_2_FD_77423 | JGI IMG/M metagenome (GOLD analysis project Ga0068618, IMG submission 77423) | Clean room microbial communities from NASA Spacecraft Assembly Facility at Jet Propulsion Laboratory, Pasadena, California, USA -... ...
AACCTACATAACTCAACAGTCTCTCGAACTCAAGGTGGCGACGTTCTCTGACATACTTTGGAAGATCTGCCGACCTGTACAAATCAAAACTGGCCAACCTTTGCCACTGTTTTCATTCTTTATAAGTCCGCCCAGTCTTCACAGCTGCAGCCTCTTCGGCGATCAAATAGCCGATCTATTCACAGCATTTCTTCCTTATACAAGTTATACATTGAGGCGCGCTTCGGCGCCAAAACATCGATATGATTAGTGGACGTGGAAGGGGTGGAAAGATCAGAGCACCAAGAAGAGTAAGATACCAGTCCCTCTAAATCGAGCACTTTCACTATGCCAGTCCACTTTCTAGCCTTAGACATTGTTTAGTACTTCACTCGTCACTTTCTTTGCCTGCCTGAATTATGCGCTGTATCACACTCTTGACTTGCCATCTACACTAGTCCGGCTTGGAAAATGCGACTAACAATTCGTTCTGCGCAACAGGCCTTTACTAAAGACGATGTTGACTGTGAGACGGTATGGGAAGTCCTCAACAGAGCCTTCCGAGAGATACACGCTCGAAATGCCTCCCAGTTGTCCTTTGAAGAACTCTTCCGAAATGCCTACAAGCTGGTGCTCAAGAAGAAAGGCGAGTTCCTATTTGAAAATGTCAAGCTACTCGAAATCAGCATTCTGGACAATAACGTCAAAAGCAAAATCGTGGATCTAGCAACACCATCACTACTTCTATCTGGCCCCTCAGAAACGTCTTCGGTCGAGAAACGAACAGCTGGCGAACGATTTATCTCCATACTCACTAGGTCGTACCAAGATTACTCGATTGAAGTCGGCATGATCACGGATGTGCTTATGTACATGGACCGCATTTCTACTTCTGAAGGCCGAAAACCGTCTATCTACACTATAGCCCTCGGTCTGTTTCGAGAGCGTATTCTCAAGTCTCCAGTCAATAAAGAACTTTCCATAAGCATTCTAGATTTGTTGGAAATCACTCTGTTGGACATGATAGCTCTGGAAAGGAGCGGGGATATGATTGACAGGCCCTTGATCAAAGCTAGCTGCCGAATGCTAGAAAATCTTTACGAGACCATCACAGAAGAAGAAAGTACAAAATTATACCTAACCTCTTTCGAGCCGAAATATCTCGATGCAAGTCGTGAATATTACAGGAATGAGGGCAAAATTCTTCTTCAGGAAGCCGATGCTACAACTTTCTGCAGCCAGGCAGCACGCAGATTAAGAGAAGAGAGCGAAAGGTGTCAACAATCCTTGTCACGAGCAACCGAGCCAAAGATCATTTCAGTTGTGGAGAAAGAGCTTATCGCCGCACACATCCCAGAAGTCATTAACTTACCAGGCACTGGTATTCGTGCCATGATTGCAAATGACAAAATTGATGATGTACGAGTATTGTACGATTTGGTTCGTAGGATCGATCAAGGATTGAAGCCATTGAAGGATGCTGTGCATAAACTCATCTTGGAAGCTGGTGAGGACATTAACAAGTCTGCTCTACATACAGCTAGTGAAGTGCTCCAGAAGCCGCAGCAGCAACAACAACAACAACAAAAAGTTCCCGAGAAGAAAGACACTGGGAAAACACCACCTGCCAAGCCTCTCAACCAGCAAACTCTTGCTGCTACCAATTGGGTTGAGGAAGTGCTGAAGTTAAAGGCCAAATACGATAAGCTGTGGGAACTTGCCTTCCGGAGTGACGCGGTCATGGAGAAAGCATTGGAAATCAGCTTTCAGGACTTCATCAACAGCAACAAGAGAGCTCCCGAATTTGTCTCATTGTTCCTCGATCTGTATCTCAAATCAAGCGGCAAGGACAAAACCGAAGCGGAGGTTGATTCGCTATTGGACAGTGGTGTCACACTTCTGCAATACCTCGAAGACAAGGATATTTTGGAATCATACTATCACAAACACATGGCCAAACGCTTGCTCATGAATAAGACAATCAGTCGAGATGTAGAGAAGTCGATGCTGTCGAAGATGAAGGTCAAACTTGGTAATCAGTTCACTTCCAAGATGGAAGGTTTACTCAAGGACATGGAATTGTCTGATAGCTTGACCAAGCAGTACAAGGATTATGCTTCGAAACTAGAAGCAAGAAAGAGTTCAAAGCTCGAGTTGGAAGTGCACGTCTTGACCACCACTGTCTGGCCAATCACCGCTGGTGAAGCCGAGAACAGATCGTGTTTGTATCCGATTGAGGTTGAACAAGCTAAGGAGTCATACGAGAAATTCTACCTGGGCAAGCACACTGGGCGAAAATTGACGTGGATGCATCACATGGGTGAGGCGACGATGAGAGCAACCTTCAGAAAGGACGGTCAGCCTATCACATATGAGGTAGCAGCTCCCACGTTTTGTATGATGGTGCTCATGCTCTTCAACGAGCACGAGAAGCTAACCTTTGATGAAATTCAACAACTTACTAACGTCCCTACTGAGCAACTGATACGTACAATGCAATCAATTGCTGTGGCGCCAAAAACACGATTGTTGAAAAAAGAACCGATGAGCCGAGATGTCAGCCCTACCGATCAGTTCTCTTACAATGCCGAGTTCAAGCATCAATTTCGAAAGTTCAAGGTCGCTCTTGTTTCCGAACAATCTACTAATAAGGTCGAGAATGCGGAAGAACGAAAAGAAACGCAGAAGAAGGCTGACGATCAGCGAGGCCTCTTGATCGACGCTGCTGTTGTGAGAATAATGAAGGCACGGAAGACGATGACACATCAGCAACTGATGACAGAAACCATTCAGATGCTGTCTACTAGGTTTCAGCCTGAAGTGTCGATGATCAAGAAAAAGATTGAGACATTGATTGAGCGGGAGTATCTTGAAAGAGGTTCAGATCCTGCAAATCCATCATACAACTATCTAGCATAAAACAGCGCGCATTTGCATGAGAGCGGAGGTCGGCGCGAAAGGAGAGATCTGTGTGTTCATTGGGATGCGTGATGAGTAGTACCGTGGGATGAGAAACGTTCATGATGTTCTAGCAAGGCGTTCGGTGTCGCCGGGTCATCCGAGCCCTGGTCGAGCGTTGAATGTAGCATATTATTTCTTGGCAAATTCATACCGCCAAACTTGGACTGTTGACTCTTGTCTCGAGAGCAGAATCGTAAATGAAACGCATCATATCTTTTTGTGAACCTACTGCGTTACGCTCTGGCAGGTTTCCTTCCATCGTTACCAATCCACGTGTTTAGGCTCCAGATCACGTCTCATTCGTCTGAGAAATTTCCGATTGTCCAATTTCGAACTGTGATTTAACATTTTCACATTTTATACTGTACAGTGACACTGATGGAATCCAGTTTCTTTGATGCTCAGTGTGACCCTTGCTGCTAAATCTCATGAATATTGATATTTGGAGTAACGTACGAGCAAATATTTGGAGGCACCGTTAGACTTCTCTACGACAACATCAGCTGATCCAGCCTTGTGGTAGCCTTTGACAGCAGAGTCAGTAGGAATTGATGATCATGGTCTTATAAGTACCATTACGACTCAATCTGCCTCATACACCTTGTATGACACAATGGACATTGACATCTCCGACATCTTAGCCGACATATCTCGCCCTTCCGGCGCTTCCTCCCACACAGATAGTTACGATGCGCAAACAGCCTATACAGACCATGTTCAGCTAACACGCGCTTGGACAACGGAGCGCTGCACACCGACACTGCAACCTTACCCTGCCAGCCTTGTCGATCGCATCATGAGCCGAATACGCACACAAATCACGCGTATCGAAGACCTCACCTCCGGCGCTTACGATTCCACACCAACACCTGGCCAGCCGGCTCCCAACCAACAGAACTTAAATTTGACACTGAGTATCCTGCAAACAGACCTAAGTCGTACACAATTCCTGGTTCGAAGCTACTTGAGACAGAGGTTGTCGAAGATCACAAAGCACGCGACATACTATGCCAAGTATCACACGGATACAGATTCGACGACTGACACGAAATCGAATCTCCTCAGCCCGTCAGAGGTGCAATTTCTGCAGCACCACCAGCACCTGCTGACACACCTCTACTCGTCTTCGTTCCTGTCGAGTTTGCCAATGAGTTTACGACGACTGGACGATTCTACTGGAGGAAGTGCACGAATGGATGAGGGACCGGATAATGGGGCAGGGGTTTTCGTGAGGTGTTTGGCGCACGAGTGGGGTAACGAAGTTGAAGTGGACCAGACTTTGAGAGACGGGGAAGGAGGGGGTGGAAAGGATGAAGATAGGGCTACGGTTGAGCTGAGGATGGATAGAGGTGGTGTACTTGTGGGACGATGGCGGGACGTAAGATCTGGAGTCGAGAAAGGAGATTTGGAGATTCTTTAACAGCCGTGGGCTAGTTGGAAGTTCAAATTCACGATCTAGCTAGCCTGCAGACGTCAATACGAGTTCAGACACACCAGGTTGATTTGAGGGACACGACGCAAAAGGGATTGCGTCAGACCCATCGCATTGGTAGTCAGCAATGTGAGCATGGCTATTTCGACTAGACCTTTCGAGCCTGATTCATGTTGAGGCACTTCGATCCTAGATCAGGCGAGTTGAAAAGTCCAGTCATGGCAGGAACTAGTGATCGCTGTTACTCACGCTAGTGCGTTTTCGACCATCTACGAGGCACCAATTTCTTGGCGGAACTTTTGCATTATTTGCGCCAACGAGCACTCTTGACGACCTGGATTACATCAGGTCAGTCTTCCACGCCCAATTCTGTTGTCACGCGATTCTGTCGCATCTTGGACTATCTAATTATCATGGACTCCGAGATGCAGACAACTCATTCTGCTCCTTCTTTCCATCGAACACGCTTTCGAGATGTCCCACCAGGCTCTTTGCAGGCTCAATCATTAAACTTCAACACGCTTACGTGAGAGTTGTGTCAATCTTCCAAACACAACCATGGATGTTTCAAAGTCTGTTATGAAGCCAGCGAGTGGCTTGACCACTCCATCAGCAGAAGACTGGGAGGCAGTCCGCTACTTCGTCACCAAGCTCTGGCATCAAGAACAGGAGAACACCAACAATGTTGTTGGTCGACTGAAAACGGAGTACAGTCTCAATGTGACGTATGCAGCTTCTACCATTCTGGGCATCTGCTAATGATCTAGTGAAAACATGTTAAAGAAAAGACTTCGAGCATGGGGCCTTTCCAAAAATTTGACGGCAGAAGACGCCGAAGACATGCTCGAAGCCCAAAACCGGATGGATACTTCAGGAAGACAAGCCATACTTTTGCTTCGGGGACACGTGCAGACCATTAAACGAGTCCAAGCATATCGGCGTCGGAAAGCCAAAAACAATAACACCAAGCCGCAAGTGGACAGGTCCCGAAACGAGCAACGGCCCTCAAGTGTCATCGCGCTGTCGCACCATCCACTCATGCGCCCTGAACCCGCCCTACGCATGTTAGAGAAGCTTGAGCCAGTCTTACGGGAGGTGTATCAGCTCTTGCGCGGTGGCAAGGACAGTGGTCTGTGCGTTTCCGCCATGACCAGCCTTCACTGGACTACATCGTCCACGGAGACAATTTTGTTAGAGCGACAATTCCAGTCCTCAATTCTGGAGGGTACCCGTGCATTCGAAGAAAACAATATCAGGTGGGCAGGTATGTGCTGGCAGTTGGCCCTATTGCAACTAGAAGACCTTTTGTGGCAGCCTGACCTAGATATCTGGACAACTTTTCTCAGATGCTGTATCAGGCTACACCGTTCAGGAGCCCACAAAGTTGGGCAGTACCTCCATCACAAGCTTCGTTCTATTCGAGACCTTCTTCCCTCGACAGCGCCGCATCGAGCACTTCTCTTCGCCTTGACCGATGCATCGTTCGATGAGGTTACTCAGGGCGGAGTGTTCATTCTGGAAGCAAAATTGCACCAGATAGAGGTCTTTTGGCCGAGAACACGGCATGCACATATTACATACCAGCTCAACCTTGCCGAAGAGCGATTCTACCATGGCTACCTGGACAGGCAAGCAGAAATACCTAAAGACGACGTCTTCATTTCTGCGAAGGTGGAAGATACGTGTGAAGACGTCGATGTCGTTATCAGTCACATCTCAAAGCACATGATACTATTCGACTATCAAAAGGCTGAAACCTTGGCTCGACGCTGCATTATGGAGCTCGACAAGTATTGCAAGGGTGAAAACGCTGATCTGCTATTGCTCATGCCACTTGCAAGCTTGTATCGCCAACTGGGCAATGCTCAGTATTACCAGATGCATGACAAGCAAGCACGTTCAAGCTATGTGAATAGTTTGCATGTAGCAGAAGCATTTAGTACACGTTTCGCGGAGCATGCAATTGAGCCAACCGAAATGCACCGCATCTTCACTCTTCTCTCATGGCTTGATACCACTCAGACCAGCATGGGAGAAGAGACTACTGAGGGTTATGATAACATGAAGCGCGCCCTAGAGATGAAAATGCAAGCTGAGGTCAAAGCGAGGGAGAATAGACCTTGGGTTCCCCAAATTCCGGATGTGGTTTCTTCGCAAGCAAAGCACGAAGATCATCAGAAGCTGAATATACGGACTCGAGCCGCTCGTACCGTCACACTGTCCATCCCAGATCTTGACAAAGAACATGGCCTGTCTAAAAAGCGACTAGAAAAGGGCAGCGTGGCAGGAGATACCCAGAAGTCAACGTCTTCACAAGCTGTGAGACGTTCCTATTTCCGACTTGGACCTCGACCACCACCCAATCCCTCAAGACCCGTGATACCATGGAGCTAACAACAGTAATAAAGCCACAGATCAGCAGCGCTATTCGCGACAACGATCTGATATTCGAACGAAAGATCCTGGAAAGGAATGACAATCTCGAAGCCGACTGTGACTTACTTCTGTACTTATGTTCTATCCTGGTGGATGGATCCTGGTCTTATCAACAGCAAAGTATGAGGCATTACCTGGCGGCCATGCATAAACAAGTCAATTCAAGAAAATCACGCGTACCAGAAATACAACTACCTTTCTCGAGCATCTATCAACTCTTGTATCTGTGAGGAAGTTCAAAGTGCCATGCTTCTTTTCGTATTAAGGTAAACATGACAATACATACTTACTCCATTATGCCTCACGAAAAAGCCCTAAATTCTACCTCACCTCGTCACCCTTCTTCTGTCATTATCGTCCCCCTTACTAGTAGCTCTTTTAACATCACCCTGGCTCACTACATAACACACAGCCGCCGCTATCCCAGTTCTCCATGTGTACAGTGTTAATCATCGAAAATGTACCTTGGTAGACCTATACGTATGTACATGCTATTCCGTACTACGCAAGTCACGTATCCCACTATCCAATCTGTATACAACTCCCTACATATGTCACGGTCAGTGCTCCGACAGCAGGTAGAATACCTGATCAACGCGTGCATGCGTGTATGTATATATTGTGCCCCTGTTCAGCCTCCTAAGCTAGGTACCTACCTACATACGTACAGACAGCATAGGCAGACTGTATGTACAATCCCTATTACATTACGCGCCCCCCCCGAAGTATTGATGCCCGGAACATGCATCACTGTATGTAGATAGCTATCGAGAAAGGTGGGTGGATGGTACTATTCGAAAACTAATGGAGTGGCTGCGTGTGATGTGATATGGTGTGATGGTGGGCTTTGTGTAAGTTCTTTTACGTACATATGTACTTGATGTACATAAGGTAGGCAGTAGTTCGTAGAGGCTACGTGCAGGTAGTTGGTAGCGTGATACACATTTTATTGATGCATCTGGTTACCGGGTGAGAATGTGAATAGAATCTGGAGACTCTTGACTCAATGCAATGTAATGCAGTGCGTTTCGATTGGACACCGCAGCACAACACAGCACACTATGTACCTACCATCCCACCAACACATCTCATCTCATCCCATCCCCAGAGCAGAACAGAAGAGAACAGCATCAACCAATAAAAACCAAATCCCCATCCTCATTCCCAATCCTCTCATCCAACACAATCCGATCCGTCTTCCATCCACCCTGTCCATCACCCAACTCCGCCTCCAACACCCTCCCCCCATCATGCAACCTCACGTTCCGTGCACTACCTCCGAAATTTCCCCCACTAGGCACCCATTTAAAGTGGCCCCATTCATTGCTTAGATGCTCGTTCAGATTAATGCTGGCTAGCTTCTGGTGGCCGTGTCGGTCCGAAACAGATGCGATGAGATCGTATGATTTATCGAGTGTTATGTTTTGAGAGGAGGTAGAGAAGTTGCCGCGCAGTGGTTGTTGTTGCTGTTGGTTGTGATGGGAGTGTGAATATGCTGCTGCTGCTGCTACACCGGCGCCACCGGCCATGCCCATGCCCATAGCGGCGTGTTGTTTTCTCCTTTTTTCTTCTTCTTCTGCGTCTTTCTTCTCTTTCCTCTTGTCCTTGGCGTAGTCCTGGAGTTTGGAGCCGGCTATGGCGCCGCCTATGCCGCCTAGGAAGCCGTGGCCCATTTTGTGGCCGCCGTAGACTCCTGCTGCGCCGCCGGCGACGGCACCGAGGAAACCGCGGTCTGCTTCGGGATTGTTGGGATCGTAGGGTGGTTGCTGTTGTGGTTGGAGGGTTTGGGGGGCGGCGCCGCCGTAGCCCCATGCTGGATCTGTTTGTGGTGCTTGCTGTCCGTAGGGTTGTTGACGGGGTTCATCGTTGGTGTAGCCGTAGTGGTTGGGTGGAACTGCTGAGGTTGGCTGGTTCAGATTTGAAGTTGGTGGGTATTGGTTGGATTCACCATATGAGGGCGGGTATTGTGATTGCTGGCCTTGGTATGATTGAGAGTTATAACCTTGGCTTGACTGGTTGTAGGACTGGTAACTCTGCTGTTGACCGTATTCTTGACCATACTGTTGGTGACTGTACCCTTGCTGTCCATATCCTTGTTGTTGATAATTGTCTTGGCCGTGGTATGGTTGTGGCGCATTGCTTTCAGGATAGCCATAAGGATTAGATGGATTCACCGGTTGGGAACCGCTAACAGAACCATATTGATGCTGTTGACTGGAGTTAGGGTCTTGGTAGCCTTGATAACCGTGTCGCTGATCGTTCTGGCCAGATCCACCATTGTAGTAGCCTTGAGCAGACATAGTTTTGTCTCTTTGCCGTGCTAAGAGAGCTTCGCAGAATAGATGTGTTTACTGGAGAATATGCTGTGAGATGATTTTATCAACGCACTGTGTAGACGATACGGAAGAATGCAAGTCAGTGTTTAAGGATGATTTATTGGTAGACTGAAATTCGGGGTGCCTGATAGTGGGGCAGTAAGGCTCACTGATCCTTCCCTCGTTTGGAGATCAGATGCGGACGATGAAGCACCGCCACTTTCAGCTGCGCCTGATGGATCCACCATCCAATCACCGTTCGTGTATCGCGGAGGTTCACCGTTTGCACCTTGTGGTTGAGCAAAACCTTGTTGAGCAAAGCCTTGTGGTTGAGCAGGTAAAAGTAGCGGCGGACCATTGACAATGTTTGGAGGTTCAGCGGCTGCATCTTGTAGTTGAGTAGAGAGACTTGGTTGAGATGCACCATCAGCAGTCTTTTTAGGCCGTCCGGATCGTGGTATATTCTCACTTGCGGCCAACAACTCACGTAGAGTGTATCCAGTTGCTCTCGACTTCGCTCTAGTCCAGATCGCTTTCACGGTGCTTGATTTAATCCCGGTCCATTGTTCAATAGTGTGATAGGACGAGTTATGCACAAGACGCTCCCAGATGATCACTGTCCTCAATGAAAGAGGTATCTCACGCCGTGCAGTTTTGGGTCCAATATAAGTCTTGGGAGATTTATCACAATCTGCTTTCCGAGGTCGACCTGGGCCACGTTTCACGGGTGGTTGCTCCGTTGGCTGCTCCGGTAATTGCTCTGTTGGTTGCGCCGTTAGTTGCTCTGTTGGTCCCTCCATTTTTGTTCAATGAAAATGGAAGTCTACCTAGGTAGTAATACTTGTCAAGCGTTGCAAGGAGTAGATACGAGTACAACTAGGAGGAAGTCTCACGAGGATGCCAACCTCCTCAATATGGAAAAATACCGCTAAACCAGCTCGGATACTCACTTTTCAATGACATCACATAGAATCGGTGACTGAATACCACCCGACGCAACAATAAAAACAAATGTCCCAGTTGTTTTTGCGATAACTATCCTGAAAGCGGACGGAAAGCATAATTTTAGTGGTCTGATTGGCAGTCTTCTTTCATGATACTCCATGCCGATTATGTCATAGCATGATTCGAAATATCCCATTGGCTGAAACGTTGATGTCTGGTCGATTGGGGGTATTTGCTTTTTTAATTGTATGAAGTACGTAGTTTCTTGTACTTGGCTCGATAAAGAAGTAACGAGGTCCTCCACCAATATGCGGTCAAGTTAAGTCGAAGGACATCGTTCACTATGCTTATGGCGTCGTGCTTGTTGATCAGAAGATAAACGCAGGCAAGTCTACCACCTATCACACCAGGTAATCAGTACAGTCCTTATTACTTTTATGCTCATATGCCGATGGCATGGCAAAATCACAGGAGCTCGAAACGAAGGGAGACAGTTCACACACCAATGCGTCAGGGTCACAAGCCGGGTTGCACATATCTTCTCCGGATTGTGATTGTTCATACAAGCCTGTCGCTTCACACTTTGCACTCATATTCATGAATTACTATCCAACATTGGGTATCATAATTTTTGACAGTACTATATAGAAAAAATCTTGCTTAGAATGTGAATAGGAAGGCTACAACGCTAACGACCATTGCAATACCAGAGCCTGCAATTTGAGCGGCACTATTTTGTTTCGCATCTCCGCTTCCAGAACTTCCCGAGCTTCCCGAGCTTGCTGAGGCAGCCACTTCTGGTATGAAGCTCGTTACGTTGACAGGGACACCGTTGTTGTACAGTGTGGCGTTGCCGCTTAGACTGCTTGTGGCATTGGTACTGCCCTGGACGCAAAGCGAGTACTGTTGTGTATTGTTCAACCCAAAAGCTTGAGCTGCGACTGTGTTCCAGAGTGTCCGGATATTGGAGATGTGCTGTGGCTGAAACCATAACCGGCAATCAGCTGCTTCGTAGACGAATTGGAGGGGGGTGTAGGATGTGTCATTCTCGGCGATGTTGTTCTGGAAGTTGAATGTGAAGTCGCTGAGTGCAGCAGGAAGTTGACCGCCGCTGGCGCCACGATAGACGATGTAGTCACTATCGTTGAGGATGGGGCCCAGGATGCTGGATTTTTCGAACGCCCGTACTGTATTGGTGTAGCCTAGTTGTTCAGCAACCTCGTATGCACCATCGATGCTGGCCGCAAGGAGGTAATACTGATAAACCTGGCTACCTTTGACACCTCCGATGGCTTGCATAGCACCATTGGCAGGGCGACCGCCCATAGCGATGGACTTCACCTTGCCCTGCCACTTGAGAAGATGTGACATGATGGTGCAGGTTGACGAACACCTACCATCAGACAATAGGACAATGTTGTCTGATGTAAACGGAGAAGCTGCAATACTCGTGTTGTTGCCATAGCCGGAGATGACAATGTTTCCCGAAGCCAGATTGAAATCAGTGTCGTTCAAGTCCCACCGGATGAGGTTTGTATAATTCTCCTTGGCAGTCTTGACAGGTCCATAGAGCGCTGGCCAACTTTTGAAGAGACTTCCACTGTCGTCGGCGAACGCTTCGGCCGAGAACTGTGAATAATAGTTATTGTTGTTGAGTAATGTAAAATTGTTGGGCTGTGCTGCGTACAGCTGCGATGTGTAGTTGGTAAAGAAGGTGCCGAGTGTGTTGAGACCTTCATGTGCGCGTAGATTACCTGCTGCGTAGGGGTAGATGTTGGGAAATAACTGTTTGAAGACCTCATATCCCAGGCTGACTGTGCCACCCGGATTACCCTGGATGTCGATTACGAGACGCTTCTTGTTTTGTTGACGACAGGCATTCATAAAGCGAGTCATGGTAGATTGAAAGCTCGCAGGATCCTCTTCGGACATCTGCTGCAAGACCAAAACAGCAGTGTCGTTGAAGCCAGCGTCAGTCAAGAAATAACCAGAGAGGGTAAGATCGTCAGAAACAGCAACTGGAGTTGGATATCCGGTAAGCCGAGTCGCTGTTGGAATCACGCTGCTAGCTGTCGAAGACACAACAAGGCTGGAGACAGCTACTGAAGTGGCGGCCTGCTTTCGTTTCTCAAAATTCTGCCACCGCTTCATGTGTTGATGAATTTGGTGTTTGCTGTCTTCCAGAGACCTCTTTCTCCGTGTAGCGCCGTTGAGATCGACCCCATCCTGAGCTGCCTTGCGGGTTGCGTTGCAATACAGGTTGTAATAAGAGTTGCCGCTAACAAGGCCGGCAAAGCTGAAGAGCTTGTTAAAAATGGCAACATTGAATTGGTTCACAGTCGTTCCGTTAGCAAAGGCTATTGTCGTGTTATCTCCTGGATATGATTGTCCACCTACAAATGCTCCGTAGGAAGCAGCATTCCCTTGTCCGGAGTTTTGAACGTAAAACATCTGGTTGTATAGAGCATCGGGATCCTGCAAATCCCCATACGTAACATTCTGACCTTGTTGAGCCAAGAAGTCAGAAGCAGTCTGTCCATTAATCTTGGTGACGGCCGATGGCATGTTACTAGTACCGGCAAGGTAGCTGACCAACTCAGCTATGAAGATGGTTAGCATGGTTGGTCGACAGACCGAGAATGTACACTTACTGTAGACGAAGATGCTTGGTAGTCCAGTACCGTTGGTCGACACCGACACAAGACCAGGTATTGGTCTTTGATAAGTGAAGATGGCCATACCGTCGAGCTGGAAGTTGAGATGACCATCCTGAGCCTTATTCAAGACCAGGGTCAGATTTCGTTCAAAATCAATCTCACTGGTGAAGGCGCCCGAGTTGACCTGTGTTCGCAGGTTGGCCATGTCGCCCATAAGATGGGCGCCGGCTAGAGGGTAACCAGCTGGTGGGTTCTTTAGGGTTCCGAGGTCGCTCTGGAAGTTGAGGGCAGGTACGATGCCATCGATAAGTCTGAGAGCATCCTGCTTGTTGATAGGAGCAGACCTTTGGCATGCATTGGCAAGACTGGCGAGAACAACATATGGTCCTAGTATTCATCAGCGAACTGTCCAGAGTACCGGACAAGTCTATCTACCTGGTGATTGCTTGGCGAGATAACTGCTCACAACGGCGCAAGGCTCACCAGTGGCAGCAGCGGTGCCAGAAGCAAGTTGGCTGGATACAGATCGCGTAGCACTCGCAACATAGGTTTGTGAGGAAGTCAGTGCCTGTGCGGAAGCCACACCCGCGGTCGCCAAACTGGCGATGGCGATGAAGCACTTCATGTCGGTAGATGATAGTGATGTAAAACTGTCGAGCCTTTGACAGGAAGAAGAAGAGCCATGATCTTATAACCACAACATAGCCACTTTGGTGCTCGTGAAAGTCTGGCACGAGCAGAGCACAACCAATCAGCCCTGAGCCAAGCAGGATAAGGCACATCTGTGGAGATGGTGCCGAGCAGTCGTTTCATAAACTTCTCGACTAAGTCCGAAAATAGGTATTGTAGTGGCTCGGAGCCTGGTGGGAGACGACACAGCGAATCATCGGGCGCACCGGTCTCGTGCAGGAAAAGCAGGAACAGCAACGCCATGGGGTGACTGGGGCTGGAGGATGGAGCGATTTGGCCAATCACTGCATGACCGGTGAGTTGACGTGCTCCAAGCGGAGAGATGGTCTCGGCAGTTCCCACACTTCGTCTGGCAGCCCGCTGGTGGTTCCGCCAAGGAAAGAAAGTAATTTGGATCCGATTTTTAGGTCGGCGAAAGATGTTGGCGTGTATCAGCATTATGGAGTACTGTTTCCCACGAGTGCAGGAAAGAGGTATGAGAGCTTCACCTGGTGAACTGCTCGTGTCGCAGGCGCCATTTCACTGTAGTATCGGTGCTGTCTCATAACCTGCAAATTTGAAAACCTTCTCGAGAAGGTGTCAACATTTTGCAGGGTTGATCAAATATTGTATACCAAGCTCTCCGAATATTAGCTGTCACCTGGTTGGCCCTCCGACGGCTACCGTAAATCTTTCGAACTTTAATGCTTTTGGTCTCAAGCACCGGCTGGGTGAAATACTTTCGGTAGAAAATGATCCTTGTTTAGCTTTGTACACCTCTAACCATGTGTTGTGGAATGCTCATGGTACGCCTGACTCAGGCGACATAACATTGGGACTAGAAAAGCTATTGACCCGCGCATCGCGTACAGTATCTGGATTCGTTAGTCTAGAACGCTGATACGTTTAACTTCAAGCTTCATTGCATGCTCCCATCTGAGTGGGTGCGAGAGAGGACGTGGTTGTGGTGGTCGGACTATTGGTTCATGGCGATATCAGTTCCTTAGGCCAAGGTTGACTTGATGAATGAGGTTGAGCATTAGCTTGTTCAAGGAACGAGCTTGCGAATAATCATCCGATTTCTCCTCGAGTATGTACGGGTGTTCAGATCACGACTGCTGTAGCCACTGTTTTGTCAACGAGTGCCGAGCTGTAAGACATGCAGCCGTCTGCAGTCGATTTCCTTGGAAATGTGCTACCCTGATATGTCAGCAAGGTATCTCTTTACTTCTTATATGAACTTTCTACTGTAGAGATCGCTGCCTAAAGATTGAACCACTCTTGGCATGGACTCATTCGGGACGGTTCGTCACTTTATATCAACATCCGGTCTTTAATGAAGGAGGGTCATCGTATGCACGAAATTGCTGCCACAGTTATCCTCCCAAGAAGTGTTGTACGGCTGACAGTGCCTGTACATGTCTGCAGAATGCTCCATGCTTTCGAGACTTTGGATGCTGCATATGGTGGTACAAAACCGGACAGACCACCGCCTAAGCCACCACCGTTTCCAGGAGTCCCCCAGTCCCCTAGGGTACAGTCGCTTTCAATAAACAAAGACCGAGGTACTGGAACAAACCGTCGAACAATGCCCAGACATGAATATGCAGCCGGGTTAACACTACCACCGCCCTATTTCATCTTGGCTACTGTAACTCATTGGCCTCACCTTAGCTATTTCCACCTTCTTGTACTCCCTTAATCAGGACCGGTTGCTTCCGAGTGTGGCATTTCCAACGTGCTTGCAGATGTTGACAGTAACGTTCCTGACAGTAACCAATAAGCTAGAGGGCATTCAATACTTTGAAGTCAGTAAGATGTCATACCTTGAAAGCACGACGGAAAACGGTATCGATGTCGTTTGCATGGGAAGAACGTATGGTAGTGGGAAACAGTATAACATTGAGAAATCCAGAGCTAGAGGCTCTTCTGAACAAGGTCATCCTGACCCTAATCATCGTAGAAAATTCGTGAAATGTTCGTACACTTATGCAGGATAAATAAAGGATTAACGATCCTTCTCCGGCTGACTGCCACCAGACCTTGACAGTGATTTCACCCATTTCAGAGCAGCTTTGACGTTTCCACCAACGAATATTAACACACCTAATAATCCTGGTATAACAGCCTCTATCAGATCTCGGCCAACCACCGGAAAGAGTAGCAAACCTGCCAGCAACAATAACCTGCGTGACCTTGGGCTCATGGTTCGAGTACTGCTGTCATTGCTGCTGTCCTTTTGCTCCTTCTGTTCCTGACGTGATTCTGATCTAGAACTGTTCCTATCTTCCACGTTTTCTAGTGCTGCCTCCAGTGGTATCGGGTTGTGGTCTAGAGCGAGCGTTGATATCTTGCTCCCCGCGTTCCGCTGCCGTCGCCGGCGTGACAAGTATGATTCTCTTGTAGTCTTTTGAGGTTGTCTTGAGCTTGAGGATATCGAGTTATCGTGGAGGAAAGAGGAAGTCCGGCATCGTTGCAATGGGCTTGTTCGAGAGGAAACGGGAGTGGTTAGCCGTGAGGAAAACTGTAAGAGAGAGGTTGATGGTGTCACTCTGGACGGCTGAAAGGTGCTGCATCGGGTTTGCTGGCAAGTGCTTGACAATAACCTCAGATTGCTGCTCGCTCCTAGTTGTTGGTGGGAGATATTTCTGAATGATTGCATGGTGATGGGAGGACGTGCTAGCAGGAACTCTTTGGAGACACGATCAGTAGAAGGGGTCGGCTTCTTTAGCTGAGGAGGGTGCTGTAGAGACGAGTTCAATATATGCCGAGGAATGGGAAGTCGCAAGTCTGGTGTCAAGATGAACGGCTATTGACATACGAGAGCGGCATGCAAGCACGTGTGACTTTTGTAGTATGGACCATGGGACGTGCACGAGAAACGTGAGCAGGACACCTGCCCTCACAGGCAAGTCGAGGAGGGCTAAGTGGGGATGAATGGTCGGGCCTTCAGGAGGATGAACCTCATATCCTCGAGCTTGTGCTGGAACATTTCATCAAGATATTCAATCAAATTGGGCGCCATCGCTGGGTTAAAGTATCAAAGTCAGCCGGAGAAGCAGATCGGTATTCAATGCACATGGTAAAGGAATTTGGTGACATCGAACAGCGAAATTGAAGACGAAAGACAACCAATGACGGCAATGCTCGGTACCGAGTCAGCCGACCGGAACGCCGAATGGATGGCCCAATAAAGCCTAGTCTGCCCCGTGCGAAAAAAGGAAAAAATGATTGGCAGTCACGGTTGAAGTCTGTATGGTGAGGCTCTTGCTGAACGAATGCCTCATACTCGGGGCATTCATTGGATTTACTTCACAGTCTGTATCTCCACACAGCTGTATATCGTACCAAATGCGCTGTCCCTGTTCCATCGACAACCAGCAGAAAGTCACTAAAAGCTGGTTGTTTAGTCGTCTGACACCGTATCTGACGCGCATCAACTATGCAAGGAACCAATATCGAAAACGCCAACTCCTTACATCTTTCTTGTATTCGATTACAATACAACTGCATGACATCTGTTCGTTGCCGCCCCACCCATCCATACATGCATGCACGCTGACCATCCATGACCAACGCTGCATGGTGTTCAAAAAACCATAGCATCGACTCCATCCTGCTGCTTCTGTACCTTTTGGCTCGACGCCTCGCCCTGTTCAATCAGACTGATCAAGTCGATGATGAGTCTGGCGATAGTCCTCTGTTTGCTAAAGAGCTCGAATAGGTTATGTCTGACTTGTGGTCCAAATAGCTTGCTCATTAGTTCCTTGCGTTCGGGTTCGCTTCCGCCATGTCGCCCAACGTAGCGTGCTATATTGGTTAGGAGCAGACAGCTCATGAATGGAATGCCACAGGCGATGCCCTTCTCGTCCAGGGCGGTCACGTAGAATTGGTGTTTGATGACGTTGTCTTCTGGCGTCTTTAGAGGCTCGTTGGCTAGTTTGTAGACGACTTCTTTGTTCTGCTCCGCGTTCTCGGGCACGTGCATCCGGATGTGGCTGCCAAGTGCGATGGGCGAGTCTATGCTGTTGTTTTTGTGGCAGTTGAGAAAATCGCACTTGAAGCCGCCTTCCGGCACCTTTATGCCTTTCAGCTGAAACTTGCCATCTGATTGAGGAAATCCTGCATGTTCGCTGAGCATGTGCTTCCAAAGCGCTTCAGGAGAAGAGTGCCATGAGCCGCATGATTGCCTTGATGGAGGATGCGCGGGACCGGTGTAGTTGGATGGTACTGCTATCTTCACTTGCCAATGACACTTGTAGAAGGGTTGTCCTTGCAAGTTGACAAGAATTCGCCTTGGTTGAATACCTCTAATAATAAAGCGTTGACCTTGTGGTCCTGCCACGACCTGTGCTTGTGCGCCCTGCAAGGTATTTGAAACATTTTTTATGAAGTCGGCTGCCACAATGGGGTTGTTCGCCTGAAATCTCGATGAATATGCTTGCCAAATGGAGATTTGTGTCACATCTGCATGCGGCGCCTCCTCAAAGCAGCAACGCAGCCACCGTGAAGAACGTTCGGGTTCTGGAAATTGCAGAAGTTGACTATGCAGTTCGTGTGGAATGTGAGGTACGGACGCTGCACTAGGTGCACTGGGGGCCGGAGCCTTTGCCATGATGACGTTCTCCTCTTGCACGGTGGCGTTCCTGAGAAATAGGTTCGTAAATTGGAGCATCACACTTGGTAGAAGATGTGGCTCAGCAGCCATGATCCAGCTGATATTGTCGGAGAAAGCAGTCCAGGCATACAAGAAGTTGATGACAGCTTCAACAAGCTCGTCGTCATCGAGCACGCAGTAATAGACAAGCTTCTCAATGGTCGAAAGTGGAATATCTCTGATGGCATGTATGCGGTCTGCTTCAGCATCAAATCTGTATATTGCCCGGAGTGCAGGTATAATCTTTCCACGATCATCGGAAGCTAGCTCACTAACGAGTGAAGTGTAGAGGTCATCGCCAGGTGCCATGTCCCAGTATCGAGTAGTCATCTCCGCCATGTCTAATGCGTATTGTCGAATTTCGTCGAAGCGAGACTGCCGAGGTAGATTAATGGCGATGATAAGCATATCACGAAACAAGGCTATCTTTGACAGAAATACAGCATTTTCCTCAAGTGTGACCATATTGCGAATCACTAAAGTGGCTTCATTCAACTTCTCCAACCTTGCAATAAAACCACCAGGCTCCATTTCTAACTCTGTGAGCAGTGGCGGCAAATCATGCAGCTTGTCTGTAAGGTTGTTTGTGCCGTGAACAGCGTCCAAAGTGTTTTCTGCACTCTTGCCACGAACATTTCCATAGGAGATTTGGAAGGTTACGCCATAAGCAAGTTCGGTGACTTCAATCACCTTTTCCAGCAGTGCTTCAGCCAATGTAGGGAAACCTTCAAACTTGAATTTGTCTCCACGCTCGTGTGAAACCTTGACCAGATGGTGAAGTGCAAAATCTTGCTCTCGTTGAATCCCGGACTTCAAGCCCTGTACACAGCGTATGTATATATTCGGGCCATCAAAGGTGGCTTTGGGTAGAGTGTACCGCAGTAGATTTTGTGGTAATGGAACACGCTGGATAGGTGTGATCTTTGTTGTTGCCTTTCGTTGATAGAAGACACCAGGATTACTACCAGGAGTAACGACGGGTCTCAGAGTCATCACCATGGCTGCTCGGGGTTCGTAGTTTTCGATCTTGAAGGACGGATCTCGAGGGTTGCTAGATGCGCTGGTAAAGACTGGTGCAGCTATGGAAGCAGGCTGAGGAGAATTCGTCGTACGCATGCGTGAAGATCGTGGAGGCGTAGGATCCGGCTGGTATGTCAGTGTTGGTTTTGGCTGCTGTCGAAGACGACTTGGGTATCGGCTCGCGCTTCCTGGATCCTCAGGCTCGACTTTTTCCTGTTTGGGAGTTTGAGCGGTGTTCTCAGTGGTTGACCTAGGTGTGTCATCGTCGTTGACAGAGTTTGTTCCTAATACAGTCTCACGCGTTCTATTTCTCAAGTCACCACCTTTCGCGGTCGTACGCTCCAATATGTCTGGTGAAGGTGGACTTTCGTGCCATACTTTCTCAATTTCATATGCTGCAAGGTTTTTGTAGTACAATTGCTTCAACTGATAGCTCATGGCGCCCTCGTGAGCAGGAGGAAAGTTGAAGTTTTTAGCAATCTCTCTCCACATCATGCGGCCGGCAGTTACGGCATCATAACCGCCTCGCTCCATCACTATTGTGAACAGCTTATGTAGTGGCGCTGGACGACCGGCCACCTTTCCGTCTCGATCGAAGGGAACATTGCGTTGTGTCATGTATGCTTCTACATCGTCCAAGAATTCTTCCTCATCCTCGATGATGACGCCTGGAGGCACAATGCCGTTTGTAGCCATCCTTCTGTCTCGTGGTGAGAAACCGTGTACTACAGAACGTAACAGCGCCTATGCGCTCAGTTCGAGGAATGGTGTTGCATCCAGCTCTTTACAGTATAGATCGAGTGCAAGATGGTCGGAAACAGTTCACGTTTTTTGGCTCGACAATCAGTCCTTGTGTTTCGAATCGAGCAGTTCAGGACAACCTCGTTCCTGCAGAGGATCGTACTTGAGGATCTGCCGGTATGTGCTGTGTGGATGAAGGGTTAGGATGTGGTTCGGAACGAGGAGATGCGCAATGTCCCTCTGCCGAAAAAAATGAATTGAAACACGCGCCACTAGAAACAATCGGCACGAAAACTACCACCTGTGAGAGAGCAGTACTGCAACTTTGCGTGGGTAGACACGCAATGTTCAATGCTAAACGAGATTGTTCCAGTGACTTTGCGCGACGAGGCTACATTGCGCTCCTACACTCATGAACTCCGAGAAATAATAAGCTTCCACTAACTTCGGCAACAGCCGTAGCCCAGATCCAAATATCTTGGCGCCAGTTCTGTAAGCACTTACTTACCACGCCGACCCGGTCGCTCTTACCTTCTCTACGATGTCGACTTCGATCCGTGCCATAGTCAAATTAGCGAAACAGCTCGCAAGTCGTTCTCATCATGTCTACCTTAATATCTTTTCTCG
>Ga0068618_1000054_pt1 | contig 20330 bp, 16 predicted proteins | sample InSIn2SAF170_2_FD_77423 | JGI IMG/M metagenome (GOLD analysis project Ga0068618, IMG submission 77423) | Clean room microbial communities from NASA Spacecraft Assembly Facility at Jet Propulsion Laboratory, Pasadena, California, USA -... ...
GCATAGGATACAATATGAAAAAAAGCCCGTGCTCTTACACCAAACTCAACGTGGATCGGCTTCGAAGCCGTCCTTGAAGACATGAACGTGGACAACAGAGTGGAGAAGCATAATACCGATGTCAATTGGCTGCCCGTGCATAATGCAGGTCAATCAAGGTCGGCGAGCATCAACGGGCGCTCGATCTATTTGAAACGAAGTATCAGGTACCGCCGCGGCTGTGGATGACAGACGCGTCCAAGGAGGTGCAGTACTGAGGGAGTCTGCCAAACTATAGAAGATGCCTCGCTTCGTTCATTCAAAGAGTTTGATGTAGCCAAGCGGGGTAGGAAGAAATTTGAGAGGTGGAAAGGTGCTGTGCTGGTTTGATAAATGAAGTGTTGGTGCGTCATGGGGTGGTGGAGGGAACGGTAAGGTTCATACTCTCTGCTAAGTGGACTGGTGCGGATTGTGTCATCACGTTGGTGGTGGTAGTGCGTGCATGGTGCGAGGTCTGCAATGTCGTTTACACAATACCTATTGCTTCTGGTGGTAGAGAGGTTTGTGGTAGGGAATCATTAATATTTCCATAATACTTGCACAGGATATCATTTATCATTCTTACAATGTGCGTGGACTGTGATTTGTCTAGTCTTCATCTTCGTCCGGTACATCAATCTCGTCATCGTCTCCACAGAGTAACACTCCTAGATCAGCACTTTCTTCCAGGATCTTCCTTGCCTGCTCATCTTGAACTCCCATGTCTTCGCCTACTAATCTCATGAGCACTTCTGGTACAAGTACGCTTTCGACCAACCTTCCGATACCTGCCATTCTCATAGTCTTATCACTCTTGTTCTGCTTGCTTAGCATCTTCTCAAGCGTTTTGTCACTGAGGAGAGCCTGCGCCACAATCTTTGAACCTTTAGGTCCGTAGTATCCATGATGTATGAGCGAGAGGACGGTGACATTGAAGTAAGTATTGATAGCTTTTTGATTGCCACGAGCAGAAGTGATGGCATCATCCAAGTGGGAAAGGTAATACGAAGTATTCTTCCGTCGAAGGACCAAAGATAGATGGGGAATGTGCTTTGATACACGATCTGATAAGGTGGCCCAGGTTTCAGGAGTGATAGTTGGGTAGTCACGTACTTTCCAGGTAGCTTGAGCATCTCGAATGCGGTGAGCACGACACAGAGCCTGCAACTTTGGGATGGGAAGCTTTCTCAGATCAGAAACTGTCAAGTCGTGCTTCTGCTTTTGTTTTCGAAGAAACGGCACATCAAGACTATCCAGAGAGCTCGTGTTCTGACATATCGTACAGAAGAAATGGCCTTTAGGCAGATGTGCAAGCAAGTCGTGATCCTGTGCATCTGTCATTAATCGTTTCTTCGAGGTCGCATCAAGCTGGTAATCTGGAAGCGAATCGACGGATGACAGCGAGGATGTGGAGTCACGACGGGTGTTGGAAAAGGTAACGCTTTCAGCACTGGGCTCTAAATCATCGTCTTCAGCATCTGAGCCGCCAATTATGACTAAGCTCGGTCTCTTCACAGGGTCGGGACTTTCAGATGGTACTCTGAAGGTTGGTGGTCTCACTGTGCGTGTTGGGAGAGGCGAACTTCCCAGTCCTTCAACGTCGGTATGCCTCACCTTCTTTTTCGGTGTGTCAAGGTTTATCGAAGGTGGTGGTTGCCATGAGTTGTGTGACCTCTGTGATGATCCGGCATAGCCTCTCCTTCTCTTGCTCTGACTCGACTGTGATAGAAAGTTGGGGAGAGTTTCTTGAGATGGCTTCAACGTTTCTGGTTTTTCTGGTTCTTCTGATTCCCCGTCTCGGGACTCTCCGGCCTCATCCTTCTTTCGCCGCTTCGACCTACGATTGCTCGATACCTCTTCTAACTGTCTCTTTGGTGGTGAATGCTTTTGCAGTTCTAGGGCTACCTTCGTCTCTTTATTGATTGTTGCATCCTCATCGCTACTCTCTGGTGGTGCAAATATATCCTCTTCTGTGGTTGGATCTACCATGACTGATGCTGTTCCCTGTTCAAGAAAACTAGCAGAGCTGTCTTTTTCAAATTTGGTTGCGGACTTTGTAGGAATGATTTGCAGTAGGTGCGACTGCCGCTTTCTGTTGAAGGCGAATGGTTTCTTCTGCGCAAGTAGCTCGTTCTTCCGGCGCCGTTCTGCTAGGACATTAGGATCGTTTGTAGTGGTGTGAATTTGCTGGTACGGATTGTTCAAGGGAGTCAGGTACGTTCTGGAGAAGCTAGAGTCGGTCAAAGACTCTGCAAGCTGCGAGCTACCGATGGACATGGAGCGGTCAAAGATCTAGCATATAGCGCATGAAGTACTGTAGGTATGGACCATCGGGAAGCAGCAGTCGACTATTACCCCACATTTCCGCCAAACGCGTTAATGCGTAAGCGTGCTCAATTAGAGTTTCCGTGGAACGCAAGAACGAATGAAATGACCTTCCGTCCGCCTACACATTGACCTTCCACCACGACCTTACGCACACTCTGTCTCCATTAAGTACCGCCACTAAGTCACACAAATACATACGACGAATTCAGATTCTACTTTCTAGCTGGTAGTCAAAAGAATTGATCACCAGTATGGACTGACATGGTGTAATAGTCTTTACAACATATTGATATGGCCAGCAACAACGGTGCAGGCGCAACGAGGCAAATGAGTACGTGGATGTGATGGGTCATGATAAGAAGAAGGTAAGAGTAAAGGGTGGAGGAGAGACGGGGAACGAAAGCAGCGGGCAAGGGTGGGTGGGCAAGTGACTACAGGATGAGGTACAGTATGGAAGTACTCTCGAGTTTCTATTCCATGTCCGTCTGCCAAGAATGTGCCCTGTCCAATCATCAACATTCGGGAAAGACCCCATCATGCGGCATCTTTAGGCTCAAACTCTTTGTCGATGTTTGTTGATTGCTACAATTTCTCAATTCATTTGTTTTGGCTATCGTTCCATAAGCTTGTAGTACTTCGACAGCGCCATTGATTAATCATTCAGCGAGTACGAGGGTGGTGGCCTAATTATTTCTGCGCTACGCGTCAGCTTCGAACCTTGGTGGAGATTTCGACTTCACATTTACATTGACTTCACCGTCCGCCCATAGCATTGCGCTGGTCTTTCTGGGTTTCCTTGGCTTTAGAGTATAGAAAGCAATTGAAGTTCATACCTCCAAACTCCGAACACAACTACGAACGCTTCGTTACCACATGTCCTGTTAGCCATGGACGTGAAGAAGCTCCTCCAAGAGCACCAAGAAGCTGTGAAACGTGTTCAGACTCAAGTCAAATATTTTCATGACAACAAGAAACACTTCAGAGTCTATCATGGGTCAACTTCTTCTACCCGACCACTTTCGTTTACTAAAGATGCCATTGTCGACACTTCCGACATGCATCGCATATTTCCCGTGGACCCAATAACAAGGACAGTCAAAGCTGAGCCCAATGTTCCCATGGACGATTTAGCTGCCCATTGCATCTCAGCTGGTTGGGTGCCGAAGATAGTCATGGAGTTCAAAGGTATAACTTGTGGTGGTGGCTTCAGTGGTATGTCCGGTGAATCCAGCATGTATCGTTATGGTCTATTCCAGAACATATGCTCGGAGATCGAGATCGTTCTTGGAGATGGCACTCTCGAGATCGCCAACCGTGAGAGAAATACAGATTTACTGCATGAAGCTGGTGGATCTCTCGGCACATTTGGCCTCGTCACTCTCGTCACCATTGAGCTCCTCCCTGCAACCTCCCATGTCCAAGTCCAGCTCCTTCCAGTTGCAGAACCCCTTACCGTCCCAGCGATATTTGAAGAAGCAACCACAGATCCAGAAATTGACTACATAGACGGTATCTACTTCAACCGTTCCTCAGCAGTCGTAATGTTCGGCAAAATGATCAACTACAACCAAAGAGACACTCGCGCCCCCCTCCTGACAACAAAACAAGTCCACTGGTTCGCCGACACAATCGAAGCCCACCTCAAAAAACACCACAACCCAATCTCAATGCTCACAAACTCCGAAACCAAAACAACAACAACCACCCAAAAACCAACCGGCTTAACCGCACCAGCAGAAATCCCTCCTGTCATCTTAACGCTAACAGACTACCTCTTCCGCTACGACCACGGCGCCTTCTGGGGCGGCAAACTCGCCTTCAAACACTTCCACGTCCCGCAAAACCGCCTAACCCGCGCAATCGCAGACCCCTTCCTCGACTCCCGCACCTGCTACCACGCGCTGCACAAATCCGGCCTAGCAGACGAATACGTAGTGCAAGACTTCGGCATCCCGTCCTCCACCGTCACTCAATTCATCCAATACGTCAGCGACAACATGCCCGAGTGCCAAATCTTCCTGTGTCCGCTCAAACCAGCTCAGGAAATTCATATCGACACGCGCTTCAACGCTGCCGTTGCGAATGTCGGTACCCAGCGCATCTTTGGAGTTGGCGTGTATGGCCGCGGTCCACGCAATCACCAGAAATTCATAGACCTCAATCGGAAACTTGAACTCAAAGCTAGTGAATTACTGGGTGCGAAGTTGTTGTATGCCCGGACTTATTACACGGAAGAGGAGTTCTGGACAATTTATAGGAGGGATACTTATGAGGAGATGAGACGGAAGTATAGGGCTGAGACGTTGCCGAATGTGTATGATAAGCTAAAAGCGGATATGGGGTATTGGAGGAAGAAGAGGGCTGTTAGGGGTATATTGGAGACGATGTGGGACGTTAAGGTTAAGAAGAGGAGGGAATATTTGTTGAAGAAGTGATGTTGAGGTTGATGGGGTGATTGGGTGTGGTCGAAGGGTGTTAATACGTTGGACAGAAGGTGTAGAGTGGACCAGGATAGACATATAAACTCTTGAGTTCTTTGCTTTCGTGGCATTCGTTGGATAGCAACCATAGAGCTCTGAGTGACGTTTCACTCACTCACAGACTATTTGGTCTAGCAGCATCCAAGAGTCTTCCAATGTCGATATTAGACCCATCCAACCCGGATGTACTGACACCTCGACTTCATGTCTCGCATACTCCAAAAAGCGCTATGCCAGGACTCCACACCCCGTCCAACCAATCACATCATATTGGATAACTCCTTTTCAATTTGCAGGCCCAGTACTAAGTATTCCTAACTCCCCTTTCGAATACCAGTCTCTCTTCGTCGATTATAACTATGGCCGGCACCAAGTCCGACCATCAATCTCCATATCTCCCCGCAGCAGGATACTGTACCTCAAAACCCCATCTCCTTAATCCGATTAGTCTCAATCATGACATCCGCCAAAAACAACGCAACGCGCTTATCGTTCCTTCGTCTCGCGAGGTCCATGGCTTTTACTTTCTTCTCGTGTTCTGTCATGGCGTTTATATCTTCGATGTTCAGATTGGCAGTGGAGGCGTTCTGTTCTGCTGCATTCTCAACGCCGGCCGCGACATCGACCTCGTCTTCTGATTCATCTTCCTCAATCTCATCACCATCCGTATATCGAACCATCGCTGCATCCTGAGCTTCTACAGTAGGCGTTTCGACATGCTGTGAAGCAAGGAGGTCACGAATTTCAGCATCACTCGGCTCATTAGTACCACCCCAATCAGAGATCTCCGTGAAATCCCTTGCGATAGCATCGACATCAAGCATCGTTCTTTCCCAGCTTATCCAGCCATTCTCGTCTAACTCCTTGAGGAATTGCCATGCTAGACCTTGACGATAGTAGAATGTTCGTCGCTGGACATGGTATGTCTGCAGGACTGGGAATGGGATTGGAGGCGGACACTGTGGTGTTTTGGGTCGTGGGTTGTGGAGTTCGCGGGAGAGGTAGGTGTGGTAGAGACGGGGCCTTGTGAGGCGGAGGTGTTGCATCATTGCTGGGTGGATTGTGGATGCGTTTAGGGGGTCGACTGGACGGATTGGAGAGGGGATTTGGAGGTTGGGAATGATTTGGATGGACAGAGGTGATGGGTTGTATACAATATTGATGTCGTCGGCCGGAGGTGATTGCGAGAAATCTGGTGTCGGGTATGCGAAAAGGTCGTCGTCCTGCGATTTTTGTGCTGTATTATTTGGTAGATATGGTAGCATGGATGAAAGTTGTGATGATCCTTCATTCAGGAGCTGTCCTCGCTGAGTCACAGCGTCTTCCTGTGTGGTTATTATTGCTTCAGCGTTGTGATCTCTGATGATCAGTCGAGGTTGAGGGACCAGTCGTCGTTGACCTAAATGGTTGTAACGATTGAGATCAGGTGCCATTGGTTGAATTCGAGTTGCTGTGCACTCGACTGCTTGGTTGATCGAAATCGAGAAGGCTTCAGGGTCTGTGCCCTCTATCAAGACGTTTGGAGAGATCATTGTTGACATTATGGATCGATCGACCTGTCTGGTCAGGACAGGACAGGCAAAGATCGGTCGATGAGGACGTGAAGGATGTAGAAGAGAAGGCAAATGTCCAGCTTGGTGACAGGGAAATGGTAGAAGGATCAGCTCAGCGCAGACTGTCACTTCCTGCTTAGCATCATTGTCCTGCTTGAGATCGGTGTGAATGTGAACTCACAAGGCTCCAGTTTCCTGCTTGTGCTGCCTTTTGTGACAGTCTTCTCAGACACTCACAGCCGTGTCTAATATTGATCTCGTACAAGGCTGAGAATGGTTGGTATTCGGGATCGACTCATGGCCAAAGACGACTTTCACTCGGTCGAAGTGGTGGACCCAATCACATATTCCTGCCATTGTCTCGACTCATCGATAACCAAGGTCTTGCATCTTCACAGATACAAGTTCGTACCAACAGCAACAGCAAGAGTGAGAGGCAATACGACAATGACCTGGTGCCAATGTTGAACTCCAGCGACCTTGGGAAGACAGCTCTTTGCATGACTGCTCCCTTCGGCAATATCTCCAACATCAAACTCAACATGAGGAGGTGCACATCCATATTCCATCGTCCGAAATGGCACAAGTCAGTCAGCCACGACATGATGGGGGAAAGGACGCTGGTATCAAGGTGGGTGTTCATGGAGTTCTGCATTTTAAGAGAAGCGCTTCTTCATTGACTATCCCCTAATTGGCTCTTGTTCTCGATACTTCCTTTTCTTGTGACGGCAACATATTCGGACACTTCTGGATGCTCGTGGTTGTCAGGTCACTCACTACACACCGATCGATACGTCGGGTTGTTCCAGTCCTGACTCTCAAAAACAGCATGCGGTGTGGGATGACTCATTTGATCGGATGGCAATTGTCGATATACTTAGCCAAGATCGTGCATACAGAAACAATTCCAAGACTAGTTATTGACCCGCTTGATGATAGGGCGGCAACGGTGCTTCAGTACTGCTTGAAGCTTATCTGCATGGTTGCCACCGGGATACTTTGGTGCTCCCCTGGACCAGAAGGCTGATGGTGCGTGGTTCACTCATGACACTATCAAGAGCTATCGCTATCTGCTAACATGGTTCACTGCAAGGTATTGCGACACGTCAAGGGGTCTGGTGAATATGGCCACTTGGCATGAAACATCCACAGAACTCCAGACCCTCGTGTGTGAGTGCTAGGTTTATATTTGTGTATGTTGAGCTGTTTTACAACCTGTTATCGGAGTTGTCAGGCATAGACGACTCAGAAGCAGCTCCTCTTATCCAATCGAAAACGCTGAGACCAGGTGCACGTTTGAAGCTTGTTCCGAGATCGATCTTTGTCCACAGTGCGACGTAATCTGTGCTATCTGTTGTGAGAGTGAGGTATGCAATGCCAACTTTTAAGTCAGGCAGTCGGTCAGCGTCTCAACTGGTAATAGTTGCAATGGTCTGCGATGACGGAAGCATATTTGGATGAGCTTTGAGGTCTGCACCAATTGGAGTCGTCCAATATCCTAGTGAGCATGATAAAGTCATCATCATTCGAATCAAAAACAGTGCTATACTGTAATATCTGGGTGGCCAGACAAGCAGGGACAAATGTCGTCGCCTGGGACCGGAAGCCAAGAGCAGTAACAAAGTTCCAATGCTCCTCCATGCAGCTGATTGAGTGAGTACATAATATCAGTAATAAAAACACGTGTGTCAAGATCAGAGATCTGTACACCCATCGAGTTGGTCGTTCGGAATTATCACGGTTTCGACCGCGGACGGGGTTAAGGGAGGACGGCTGGTTTAGTCTGGCAGATATGCATAGTAGGTAGAAATGTCTCCAGAACAACCCTTGCCTAGTATATAAGGACGACAGATACTAAATACACTTAGTGAGCTTTGATGCTATCTACCTAGTAGTAGTCACATTTTTGCAACTTGTGCAATGCAGCAATTGAGTTCTGGGGTATCCTCCGGAAGCTCCACAAACAAAGCTTCCGAGTTCCCTTCACAATCGCGAGGTAAAACTTGCATGATTCAACTCTCTATCGTTACCAATCGAGTCAATGGGGAGAACGACGAGCAGCATTATGGAAGAAGTCGTGATGTCCTCGTCCACCATGGATGTGAGGAATAGCTATTCCTTGCTGATACATTAAATTCGGGACTATGCTTTTTTGGGGAAAGAACGATTATCCAGGCAACCACAGGCTCATCACAAGGTGAAGCATTGGGACCACATCGCCCTCACTCATATATAGTCTTCGTGGTTAAGTTACGGACATTCTGATGTTAAGGTTCGTTGCTCTGCCGTACGGTATCACTCACAGGGCAAGTACACAATGTCGAATGCATTGGCTGTAGACTCACCCACAGGCCTGATATCCTTTCAACGCTTGCCGCACGAAGTTCAAGTGATCATTGTGCGTGTGGCGTTCATCGACAGCCCAGCAGAATACCTGACACATCTAAATGATAAGCATCCGAAACAATCTGTCTACTCAAGCCGGGAACAGTTGAAAGGTATCCGATGCATGAGCCGAGCATTCTGTGATGCTGTTAGTCCTGCTGTCTTCGCTTCAATTCATGTTAGTGCGAGTCGTGCGAGCTTGCAGCGAGCTACACATATTGCACACTCATACCTTGCCGGGTACGTAAGGGAAATCGTTCACCATGAGGGGAGTTTTGCATACCAGAATCCAGACATGGCGTTCTTTACGAGGACATTGATGAGCCACAGGCGCCGCGAGGACTATCCTAAGGATCTCAAGAAGCTCCATCCTAAGCACTTGTACGATCGCTATCTCGAGGAGATCGAAGAAGCAAAGCTATTTGAAGGATTCAACGGAGCTCAGATGCAAAAGATCTTCCAGACTTTGCCGAACCTAGTTACACTTGTATGTTTGCCATACATCGATGAATGGAACGATCCAGAAACATCAGTGTACACCCTGAAGCGTGTAGGTCTATCCTACCTGCCAATGGAGAGCTCCAAATCCGTTTATGAGTACTCTTCGAACACTCTGAGTTTTTTCCAGGCAGCTCGAACCAGACAACTCAAAGTACTGAACCTTTCTCTCTTTTCGTCGTTCGCTATCAGACAGCTTGTATCGAACAGCCCCCAGACTAACTCAAAAAATTCGAGCGACGAAGGAACCACTGCTTTGACCCATGTCCAAACCTGGCTTTGCAGGCTCGAACTCCTCACCATTGGCACTCAGAGCTACTCAAGACACACCAAGTTGTTCGCAGACTCCAACGCCTGGAACAGCGACATAGATCTCATCCTAGAAGCATGTAACAATATAACCAACCTCGAGCTAACATCCGGCTTCACAATATGGGACCGCGATCCACTACTCCCATCAAATACATTCCCAAAACTCCACACCCTCACCCTGTCCCACGAGACATTCGGTGAAAAGGCACTCAAAGTCTGCATATCGTCACTCCGTCGCTCGCTCCGTCATCTTCATTTCCACAACATCGGCCTCGCAAGCCGGAGGAATGCACAACACTGGAGTCACGAATCGATGGTAGAAATGTTATACAATATTTCCCCAGCGTTGAACTTGCAGTCCTGTACGGGCTTGATTACGGTGCGATGTATGCAGACGGCTATCGATCATAATGGGTGGGAACTCGAGGCAAAACATCACCCAAGAACGATGATCATGATACAGAAGGTGCAAGAAGCTGCATGCCATGAGCGCACGTGGCCGGACGTTGGAGAGCCTGTGCTGTCGTCGTCCGGCAAAAGGGATCCGAAAGTACGGGATTTCTTTTACAAGCGCTGGGACGAGATGGAGGATCTATTTGATGAAACTGGAGAAGAGCATTGCCCTCTGCCGTGGGCTACAGATGTGGACTCTCGAACCTGACGACGGAAATATCAACGTGAACAACAGCAGGGCTGGATAAGTGGGGTCGCAGAATGGGAACAGGAGCAGCTGAAATTGAGGATCGTCTTGGCATATAACATAGGTTCTGCATGCTTTGGTAGACATCAAGACTTCTGTTAAGAAAATGGGTATCTTGATATTCATCTCAGCATATCACCAGTCCACCAATATCCGAAACAGTATCTGACCTTCGGTGTATTGTCCATGAACTTTGTAACAGCATACATACAACTTGCCGAAGAATGTCGTAGATTGGAAGATGCATGTCCGCTATTGGACTGGATGCTTGTAGAGTATGTGTTTCGTGGAGAGAAATCAAGTCGCTTAGTCGAAAAGACCGAAGCCCATGTCCTCATCGGACTCTTCCTTCTCCTCTTCCTTCTCTTCAGCCTTGGCCTCCTCAGCTGGTGCGGCAGCGCCACCAGCAGCAGGGGCAGCACCACCGGAAGAAGCGCCACCAGCACCACCACTTGGGACGGAAGCCAACTTGCTTGAACCTTCGGCAATCAACTGCGCAATATATTAGTCTCCATCTCGTGTTCGAAAGGTTACGTTTCGCATACCTCGTTGATGTCCTTGCCCTCGAGTTCGGCGATGAGCTTCTCAATTCTGTCATCCTCTCCATCAATACCGACAGAGGATAGAACACCCTTGATGTCGCTGGCGGATGGGCTGGTGTTGCCGGCAAGGCCGAGAAGGAGATAGGCTGCGAGGTGCTTCATTTTGATTTGCGATTCTGCGCTGCTATCAGTATTGATACAACGTTGATGATCCTAATGACTGACAAGATATTTTTGTGATTCGAACAAGAGAGACAATCAATTTAACCGCAAGTTGGGCGGAGACTGGCACTTCGAGTTCTGTGAGTAGTTTGTGTAAGCGATTGAACGACCGGAGTCAGTCCTCGAAATTCTTGATTTGTGGCCGAACTCTTGGCATGCTTAAGAAAGGCTGCACTAGTGGTGGGACAGCCTTATCGATTGTTGATTGTCATGTGACTGTCGGATTTGCATTTATTCGTTAGTGACGACCGTTTCTTCATTTCTTTGTCAACCGCAGCAGCCTATAAATGCTTGCTCGCGCCCCGTGCTTTCTTCGTCTCTCTTTCCTCACTAGCTGTTTCAAGAGGGGCACACGCGCTCTTTTGCAGCATTATGAGTACGCAAACAGACAGATATAAATAATTGCCATTTTCTAGCTATTCAAACTTATCAACCTTTTCTCTCCTTAACCCCTCAATCATGAGTTTCCTCGGCGATATCGTCAGCTCCATTGGTGGCGAAAAGGCGCCAGCGCCACCTATCAGGGTACCTGTGCGACCGGCGACCACGAATGTTTTATCTGCTACTTTGAGTGTTTCTAAGACTGTGCCTGCGGCTCCGTCTGTTCGGCCAATCTACAAGGGAACCGCCAATGTTACTGCGCCCTTGCAAGGTAGTAGCTTGAAGAGAAAGGCAGAGGAGATTTCCACAGAACGACCAGTAAAGCTTCCCAAACCAGCTTTGCAGAACATATCTGATCGTGATGCTCAGAAACAGTCCACACTCAAAAGTCTTGATACGAGATCTCCTATTTCACTAAAGCCGAAAGACGATGTTTCACCTTCCACAACAACTCCAAATTCATCTAAGCTTCCAGCAAAGACTCCTCAGAAAGGATCATATGCGGAGATAATGGCAAGAGCGAAGGTGGCACAGCAGTCAAAAGTCCCCAGCCAGATAGGAATAATTGCACACAAGCGGACAGAGAAAACCAAAACATCCAAACTAACAGAGCGGAAACGAGAAGATCAAGAGAAGGCCAAAGTACCACCTTCCGGCCAGATGTCCAAACTGAATGTGAATGGCAAAGTCGATCCCCGCCGTCGAAGCGCTAGTCCCGTGAAGAAGGGCGAGCCGGTTAAGCCACCCAAAATTCCAAAAGCAGCTCAGCCACCACTTCATGCACCAGCATACAAAGGTACAATGGGTCAAGTTCAGAAGAAATCCCGTGAGGAATCTCGGCCGAAGAAACCCAGTCGATATGACGAATACCTTGCCACCGACGACGAAGACGAGGACGATGATGGGGATGGCTATGGTGGCCGCGGTGATGATTACTATTCTGACGCCTCTTCAGATATGGAAGGCGGGTTTGGTGATGTTGAAGAAGAGGAGAGAGCTGCATTGAGAGCAGCAAAGGAGGACGATGCTCGGGAACTTGCTTTAGAGAACAAATTGAAGAAGGAGAAGTTGGATCGGAAGCAGAAGTTGACGGCAATGGCTCAGAAACGAAGATGATTGTGATTGGCGTACCCTGGGTCAGCAGTGGGAAAGGCGTTTAGGATATTTCAACCAACATTTAGCATAGGCGCTGGCGGTCAACATTTTTGCCTTAGAGAGAAGCGGCTCATTCAGCCTGAATTTGTGTATCGTCTGCGAGTCGCTCGTTGCTGTCTAGATTGAGAATGAGAAAGACATATTTCATACAATTGTGACATCGTCAGAACCTTTCTCATCTTCTTCCCTGTTCCGCTCTCTACGCCAGAGGAATCGTGTTGAGTTGTCTTCGTCTCTCCCTGTAAGACTCCTGTTCTGCCTTTCTGATGTGGGTTGCAAACAATTATTTCTTCCCATACTCAAGATGCCAGAAATCTCTATCTTTCGAAAGATACGTCGCAGCATATCAGGTCCGACTGCGACGATTTCAGTGATCCTTCCGACTACAACTTAGTAAGTTATAACCGGTCCTTATAGATAACACAGTAGCCACGCGAAGCACTCGTCATTTTGTATGTCAAGCACCTTCTGCATCTGACAGATATCCTGACTTCAGAAATCACATAACCGACAATAATTCACCATGTCGTTCTCCTTCAACTTCTCCGGCGACGACATATCAGACTCAGAAATCGAGGAAACAACAACCAACCTCGCCAAAACAAACCTATCCTCCTCAACCCAGTCTCAATCGACCAGACTGCTATCACTAATCACACCACAACGCCATACTCTTCCAGCCCTCCTCAACTCCCTCCCTTCGCAATTGACATACAACCACCTCGCTATATCATCGAACCAATCCACAAGTACACGTCAATCCGACAGCAACACCCGGTCCACAAATGGCTCGCCTCTACTCACAATACCACGACGCTCCCTCTTCGACATCCGCCAACAACTCATGGCCGAATCAGACCCCAGCGACACAACAGACTCCACAAATACCCTACTAGCCGGTCTCGAGAGCGGGGATCTAAGCACAGGTATCTACGAAGGCGGGTTTAAGACATGGGAGTGCGCTGTTGATCTCGCGAGTTATGTTCCCGGCTTGGATTTTCTTGATGCGTTGGATCAGGGTGTGGATGTGAGGGTTGTTGAGCTAGGTGCTGGGAGTGCGATTCCAAGTCTCGTGCTGCTGCGGGAGGTTCTACGAAGACGAGGCATGAATGCTCGGTTGGGGAATGGGGGCGTTTATGGAGAAAAGAAGAGGGAGGGGAAGGGGAGAGTGAGGTTTACGTTCTGCGACTATAATGAGGATGTTCTTCGGCTCTGTACGGCTGCTAATGTGTTCCTTACGACGATTTTGTCTTCACAAGAGGATGGAGTGGTTACGACTAATGAAGACGAGGACATCGATGTCGATGAAGACCACATCGCGACGTGTCTGACAGCTCTCGAGGCAGCAGGTATCTCAATTGACTTTATCTCCGGTGCATGGGGTGACCAGTTTGTGGACATCCTGAAGCAGGATACATATCAAGGTTTTTCAGCAACAGATCCCACAAAGCCATGTAAAACGGTAGTTCTGGCAAGTGAAACGATTTACTCTCCAGACTCACTCGGTGTGTTCACGGACACGGTACGCAGTCTGCTAGACATGAAGAACGAGGACAGAGGGACGGACGTGAGGGTGCTTGTGGCTGCGAAGAAAGTGTATTTCGGGGTTGGTGGAGGAGTGGCGGAGTTCGAGGGGATGGTTAGGCAGTCGGGAGGGAGAACGGATACAGTGCTTGATGTTAAGGATGCTGGGGTCGTGAGGGTGGTTCTTGAGGTTAGGATGGCATGATGAAGCATAGAATGTGTTTCGTTGTACAGGACTCATGGACGTGCGAACTAGCCCTCGAGTAACTTGGCTCTTGCTTTGGTTCGTTTTTGCTTCTCAAGAGCCTTGGGCACGATGTACTTGCCATTAGCGGCACGAGGTTATCCATTTCTCTACGACTTTCTTGCTCTCTACTTGTTACTCCACTTAGCGTTCGAAGATGAGGTGACATGTTGTGTTCCATAGACTGAGTGTTATTCATTAGCTTGGCGCACCATATTTGATGCTCTGGCCAAGAGATCGCACTTCTCATTCTGAGGCTTGTTTGGTTGAAGAAGCTCATGACTCCACGTAATTGCCTTATTTTGTTTAAAGAGAAGCTGCTATTTAGAGTAACACCTTGACGCCCTGCTACCAAACCACGTATGAAAAACCACTGAAAGACTTCTACCTTTCCCTGCCCTTGTTGGAAGTTGCAAGTGTTGCGAACTATCTGGAACCAGACATGTAGGTAACAGTTGACATGATAAATTCGGGGCTCTTGGACCATGTATATCATGCTAGTCGAGCATGCAGGCATTTGAAAATCGAGAAGTCGGCAAGTCGAGAAGTACTGGTGACAACATAGGAGCCTAGGGTTGCACGCGTCAATCGATGAAGGATTGTCGTGCTGACTGATGCACCTCTTAAGATGAACCGTAAGAGGCATGCTTGATGTGGCCACTGGGATAGATGCACTTCCAATGCGGACGAGTCACGGTCCTTCTTTGGCCAGTCAAAGGCAATCGGCTCCGACATGCTCTCTCCTGTGTGTGGAACAATCTCGAGCCTCGCTGAATGCCTGACCAGAATGCTTTTTCACGACACAAAGTGGTCAACACTGTAGAAGCGTGCAATGCTGTTTCACGACTTGACCAATGGTTGTTGTCGTTTTAACCATAGCAAGGCATTCAACTGTTCAACAACTTATTCCTCTTCTCCCTTCTCTTCCTCCTCTCCACCAATTTCCTGTGCATCTTCTCCTCCATCTTCGCATATCGCTCCTTCTCCTCTTTCGCTTTCCTTCTGTCCTTGATAGCTTGAATACGTCGATTTCGTTCCTGCTCCTTCTCGTCTTTCATTTCATTTTCTCGTGCTTTCGTAGCTTTTATGGCCTGCGCAACTACCATTCGTTTTGCAAACGATGTCTGCCCGGCTGTTGGACGGAATGCTTTCTTTTGCGCGTGCCAGTTTTTGCCATTCTTACGCAATCCTGATGCGGTCGTGGTTGTAATTGCTGGAGAAGCGACTGTAGTATCAGCCATCTTGAGTATGTGACTTTTCAACGCGGTCAAGACAATATGCGGTACACGAAATGGGTTGAATGAAGAACTGCTTGTGGCTCATGCGGTCAAGAGAAAGGTTCATTCCCAACTTCAAACTTATCGATAAGTGCCTGAATGCCTAGCGTTGATATGATCGAGATGATGCAAGTAAAGTCTCTTCGGTGAATTTATGCCGACGGTCTACCTGTCACTGTAGTGCAGTCCAAGATTTTGTTCACTATCCAACCATGCACGGTGAAGCGATGGTGACACAATAGCGGTGTATGAGATATCTCGTTTGCACAGTCAGTTGTATCTGTGCTCTACTTCAACTTAAAATGCTTCCTCGATAGCACAGCGAATCTCTTCCACCACTCCCGAAGCTTACACCGCTCGTCCGAGCAGTCGCGTGCCGCATGGCAGTAACCCACGATAACAATGTCGTAGCAACAGCCCTCGCCGATGTATCCCCACCTGCTATGAGCGCGGATAGCCAAGGTGTCGAGGCTCTCAAAGATATCATCTTCGGCAGTACAGCCGGCATTCTAGGCAAATACGTTGAATACCCCTTCGATACCGTCAAAGTACGACTACAAAGCCAGAGCCATGTACCCGGTACAGCACGGCTACAAGGTCCAATCGACGCCTTCAGACAAGCCTTCCACTCTCCAGAGGGTCCTCTCCGCTCACTCTACCGCGGCATCAGCGCACCCCTCTTCGGAGCCGCAGTCGAAACCTCCTCCCTATTCTTCAGCTACCGACTCGCCCAAGACGCATTATGCTCTCTAGTCCCCCGCTTCCGCGAGCAAAAAGAACAAACCAAAACCGGCAAACCAGAACTCCCATTCACAGCACTCCTAGGATGCGGCGCAGCTTCCGGCGCATTCACTTCCGTAGCCCTCACACCAATCGAGCTCGTCAAATGCCGTATGCAAGTCCCAGCAACAGCAGGCAGCACAACAACAACCGTCACAATTACAAGCATAATCCGCAACGTCTTCGCCTCCCACGGCCTTCTAGGCTTTTGGCACGGCCAACTCGGCACCCTGATTCGCGAAACAGGCGGCAGCGCAGCATGGTTCGGCTCGTACGAGGGCGTCAAAGTTCTCTTCCGGAAATACGACTCATCTATCAGTACCGTCAGCGAGGTCAAAGTGTGGCAGCAGATGATCGGTGGTGCGGCCGCGGGAATGTCGTATAATTTCATATTCTACCCCGCCGATACAATCAAGTCGAGGATGCAAACGGAGGTATTGTCTTCTGGGTCCGGCAAGAGAGGCACATTCATGAGTGTTGGGAGAGAGTTGTGGCGGGAGTCTGGCCTAAAGGGTTTCTATAGAGGATGTGGTATTACAGTGTTTCGAGCGGCGCCGAGTTCGGCTATTATATTTACGATTTATGAGGGTCTTAGAAAGGCGTTTGGATGAGATATACAGGACCGTGGCCTAGAATTTTTGGTCGGCGCAAATAACGGAAGCTGGGTATAGCACAATTCAGGGTAGAATTTATAGCATAGAACATAAAGCGTTTCAAAACTAGAAACCAGAAACTACAAAAGGCAGAAATACTTCAATTACTCATATCCACCACTCTACTTCCCACCTTGGCCATGCCATGCCATGCCATAGTAGAAACGAAAACACACACGTCCGACTTCCCTGCTCACCGACACAAGAGGTGCTTGCCCCTGAGTACGTGGAACGATAAGAGGGTCAAAAGAGTACGGAGATGGGTTCAGTCAGGTAGCGATTTATCATCATATAGCCTTCTCTGATCCCTGATCTGAGAATACAACAACGCAATACGACGGTACAGGAGAGCGTTAAAAGTTGTTACAGACTTTTCAACGAGGAACGTAGATTTGATTGACAGGTGGTTGATACAGCGTTAAGCCTACCTAAGGGGGCAAGGCTGGTATAACGACCACAGTACCGAACCAGTCACTTCTAACTCAACAATCCCACACTCCTCCTCACCATCCCCTCTAAGGCGGCGGCCGCGGCCCAAGAATCTGCCTCCTCCCCCCCCAACCCCGGCCCTCCCCTATTCTGACTATCACCCCCCAAATACCCATACTGATGCACATCCCAGCTCTGCCCCGGTCCACTCCCCTCCTTGACATTCCGTGCCGCACTCGCCGTAGCCTGTTGTGATTCCTCCCATTCGCGCTGTCGCTCGCGTTCGCGCTCCATTTCACGTTCGAGGAGGGATTTGGAGGCCCAGCCGCCGGCGCGGGTGGAGCGTTGGGAGGCGTCGCGGCGGGAGGTTTCGAGGTCTTGTTCTGCTGTTGTGCTGTGGATGGCTTCGAGGGGCGTGTGGGAAGTTGGTTTGAGGAGTTCAGGGGCGGGGTTACTTGAGAGGTAGCGGGATGTTCGGGTTGTGTTTTGTTGGTAGGAGGTTGGGTCTGGGAGGGGGCGGGAGGGTTGAGTGGGTGAGGTGGGTTGTGGAAGTGGTACGGTGGCTGGTTTATATGGGATGTTTTGGTCTGCGCGTTGATGGTCTTGCCATGCTTTTTGAAGGGTTTCGCGTTCTGAGGTTGCCCAGTCGTCTTCGTGGGATGTTGTGAGGTTCGAGGCTGTTGTTGTACGGGAAGGGAGTGTTGGCTTATTGTTGGTTGAATTTAGATGATCTGGATGATCTGTTGCTACATGTTGCGCGCGAGGTTGTGATTGCGATTGCTCGGACCGCTCGCGTTCTGCGGCTGCTGCTTTCATTTCCATCAACTGACGTTCCAGTTCAGCTATTCTGTCCGCTTCTGCAGTGTTCTGTTGTCGGATAGGTTCTGCAGCGGGTACTGGCCCTGGCGGCTGTGCCTTTCGTGACGCTTGGTACTGGCTTAGAAACTGTCCGTTCAGTCGTGCATCACTCGTTGTCCGCTCTCGATTGTCAGGCCTGGCGGACAACTGCTCAGCTTCATGTAGTCTCCTCGCTTGTTCATTTACAATTTGTTGTTGTTCGTGTTGCTGTCGTTGCATGGCTTCTTCCTCTTGTCGAGCTCTCCTCGTCTCTGCTTCCCATTGTCGCTCCTCCTCCTGCCTCGCCCTCTCTTCCTCCGCTTCTCGTTCTGCCTTTGTTCTCCGCTCATGTTCATCCTCCAATTCCCTCTGTTCTCTGTCTGATTTCTCCCTTAGTCTTCTCTCCTTCTCTGCTGTGTTGGGCACCTCTGGCGCCGCACTCACGATCTGTCTTCTCGAACCAAAAGATACACCCTGGTTGCCTTGACTTGCTCCACCCATATAACCATACTGATGAATGTTCCATGCGGGCGCCGTCTTAGTCTCATCGTCCTTACGACTCCAACTGCTCACTGGTCCTCCTGTTGCTAGACCTCCCTTCGACAAACTTCCCATCTTACTTGGGCCGGTATTGCCGGCATATGATCCTCTATTTAGCGAATTGAAAGTAGTGGTAGAACCAGTATCTCGGATTGGCGATGAATTGCTCGTATACGATGTAATTTTCGGCGTGTACGGACTGCTTCCGATCCCACCTTCACCTCCTGTTGAATCTGGACTCATGGCTCCACCTTTACTCTTCGCTCCAATCGCAGTTGGAAAGGCTCCTGGATTCACAGCGTTTGCCCTCCGACTGAATGCAGCGATACACTGCAGTACCTGTGCCGGATCCTTCCCGTCATACAAGTCCACTGTAAGAAATCGATCATGACTCGGCAGATTGATAGGCGGCATTTCGCACGCTCTGAGGAAGTGTGATATGTTCTCCATCTGCACGAAAGGCATATTGGAGGCTTTGTATCTGACTCCAGGCGAAACAGCGAGGTTTATAAGCTTGCATAGTGCAACTCCGTCTTTCAGTGCTTCCATGAGGTCGCCTGGTGGCAGAGATTCGGATAGTGTGCTTTCGATCCATCGTCTGATCTCGTTGGCTGCGGCAGGGGTATAGCGATCTAGACGTAGCTTTCGCATGTCTTGATCGAGGGAGGATACGGAAGCCATGTTGGCGGTTATGTATCAGCAGGCTTAGACTGGCATCCAGGACTATACGTGGTGGTTGTTCGCGCTATAGTGGGGTTGATGCGCGGGAACAAGGTAGACACGTAAATGTTGGTAGATGGAGGGGAAGATACTGGTGAATACTGGTTGTTTATGTCCTTGTAGGCAACAGAACTTGAAGATTGAGACGAATCTATCTTGCAGGCACAGCGTTTCATGAACGACTGAGGTGCCTCACCATGCGTGCGGACAGAGCGGCGCAGTAAGAGAGGCATGCATTTTACCCACGGCTGACGTCGTTTGTAACTTCGTACTTTTGTCATGACGCTTAGCCTCATCTCGAATTTATTAGTTTACATACAGAGTGAAGCATTGTAAACATTATCAAACACACCATTTGTTTGACATCAGAACCAACACAAGAACACCGCAGTACTTTCCCGAGGGTATTGATACAAGCTAAATGAGTTCACTACGCCAGCTATGGATAAAATGGAAGATGCTCCGTCTCCCATGGCGCAAGACCTTCCTCGTCGGTAAGCCTCACCACCTCTCCCTGCCATCATTCCCAACCCTAACCACTCCTTCCAGGCGAAGACCTATCCGGCAACACATTCTGGGAATTCAGCGACAAGCTCAACGCAAACCGCATGCGCCGCATCGTCAAATCCGGCCGCAACGTACAATACAGTGACCTCCAAATCTCCCCTCAATGGCACCAGTGGTTACGCCAGACACGTTCCGCCGCACCATCAATAGAAGAGCAGCGTATGGATGTCGCGAGGCAAGTACAA
>Ga0068618_1000055_pt1 | contig 20326 bp, 11 predicted proteins | sample InSIn2SAF170_2_FD_77423 | JGI IMG/M metagenome (GOLD analysis project Ga0068618, IMG submission 77423) | Clean room microbial communities from NASA Spacecraft Assembly Facility at Jet Propulsion Laboratory, Pasadena, California, USA -... ...
CCCAGGTACTCGGGCGCCCCGCGCTCGGCCAGCTGGGCGTAGCGGTAGGCCTCGTGGAAGGTGCAGCCGGACGGCGCCTGCTGCATCAGGTGAGCCTGCCGCTTGCTGAGGCGCACCGGCAGACCCGCAAAGCTGCGCAGCGGCTGGCCGCTACCTAGGTGCACCAGCAGGGCGCTTGGGCACAGGTCATTGCGCAGGTCGGGGGTTTGGCCCCAGCGGTGGCGCACCCAGGCCGGCACATCACCAAAGCCATCGAAGAGATGGCGCACCAGGCTATCGAGCTGCCGGAAGGCGTTCTTCGAAGACGGCTGCCAGTCGGGCAGCTCGCGCCGGCGGCGGTGGTAGTGCCGGCCCAGCTGCACGAGGGCCGGCACCAGCTCGGGCCGCGCAAAAAGCGCGGTGCGGCGCTGGGCCAGTTGGCGCAGCAAGTGCGCGATGCGCGGATGCTCATCGGCCGGGCGGCCGCTCAGGTAACGGTACAGCTCGGCTAGCACGGAATGCGGCTGGGCCAAGCGGCTGATTTCGGCCTTGCCTTCGGCAGAAAATAGAAAATTCAGTTGGCGCGGCAGCGGCCATTTTTCCCAGCTGGGGCGCTCGGTCAGGGCCGCATCGGCGGCCTGGGCCACGCGCACGCGCCAGGGTAGCGGTTTGTATCGGTTTGCCATGAATCAGGGCCGGCGCGGCCCAGGGGCGGCCGGCTTAGGGGGGTGAGAGTAGCGAGGAAAGCATCGGATGGGCGGTTGGGGCGTTATAGTTTTGCATGATGATGTAAGTGTTTGGCCAGCCAGCAGCCAGCGTGAGACAATGAGTTAAGAGGCAAAAAATGGAGCAACAAACGGGCAGCGACTTTGCGCGGTAACTCTGCTTTCAGCCACTCAGCCACTGCGCCGCCGGGCGGCGGGCGGCGGGCGCGGGCAGGATTCGAACCTGCGGCAGCCCATTGGGCCACGGAATTTAGAGAAGTAGCGCTACCTCACGGCACCCAATTTCAGCCGTGTAGGGTAAGCTTTAGCTTGTCAATACCCACCTAAAAACCGGGCAACAAGCACGGGGCCTTCTCTGTAAGGTGCGCTAGACCACTACGCCACCGCTGGCAGGCCAGCAGGCGGGATTCGAACCCGCGACCTCCTTATCCCTAGCGAAGTATGGCCTCACTACGGCACCGGTTTTTAGGTGGCGGTTGCTTTTGAATTACAAGCCTAGCAAAAACGAGTCATGCTGAACGCAGTGAAGCATCTTGGCCGCCTCGTTGGATGGTTTGGATGAAGCGGTAGAGATGCTTCACTACGTTCAGCATGACCCGTTTTTACATTTTCCTTTATTCAGGAACAAGCTGGTAATCAAAGCATAAAATCAACCCAGGCAACAAGCGGTCGGCGGCATTTCCAAAGCCGAAGCTTTGAAGCGGGAATCGAACCCAACCTGCTTTGCAGCAGGCTTCAACCAGACGAAGTAGCGCCTTCCTACGGCACTGGGTTTTTCAAGTATAGTTTGGGGCAACAAGCGCCCGTTTGGGGCAACAAGCGCCCGGCCTCCAATATCCTGCTCTACCAGACTGAGCTACAGCCGCTGCCAAAGCAGTGGCCAGCAGTATTCGAACCTGCGACCTGGGCATTAAAAGTGCGAAGTATGGCCGAGCTACGGCACCCAAACAAGTAACAGCAGCGAGGCGACAAGCGGCGAGCCTTTTAAAATTGTGCGTCTACCAATTTCGCCACCTAGGGCACGCCCTAGGGCAGGGCTCGAACCTGCACACCCAAAAGGGCGCAATTCCCGAAGTATGACTCGCCTACGGCACTCGTTGTATATAGTGCGGTTCAGAAGTGACGCGTAGGGGGCAAGCCCCGCTCCCTACGCGTCACTTCTAAATAGGCAGTAAAAAGTAGTTTTCATGTCAGAAAGGATTTTTGGGTTGACGCCTCCTCAAGCTGCCGGGGTAATAAGTTGCCTGCGACTACTGCTCTACCCTTGAGCTACACCCCTAGTTTAACTGATTGGCGGGGTGATAAGAATCGAACTTATAACCCGAAGGAACGCCTGGCTACGACACCCGGCAGCAAGAAAGAATACAGGGCGACAGGCGGCCAGCGCGTTGTTTGCCACCGGCCAAAGCCAGCGCAGGGACTCGAACCCGCAGGCCTCGCCAAAGCAACGCCCGAAACACGACCACGAAATAGCGCCAGCCTACGGCACCTGATTGAGAAGGAGTTAACTCTAGGTTTGGAACGGGCCGCCGAAGCACTGTCGCTCCGGCGGTAGTCCGTTCCGGCCAGCGGCTGCCATTAAGGGGTCAGCCGTTTGCCTAAGGGATGCGGCATAAAAACGCGCGTTTAAAGGGTGTGCAATTATATTGCCAATTCTTTGGAATTCAGTGCCTGCTCAAAGGCTTTGAGCACCGAATGCGGCGGTTTGGGGTCAAATACGGCGAAGACAATGCACCGAAAACGGCCCCGAATGGTGGGCTCGGCCAGCGCCTCGGCGAAGAGCTGAGCCACTTGCGCCGGGTCGTTGGCAAACACGCCGCAGCCCCAGGCGCCGAGCACCAGCGCTTCCGCGCCGTGGCGGGCTGCGGCGGCTAGCACCAGCCGCAGCCGTTGGCGCATGGTGGGCACCAATTGCGGCAGCAGGTCGGGGGCGTTGCGGGCCAGTGCGCCGGCATTCACGGCCGGGGCCGTGATGATGTCGAGCAGCAGCGGCCGGGGCAGCCACTGGCCGTCATCGCTTCGCAGCACGGGCACGCCGGGCGAGTAAATGAGGTGGTCACTGTAAAGCGCCGTGCTAGTGGGCAGGCTGTTAGCCGCGTACATTTCCGCAAATTGCGTGAGGCACGGGTACAGCCCCGACGACCGGGCCAGGCTTTCTTCCTGGGCTTGGCTGCCACCGAGGAACCCCCCGCCAGGGTTGCGGGCCGAGGCAAAATTCAGCACCCCTACCCTACCAAATTCCGCCGCTAGCTGCGCGGCAGCCTCCAACGTAGTGGCGTTTTGCACCCGCACGTCGGCCAGTGGGCCGGCGGGCCAGGTGAGCTCGCGCAGGAGGTCGGCCGCATCGGCCGGGCGGTAAAGGCGACTGCCAGCTTGAGTGGCGCGCTGGACTTCGGCAAAATATACAGGGCCGGTGGGGCCATTATAGTGGCCGTTTTCTAGCGCAGCCAGGGTTTCGCGGGCCAGTTGTTGGCGGTAATCGCGGTTCATGTTTTTATTGTTGAAGGTTATGATTCCGTCATGCTGAGCGTAGCGCAGCGGAGTCGAAGCATCTCTATCGCTTCGTTGTAGACGTCAGGATTTAGTATTGAGGTAGAGATGCTTCGACTCCGCTGCGCTGCGCTCAGCATGACGAACGTTTTCTTTCGCACCCATTCCTAGGTGAGCTATTGCGGCCGGGGGTTCCGCTTGATTATCCCGGCCGTTCAGCTTGGTTTACAGCTCGATTTTTTGGATTTCGGTGAGGGCGTCGCCGCCGTTTTCGAGGGCCGCCAGCACGTCAAATACCTTGTCGGACCAGCCGGCGATGAGGGTCACGCCGTGCTCGGCGCGCACGTCAAGCGGGGTGGGGCCATGGCCGGCGAGGTCGAAGAGATACAGGCGGGCATTGGGGGCCACGTTGGCGCGGTAGGAGGCCCATTCCTGGGCTACGTCAACGCCACGCTCGCTCCACAGCTGGCAGTCGGTGAAAATCATCACTTTATCAACTACTTCGCGGCGCTGGCGCAGGTCCTGAATGACGAGGTAGCCGTTGGTGGAGTAGCCCACCTCGCCTTCGCGGCGGTACAGCTCCTGCACGTTGCGCAACACCTGGCCTTGCGGCAAGGGCACGCGCTTCCAGGTATTGCCAAACATGCCCGTTACCACGTGCTGGCAGCGGCTTTGCAGCAACATGCCCAGCACCAGGCCTACGTCGTAGAGCAGCACTTTGCTGCGCGGCGAAATGGGTTGCTGCATCGAGCCCGACACGTCGCAGGCCACCACCACGCGGGTGTTGCCGTCGAAGCCGCGCAGGTTGGCTACACTGGCCGAGATAGCCGCTTCGAGCGCTGCCAGCACCGGGGCCGCCGCGCCACTACCCAGGGCCAGCACCTCGCGGTAGGCAGCCAGGAAACGGAAGGGCAACTGCTTGGCGCGGGCCACTTGGCTGGGGTCACCTAGGGTGGCGCAGGCGTGGGCCAGCACGTCAACGGTCACATTGGCTTCCAGCAAATTGCGCAGGTTGCGCAGCAAGGCCATGTAGCCCAGGCGGCCGCTGGTGACGAGGGTCTCCCAGGTGCGGGCTACGGCCGCCTGGCGCTCGGCGAGCGAGGCGTAGGCCACTTGGCCAGCGGCCGACAGCTCGGTTTCCCAGGTGTAGGGCGTGGGTAGGGTGCCCTCTACCAGTTGGTCAAATACGGCTTGCTGGCCCGCATCGCGCGGCTTGGGGTGGACCAGGAACAAAGCATCGCGCAGGCGCACAGCTCCATCGCGGTTATACTTGGCTAGCTGGTAGGCGTCGAACTTATTGAAGGCCAAGGCCAACCCGTGCTGCATCTGTTTGGAGAGGCGACCTAGGGTCTTGGTCCCGTTGCGGCCGTTGGCCTGGGCGTAGAAGGCCAGCAACTCCGGGATTTCATCGGCCCGCTGCACCACCCGCGCCACTAGGCGGCTCACCAGGTTATCGCCCCGGTGAATGCGCGCCAACTCCACGGCCAGCACCAGCGGCACCGAGCGCAGGTAGAGCTGCTCACGGGCATACACCGCCAATTGGGCTACGAACTGCGGCTCGTTCTGGGCCACCAGCTCGCGCAAACGAGCCAGGCGGGTATCGGCTTTTTCGTAGAACTGGTCGCTGAGGGCGGCCGTGGCTACGGCAGCGTACAGCTCCAAGGCCGGGGTAAGCACGTAAGCCGGCGCACCTTCGTGGTTGCGAACGGGGGCAGGCGGCGCTTTGCGAAAGTTGAAATTGAAGCGCATGGTGGGTGGAAGTAAAGGCGATGAATAGGTAATTGATTAATTCCGCAGACAATTACTTTTGAATTGCAAAGGCAATACTTTTCCTGCCGAATAAAATAAGTTTTATTCGATTAGTAAATACACAAAAAAGCCCGGCTTGTAATAGCCAGGCTTTTTCGGTGCGCGTTAACTCCGGTAATTACCGGAGTTTCGTTCGCAACGGAAAAGCATGGCCGTGCCACTTGCTCCAACCGCTAGTGGGCTGGCTCAGGAGCTGCTGCAACGGGTAGTTGGGGCGGATGGAAGACATCGGGCAGAGAGGGAGTAAACGGCTGATAAACCGACTAAACACAAAAAAACCCGAGCTTAGGGGCTCGGGCAGTGGCAGTTCTAACCTAGGGCTAGCGACAGGCACATGTACCGAGTAGCGGCAGCCGTTCTGGCTGCATCTTATCCGAATTCCGGCGACTGATTGTGAGGTGGTACATGGCGATGGTGTTTTAGTGTGACAAAGGTAGGTGTATAGTTTTTATATCTGCAAGTAATTTATTAAATATCTTGAATTATTTTCTATAAAATGGTTAATTCATCTAAATTACCAAGTAATCACACTTGCAACTATTATTAATAGATTAGTCGGCTTAGCATACCAATCCCTCCCATAATTCATTAACTATTTTTAATAAGTACACGGATTGTCGAAACTACTATTTTGTTCTGAGAAAGCACTACATGCTGTGTAGTAAGCAGAGCTAATAGCCCCAAGAAAAAACCCAAGCTAGCCCTTCTTACTACGGCTACATCGCCGTGCCTCCTCGCAAAAACAAACGGGGGTTGTGTGGGCCTCAAACTACTTTTATGGCAATGGCTGACTCCTCCCTTCCTCTTCGCCGCCCGCTACCCGAGCGCATCACGCCCGATGAGCCGACCGGCACCCCAGCACAGCAGGCATTCCGCCAGGCTATTAGCGAAGTAGAAGAGCTACGGGAACGGCTGCACTCGCTGCGCACAACCCAGGCAGCTACCCGGCAGGCTTACTGGCGGCAGGTAGGCCCACTGGCGGCAGCTACCGTAGCAGCGCGGCGGGCCCTGTATGCCCCGCTGGAAGAGGCGTTGCTCGATGGCTATCTCAGCAGGGCCGAGGAGCAGCAAGTAACTGAGCTGCTGGTGCAGAATGCGCATAGCCTGCAAGAGCGGTTTGGTGAGGATGAGTCGGTTATCTTGCGTCGCCATGCTCCGGCAGCACCGCCCACCGAGCCATCTTCCGCAGTTGAAGCTGCTAGTACTACCACCCTACCCCAGCACGAGCAGGCGGCTACAGCCGCGCGCGCTCGTCGGCAGCAGCGAACGCAGGCCGCCCGCGAAGAAAAGGCCCGCGCTGCCGACACCGAAGGCCAGGCCCTGCTACAGAATACCAAAGCCGCCTACCGCCAGCTAGCCCGCCTGCACCACCCCGACCGCGCCGCCCAGGCCGACGAAACCACGCAGCGCACCCAAACGGAACTGATGCAGCGTATCACGGCCGCTTACGCGGCCGGCGACCTAGCGGCCCTGCTCACGCTACTAGCCGCCGCTCCTAGTGCCACGCCACCCACTGCCGAAGCAGACGCGCTACTGCACCGCTACACCCAAGCCCTGGCGCAGCAGCAAACCCAATTAGCGAAAGAGCTTACAATGGCGCAACACACCGACGACAATGCGCCGTGGAGTGGTAGCGAAAAGCAGCAGCGGACCCGCTTGCGCCAAATCAAGCGCGACTTGCGCGCCGAGACCGACTACCTCGCTTACTTTTTGCAGCAAGTAACGGAGCCGGCTAGTCTGAAAACTCTGCTTCGGGAGTTGCACAGCCAGGGACAACGGGCTCTTTAAGTGTGCATATGCTTCGCGATAGCTCTACCCTATTACAGACCTAGGGCGGTTACTGCCGCTTGCACAGCGGCGGCGCGGTAGGCGGGCGCCGTGGCGGGCGCTTGCAGCAGCTTGAGCAGGTTAAAGTATTTGCGGCGGCCTTCGGCCAGCATATCGGCGGGTACTTCGAGCGGGAAGACGCCGAAAGGCTCCACTTTTTGCACTCCTACCAGTAGAAAACGCTCGGCGTGCAGGGCATCGGTGTAGAAGGCCGCCTGCCGGTCGTAGTCGTAGGCCGAGCACTGCCAGCGAAAATGCTCGGCATCACGCGCCATAGTCGTTTTAAAGTCGACGACCGTGTAGGGCTGGCCGGGCTGGTCGAGTACGAGGTCGGCGCGCAGCTTACAGAGCGTGCCCGTAGTAGGCTCAGTGAAAAGCGCACTGCGCTCGGTGAGGCCGTTTTCGAGCAGCTGGTGCAGCTGCGTATTCAGTTTCACCCCCTCAACCAGCCACCAGATGAGCGTATCGTTGAGACCGGGCTGACCGGCGCGGTAGTCGTCGGGCTCGAGCAGCGCGGTGTGGAAAGCCGTACCAAAGCTCAGCGCGCCCGAGCCCGAGTCGGTGCGCGGCGCGCGGCCATCGAGGGCGTCGCGCAGGCGCGAAAGGTCGGAATTAGCAATGGCGGGCAGGGCCCGGTAGTCGTCGTAAGATACGCGCAGCAGGTCGGGGCGGTGGGCGGGGGTAGGGAGCAAATCGGGCACGATAACCTAACAGTAAAACAGGCCTGAAAGTACCGCCTACTAATGGCTTTAGGCAGTATTTTTTTAGCTCCGTTAGCTATTTGCCTGGGTCTTAAAGCAAAACTGCCCCGAGCAAAGCGCCCGGGGCAGTTTGTAGTCTCCTAGGTCCAGTATTATTGGCCTTAGTTATTGCTAATGAGGTATAGCCGAAACTGTAGCTTGTTGTTAGCACGGTTGGGGCCACCCAGCACCACACGCTCCGGCGTGGCCGGCGTTGTAGTATTGAGGAGCAGGCCATCATTGGTCGTCTGACCGTTGATTACAGCCTGGCAATACGAAAGCAACGACCATTGATAGCCAGCCTGGTTGACGCCTGCCAGGTTAGCTACTGCCGCGTTATAGCCGATGCTGCTCGTACTGGTCGCCACGTCAGCTGTTTGTATTGGCGTTATCGGCTGGTTGTTCTGGTTGGTAGTAGTCAGACTCAACGTAGCAGGCGGCGCCATATTAGTTCGGGTACCCGACGTGTTATCCGGTATTTGAGCCGTCATTATCGCACTCGTAACAATGATGTGCTGCCCAAAGCTGCGTAAGTTGGCCAGGTAAGGAATCTCAATCTTAGTTTGCAGCCCCAGCACGCCCTGAATGTACGTCTGCTGAGTAGTGAGCGCAGAATTAATCTGCCCCAATGAGGTGGTAAGTGCACCTAGGCCGGCAATGGCCGAGCGGTCGGCTTCAGCTTGGTAGAAGTGCCGCCCCGTGCTCAGGCTAAACGAGTGGTTGATGGCCGTGCTAGGGTCAGACGGGTCGTGGTAGTAGAGTACAAGAGCCGACTGGTCACTAGTAGCCGCAAACTGCACGAGCGCTGCCTCATCGTTAGCGCCGGGAAAGAGGGCCAAGCCTGGATATAGGGCATCCATCTGCTCTTGGCTATTCAGCAACCTAGCCTTGCCTGCGTTCAGCAGCTCTACGCCAAAAGCCGGCGCTAGGCGCAGACGTAGCGTATTGATATTGGGACGCGCCCGACGTATAATTGCTTGGTTCGGGTCGTTCACCGATGCCGCCTGTACTCGACTGCCTATGGGCATAGGCGTCAGCTTAGGCGAGGCGTAGCCGTACTGCGTCGAGGGCACAAACGAGTTCAGCCGGTGCACATCGACTAGCGTCTGCGTCTTGGTTGTATCGCCGTAGCGATAGGTATTCGGCTTCAGCACCAGTACCAGCGAGTCGAATACCTGTGTCTGGTCGGGCGTGAAGGTGCCGGACAGCCCCATCGTCACATAGCTTTTAGCCGTAATGACCCCGAGCTGCGGGTCACGATAGCGCCCTATCAGCAGAAAGTTCGACGAAGACGTAACGATGGAGTCGCGCAGTACGGTTGAAGCGCGAATGGTGAGTGTATCGACCAAGTAGGCGCCCGTATTGGCGTCGGCACTGGGTAAGCCGACGCCAATATCACCCGGCGTGCTGGAGCAAGCCGCTGCAACCAGCAGCAAGCTTAGCCCCAGCACCAGCCGGTGCCACCCAGTAGCCAATGCCACTAGCGCAGGGGTAGTAGCAGGCTTACTGTTGCGAAGCATTAGGGTCAAAATTCCAGAAATCGTCAAAGGGCTGCGAACCAGTGCTACCTAGGCCTACATAACCGGTGCTACCAATACCAAACGCAACGGGTAGCGAGCGGGCCGAGCCAAAGAAGGGGTTTTTCAGCGTCCAGGTATCGGCGGTTGGGTCGTATACGTAGCACGACAGCAGGCTGCTCCCGTTGTTACCTACGGCTACGTAACCTAGGTTGTTGATAGCGAAAGTAGCCGTTTGGGTCCGGGCTACGCCGCTGTAGTCATAGCTTTCGGTCGAGTTGCTGATGTTAGCCAAGCTGCGCTTCTGCGTCCAGGTGCTCGAAGCCGGGTCATAGGCCCAAAACTGCGTATCGGTGGTAGCGTTGTTGGTACCGAAGCCCAAGTACATGATGTTGTTGAGCGTGAAAGTCGAAGCGTTTACCCGCTTGTTGCCGGGGAAGCCGATGTCGGTCCACGAGTTGGCAGCAGGGTCATACTTATACATGTCTTTCTCGTAGTTGCCGCCGAAGCCGCAGCCTACATAGCCCACGTTGTTTACGGTGCCGGCAACAGCGCCGCGGCGGCCAGTGCCCGTGGTAGTTAGCGGGAAGTCCTTGATGCGCGTCCAGGTACCGATGGTGGTCGTTGTAGTAGTTACACCGCCAGTCGTCGTCGAGGTCACGGTCGGTATAGCGGGGTCAAACTGCCAGAAGTCGCTGAGGTACGTACCATCCTGGGCGTAGCCAGTGCCCACGTAGCCTTTGTTATTAGCCGAAAAAGCGGCGGCTAGGTAGCGAGCGGGTGCAGCGGTGGGCATAGGCGTCAGCTGGGTCCAGCTACCCTTAGTAGGGTCAAACGCGTAGAAGTCTTTAAGACGAATGCTGCTTGCGTCATTGCCCGTACCTACGTAGGCGATGCCATTGATAACGAAGCTCACGGCACCACTACGCGTCACGCCCGGGAAAGAGTTACCTACAGTCCAGTTGCCGTATACCGTAGTAGTATCATCCTTTTTGCAGCTGCTCAGCCCTAGGCCGATGAGAAGTAGCGCCAGGGTCAGGAAACGACCTGCCCGCAACGAAAAGTTTTTCATGTAAAAAGAGAAATGGATTGCGCTTAAGAGTAAGCCAGCTGGCAAAGTGGTTGCGTGAGCTGTAAGTAAAAAGTAAAGTTTGTGCTGACTTAAAGCCCTGCAAGGTACGGCGCAACCCGCTTTTGGCCCAATTTCCATCGGCTAACGCGGGCATTTTGCCGAGCAACTAGCTGAACTATGGGGCCAGTCGGCACCATAGCCAGCATAACGCCAAAGGAGCGGCTTTCTTGCCTACCGCTAGTCAAATCGAATAGCCACCATAGGCTTGATGCGGGCAATGAGGTAGGTTGGAATGATGATAGCCAGGACCGAGGCGGCCAGCGTTGCCGCATTTAGCAGCACTATCATGGTGGGGTCCCAGGCAATGGGCACGCGGTCCATGTAGTAGTTTTCGGGGTCGAGAGGAATGAGGTGGAAGTAGTATTGCGCCGCGCAAAACCCGAGCGCCACGGCATTGCCAATAAGCAGGCCCCGCAACGTAATGGACACGCCCCGGAAGAAAAACATTTCCCGAATCTGGTTGTCGCTTGCCCCTAGGGCCTTCAAAATGCCTATCATCTTGGTGCGCTCCAAAATCATGATGAAGATGGTCGCGACCATATTAAAGGTAGCTACGAAGATGATGAGCACCAAGAAGATAATAACGTTGCGATTCAGCAGCTGAAGCCAGTCGAAGAGCTGCGCATACTGGTCAGTTACTTTCTCCACGCGCACTTCGTAGGGCAACTCCTCGTAAAACTGCTCGAAGGTGCGGTCGAGCTGCTTGAAGTCGCGCAAGCGCACTTCGAGGCCGCCCACCAGCGAATCGGGCCAGGCGTTGAGCTCCTGCACCTGGCGCAGGTCGCCGAGCACATATACTTCGTCAAACTCGTCGAGGCCCGTTTGGTAGATGCCCGACACTCGGAACTTACGTACCCTAGGCGGCTGCTGAATGAAGTAAAACAGCGCCTCACTGCCCACCTTCAGCCGCAGCTTGTCGGCCACCTTGCGGCTCACCACAATATCGGGGCTGGCCGCCGTGTCGGTGAAGGTGATGAACTTGCCGTCCACCATGTTCTGGCGCATCGAGTTGGGCCCGTGCTTTTCGTTGATGCCCTTGAGCACCACGCCGAGCACCTCATCGGTGGTTTTGATGATGGCCGTTTTGCGCGCGAAGGGCTGCACCGAGGCCACTTGGCGATAGGCACCTAGGCGCTGGCGCAGGTCGGGCTCGGAGAGCGGGGCCACTTCGAGCGAGTTGCTATTGTCGTAGCGCGAGAGCTGAATGTGAGCGCCAAACGAGAATATCTTGCCCTGAATCTGCTCGCGAAATCCTTGCAGAATGGAGAACGAAACCAGCATCACGGCAATGCCCAGGGCAATGCTCACCGTGGCAATGCGGGTGACAGAATGGGTAAAGGAGCCGACGTCGGCCCCGTCCATCTTACTTGATATGTAACGGGCAATGTTCACTAGCGAGCGTAAAGCTACGGCCGGGCTGGCGTTGGGCGGGCGCCGGGCGCCGGGCGGGTGTAGTTTTGGGCTATGATAATGCGCATTTTGGCTGGTGCCGGCCTCGTAGGAGCCCTGGGCCTAGGGGCCGCAAAACTTAGTAGCCCGCTTCCCGCAGCCCAGCCGGGCGCGGCGCTTGCCAGTGCGGCGCCAGCGGCGGTGCAGGTGGGGGCGGCCCAGCTGCCGGCCTACCTGCTGCTACTGCAAGGCAAGCGCGTGGGCCTGGTCGTGAACCAGACGTCGCTGGTGGGACGCACACATCTGGTCGATACCCTCAAAAGCCGGGGCGTGAACCTAACGGCCATCTTTGCCCCCGAGCACGGCTTTCGGGGCGAGGCGGCCGATGGCGCCACCATCACCGATGGGCGCGATAGCCGCAGCGGCGTGCTGGTGCGCTCCCTATATGGCACCACTAAAAAACCGACTACCGAAATGCTGGCCAACGTGGACGTGCTGGTATTCGACATCCAAGATGTGGGCACGCGCTTCTACACTTTTATCAGCACGCTGCATTATATACTGGAAGCCGCCGCCGAGCAGGGCAAAACCGTGGTAGTGCTCGACCGCCCCAACCCCAACGGCGCGGTGGTCGATGGCCCGGTACTCGACCCCAAGCACCGCTCGTTTGTGGGCCTCGACCCGCTGCCCATCTGCCACGGCCTCACAGTGGGCGAGCTGGCCAAGATGCTGAACGGCGAAAAGTGGCTGGCCGGCGGCCGCCAGTGCGCCCTCAAAGTGGTGCCAATGGCTGGGCGCTACACCCACGCGCTGCCCTACCCCTTGCCCGTGCGCCCCTCACCCAACCTGCCTACGGCGCGGGCGGTGGCGCTGTATCCGAGCATCTGCCTGTTTGAGGGCACCAACGTAAGCGTGGGGCGCGGCACCGACCGGCCGTTTGAGGTCATTGGCGGGCCTACGCAGCCCGCCAGCCGGCCCTACCAATTTACGCCCCGCCCCAACGCGGGCTCCCCCACCCCGCCCCTAAACGGCCAGCTTTGCTACGGCCTCGACCTGCACCAGCCCGCTCCGTCGGAGCCAGCCGAGTTCTTCACCTTGAAGTATCTGCTCGATTTTTACCAGCAGAGCACCGATAAGCCGCACTTCTTCACCAAGTACTTCGAGCAGCTGGCCGGCACCGATTCACTACGGGCGCAAGTGCTGGCGGGCCGCTCCGAAGCCAGCATTCGGGCAAGCTGGCAGCCGGCCCTAGGGCGCTACAAGGCGCTGCGGAAGAAGTATCTGCTATATCCTGAGAAGTAGCAGAGGGGTACCTGATACTAAGATTGGCGCTAATTTGACGCATCATACCTCGCGTTAGAATAACCTCAATTTGGGCAGTAGGTGAACCACCTAGGCCACTTGGCATAAGCTTTACTCGGCTCTACTTGGAAGTGGGCGGGTTACTTTCGCGCCGCGCCTTGGCGGCCTTTGTCGCTGCGCATTGCCTCATGCCTACTCCCCTCCGCCTCATCTTTATGGGCACGCCCGATTTTGCCGTGCCTACCCTCGAAACCCTGCTGGCGCTGCCCGAGGCGCAGGTAGTGGCCGTTGTTACGGGTCCTGACCGGCCCGCCGGGCGCGGGCGGCAGCTGCAAGCCTCGGCCGTGAAGCAGGCCGCGCTCGCCCACGGCTTGCCAGTGCTCCAGCCCACTAATTTGAAAGACCCCGCTTTTCAGGAGGAGTTAAAAAGCTACGCGGCCGACCTGCAAGTGGTGGTAGCCTTTCGGATGCTGCCCGAGGCCGTGTGGAACATGCCGCGCCTAGGGTCGGTCAATATCCACGGCTCGCTGCTGCCCCAGTATCGGGGGGCGGCCCCCATCAACTGGGCGCTCATGCACGGCGACCAGGAAACGGGCGTCACCAGCTTTTTCCTGCGCCACGAGATTGATACCGGCGACTTGATTTTGCAAGAGAAATTGCCCATCGACTCCGCCGACGATTTTGGGTCGGTGTACGATAAGCTGAAAGTCCTAGGTGCCCAATTGGCGGCTCGCACGGTGGCGGCCATTGCGGCCGGCAACGCGCCCAGCACGCCCCAGCCCACCGCCCCCGACGGTTTGCGCCCCGCGCCTAAGCTCACCAAGGAAACCGGCCGGCTCGACTTTGCGCGCCCCGCCCAGGAGTTGGTCAACCACGTGCGCGGCCTCAGCCCTGCCCCCGCCGCCTACACCACCCTGCCCGATGGCCGCGGCCTGAAAGTCTTTCGGGCCCAGGCCCTACCCAACGAAGCGGCCACTGCGCCCGGCACCTGGGCCACCGATGGCCGGCAGCACCTGCGCGTGGCCACGGCGGCTGGCTGGCTCGACCTACTGGAGGTGCAGCTGGAAGGCAAAAAGAGGATGACCGTCGGCGAGTTTCTGCGCGGCACCCGCGTAGAACTAGCCTAGGTATGCCCCGAACGCGGGTCAGCATTCATACCGGTTCTTAGTCTACGACAACACCGAATTCAATACGCCGCGGATTGAAACTCTGCGCTACGGTGCTACCTAGGCGCTCTTTCGTTTCTTTATACTACTCCAATGGTTTCTCTTATAGTAGCGGCCGCCGAAAACGGCGTTATTGGCCGCCAGGGGCAATTGCCCTGGCAGCTGCCCGCCGACCTCAAGCACTTCAAAGAGCTTACCCTAGGGCACCCCATCGTGATGGGTCGGCGTACCTTCGACAGCATCGGGCGGCCTCTGCCGGGCCGCACCAATATCGTACTCACAGCACACCCTACCTGGCAGGCCCCGGCGGGCGTGCTGGTGGCGCACTCCTTGTCCGAAGCCCTCGCCCTTGCCGCCACCCAACCCGGGGGCGAAGATATTTGTGTTATCGGCGGAGGCGAAATTTATCGCCAGGCCTTGCCCGGCGCGGCCGTGGTGCACCTCACCGAGGTGCACACCACGGTGGCTGATGGCGACACCTTCTTTCCTACCCTCTCACCCACCGAGTGGCGCGAGGAAACCCGCCACCGCTACCCCGCCGACGACCGCCACGCCGTAGCCTACAGCTTTGTGACGCTGCGGCGGCGATAGTCGGGAATGGGTAATGGGTAATAAAAAGGCTCGTCTAGCTAAGTTAGACGAGCCTTTTTATTACCCATTACCCTCATTACTCATTATCAACTACCGCAGCAGCACGAGCTTGCCCCAGTCTTTCTGGAAGGCTTTGTCGCCGGAGGTAGCGCGCTGGCTAAACTGCCCGCTAGGGTCGTTGAGCGAGACGCGGTAGAGGTACGTGCCATTGGCGAGGCGGTCGCCATACTGGTCGGTGCCGTCCCAGGCATAGTCAGTAATGTTATTGCCGATGTGCAGTGGCCCAAGTTCGCTCATAAAAATCTCGCGCACCACCTTGCCAGTGAGCGTCATAATCTGGATTTTCATATCGCGCGGCAGCTCCATACCCGTGACCGTGAATACAAAACGGGCCTTGCTCGTGACGGGGTTAGGGTAAGGATAGACATTGGTAATAGTCGATTCCTTTACCACTTCGAATTTAACCTGATAAGTCTGGGTGCCCGCGGCGTTGCTGGCGCGGTCGCGGCCCTGCACCTGCAGCGTATAAATACCATTGTCAAGCTTCGTCGTTTTGCCGGGCTGGTAGTCGAGGTGCGCCACGGTGCCAGCCTGCGAGGTCGAATCGGTCGTGAATTGAATTTCTGGATTACCGATGGTGCTTACCAGCGAGGGGGTAGTTTGGCCGGGCTTCTGGAGTAGCACCGTGAAGGCTGATACATCCTTGATATGCCGCAGCTTGTCTTCATCCTTGAGTTGAATGCTGATAACTGGCGTCGGTGACACTAAGTCGCCGTTTAGCAGGTGGCGGCCATCCACGGCCACATCGAGGGTCGGCGGCACGTTTCCATCGTTGATGGTGTAAGGCGCGAGCGTCAGCGTATTGTTGAAGAAATACAGCTCGGGCTGGCGGTTGGTCAGCGGGTTCACCGTTACTACCGGCGTTAGAACACCGAAGACACCTACCACATCCAGGCTCACCTGCACCGTCATGCTTTCGCCGGCTTTGAGAATGCCAGGGGCCGTGAAAGTGGCCGACTTCACCGACACGCCGCTGGCATTCAGCAGGTCGATGCGCGTGACGAGCGGAGCCCCGAAGTCAATACCGCCAATGTTCTGGAATACCACCGGAAATTTAAGGGTTCCGTTGTTAGTCGCCTGGGCAGCCAGGGTAGCTGGGTCGTACGTAGCGCTGGCCACCAGGTCACGCCGGATAGTGCCTTCGGGCAAGCCTTTGTAGGCCACCAGCCACTGCCGCAGTTGCGGCGGCACCCGGTTCACCGAGTCGCGCAGGGTCACTTCGAGCTGCAGATAGGGATACTTAGCAGCCGATACCGACCCTAGGCTATAAGACTTGGCTTTCACGTCGGGGGCCAGCTCGGTAGTCACATTACTGGCATCAATACCCAGCACCCGCAGCGTGTAGCTAGAGGTAGTATTCTCACGCTTAATAACATTGAAGAGCGTTTGCCATTCCTGAGCCGGACCGATGCGGGTGCTCAGCACCTTACCAGCCTGGCCGGGGGCACGCACCGTGTCCACTAAGTTTACCAGCTGGTTGTAGCTCGCTTGGGCTAGGGTACGGTCGGGACCTTGCTCGCGCACCAGCGTGCCGCCGGCGGCAAACTTCTTGGCGAGCAGCGCCCAAGGTTCGCCATTGCGCAGCTGCCCGCTGGCCGCGAGCTGGCTACCGAGCAGCTTGGTGAGTGCCGTGCGCACGGTAGCCGGAAAGGCCGCGTAGCGCAAGCGGTTCATGCTAATGAGGGCTACATAGGCCCCCTCAGGTACGTTGTTGAGGAACGTAACGAGCTGCTGCTGACGGGCCGCGCTGTTGTTCAGGTTGTCGAGGGTGTCGCCGCTGGTGCTGCCAAAGTGGTAAAACAGTTGGTCGCCCAGGCCGCAGGTAGCATAAGGCCCACCGGGCACCGTCACGCGCTTAAGCGTATGGCCATCCAAGGCCACCAGCAGCAAGTTGGGCGAGTTGGTGCCGCAGTCGCCTAGGTAGGGCGGCACCGTCACATCGGTCCGGATGCCGTAGCCATTGCCAATGTTGAAGGTGCTGCCAGCGCCCACGCCCCCGCCGCCCACGGTAAATAGCGTGATTGCTTGGCGCTGGTCGGCAAAGTTCCAGCGGCCCGCCGGAGCCGCTACCGCCACACTCTGAAGCTGGTCGCGCTGAAACTGCGCGTGGTGGCTCTGCGACCAGCCACCGGCCACGGCGCTTGCAATCACCCGGAACGACGACTGCTGCCAGTTAGGGTCCTCCCCCACTGCGGGCTGGCTAAAACGCACCCGCCAGTACCACACCACCGAGTCGGGCCGCGCGCCCACCAGCGTCGGCGGCTGCCAGCTTACCACGGCCGGCCCCGAGAGGTTGAGCGCTTGCTTGAGGGCGCCACTGTTGAAGGTAGCCACGGTATCAACCTGAAAGTCGTAGCCTCGCACGGCGGCCGCTGCGTCGTTATTCTGCGCTACGAGCTGCGGCCGGTTGGTGCTCACAATAGCAAACTCAGTAGGTGTTACTAGCGTAATTCCCCCTTTCAGGAAGGAATAGGTGATAGTAGCCGTGTTATTGGTTTCGTCAAGCTCGGCTACTTTGTTGGCGTAGTCCAGCTCTACTTTGAAGGTATTATCGCCATACACGTCGCCGGTGTTGTTCAAGGCGAACGTATAGGTGGTATCACTCGCCCACGCCTGGCGGAAGGTTTGGGTTGTTACCTCCGCTGCCCGGCCCCCACCCGGCCGATAAGTGCGTGTCACTCTAACTTCAACGGGTTCCGTCGTAATGCGTGCAGGGTTGCGCACGCCTACCCGCAGCACAAAGGGGGTAGTAGGCGTAACAGCCGAAGCGCCCGCAGCTGGCGCCAGCGACAAGGTTGCGTTGCTGGCAATGAAGTCGGGCTTGGCGGGCGCGTACAAGCGCAGGGCGGGGTCGCCCTGCCAGGTAGTGCTAAGTAGCTGCTCCTGGCCTACTGTCGATTGGAAAGCTGCTTTGGTTTGCATCTGGCGCACTACCTCGTTGTACACCTGCATCACCGGCTGGCCAAACCAGGCAGCATCGTTGAAGAGCAGCTCGTACATCTTATCCTGCACCGGGTCGAGCAGGTAGGCATACGACTCGCACGCCTGGGCCAGCATGCCAATCGAACCCTTTTGCGGAGCCAGCAGCCAGCTGGTGCCGAAAATGTGCGTATTGAAGGCAAAATCGCCGGCGATGCAGCCATTGTACATCATAATGGGATAGCGCCCAACGTTTTGATAGCCGTTGGAGGCGTCATCAATGTTGCCAATGTCCAGGTTGAAATAGTCCAGGGCACCGTGGCCAAAATAGGTGATAGCGGCTAGGCCAGTATTGAGTTCCGTCGAGATATTGAGCGGGACGATAAAGGAGTTCGTGGTGTTTTTACGAAACGTCGTAACCTTGCCGCCTAGCAAGGGCCTAGGTACCCGGCGCGCATAGGCATCGAGGTAGCTCCCAAACTCCTGGAAGTCGTCGTTGGTGGCACCACCCACCAGGTGCACTACATTTTTGCGCCAGAGCTGCGGGTCAGCTGCGTTGTAGGTAAACAGCTTTTCTTCGTGCTGCTGCAGCTTGGTGAGGTAATTCATCACCTCCTGTGGGCTGGTAGCCGGCACGCGGCCCGTAGGCATTTTAGCCACAAAATTGTTGTTAGGCCAGTCGCTGGAAAGAAAGTTGTCTGATGTTGAAGCCGTTGAAGTCGGCACCAGGTCCAGGCCCTGCTCGCCTAGCAGGCGACTGGTTGCGGTGGCCACAACGCCACCCTGGGCTTGTAGTCCATCGAACAGGTAGGTCTGGCCGGGCACCGTACCTGGCCCTAGTCCCTTGCCCAGCAGCAGCAGATACTTGGTTTGAGCAGCCGGCGACGAGCCTACCAACCACAGGGCAAAATGGCGTAGTGCCATTACCGACCGCTCGCCATAATGAAACTGGTCGTAGAGCTGCGGCGCGGTTACCATCAACGTGTCGTAGCGGCCGCCAGCCGCCGAGGCGCGGTAATTGGCGTAGGCCCGGGCGGCATTAGGTACGGCGCCCGCTGCCCGCATCAGCTGCGGATGGGTGATAACAATAAAGTTGGGCTTGGTAGGGTCAATTGCCCTGAATGTGACCCGCTGCGCAGTTGGGGGCACCAGCCACGCGTTCGCGTCAGCCAGCACCAAGCGGTGCGTGCTCTGCTCCGAAGCGCTGGGAAACACAAAGCGGCGGGCCGTGCTGCCCATCGTTTGGGCGACGGCAGATGCCACTCGCTGCACATTCCAGGGGTCCTGAATATCGTAGCCCACCACCGTAGCCGGCACATTATCCAGCTCATACGTGGCGGGGCCCATTAGTAGCGAGTCGTTCTGAAACCAGATGATGCGCCGGTTGCTGAACCATACGTTTTGCTGCGGCGCAGTTACTTTCAGATAAGCACAACGCCACGCATCGTAGGGGGAGGTTGCCGGCTGATTTGTAGCAGTGCCAAAAAACTCGACTGCCCCATTATTAACATCACCGGCCTGAATAGTGTACTTGCCGCGAATGTTATTATAACCCTGAAAACTAAGCACTCCGACTTCCCGACGGCTTCCACTCGGCGGCACCACCTGCACACTCACAATGTGCACCCCGGCAGCCGCCCCAGTCCTAGCGCTAGGGACAGTGCCTCCTACCAATGCTACTTCTGCTACAATAGAAGGCACGCCGGTTTGCGTCGGAATAGCCCGTAACAAACTATCCGTTCGCACCGAATACGCCCCCGTCGTTGGGGAAAAGAAGCCCTCCCCGCTCTCCAGCCAAGGCAGGTGAGCGGTACCTTCAGTAGGGCCTTGTACATAGCGCTCTACCACTACTTTCAGCGACGTTTGCAGGCGCCAGGCGTGGGGCGTGCCACCTGCCGCGGTGGGCTGTGCCACGCGCTTGGCAGCGCGGCTGCCCCACGTGATAAAGTAGGCGGCCGTATCGGTATAAAAGCTGTAGTACTGGTGGGCTTGGTCGGCCGGATTTTTGTAGAATTCCCTGTCGAGCTTACCATCATTGCGCTGGCCGTAAAACTCCAGGTAGCTCGTGGCATCGAGCGCCGCCTGATTACCGCCTTGGTACATAGCTACTTCTTTGCCACGCCGCCACAACTGCAGCTGCGTAGGTGCTACGCCCGCGGCGTTGAGGCTGCGCAGGTAGTTGTAGTCGAGACGGTAGATGCCGTCGCGCCACACTTTTAGTTTGTAATAGGGCTGGCCTGCCACTATCCATTCATTGCCGTAGGGGCCCGACTGTGCGTGCGCGCTTACACTCAAGAGCAAGCTCAGCAACACGAGCAAGCTCTTCCCTATATTTTGTAGTGTGGTAGTAAGTTGCCAACCAGCGGTGTACCGTTGTGTCATCGCTTATTAGATAAGCTGGCCTGCGCCAGCGGTATAGAAATAATAGTCCGTAGATAGAAACGTGGGCCAGCTAGCCGACCTAGGTAGCAAGTGCTTAGTTGGTGGTGCGCAAGCCCCCCGTACGGCTGCCAAAACCATAGCCAAGGCTCACAATCAGAGAGTTGACGCTGGCCGACTGGTCCAGCGCCAGCCGCGACAGCGCCAGGTCGACGCGCAAGCCGCTGAAGGCTACGCCAGCCCCAAGGCTATACTGGCCCTTCCATTGCTGCTGCTGGTCGAAGTTGGTTATCTTCTGGTA
>Ga0068618_1000057_pt1 | contig 20228 bp, 28 predicted proteins | sample InSIn2SAF170_2_FD_77423 | JGI IMG/M metagenome (GOLD analysis project Ga0068618, IMG submission 77423) | Clean room microbial communities from NASA Spacecraft Assembly Facility at Jet Propulsion Laboratory, Pasadena, California, USA -... ...
AATCTCTGAGATCCTGTTGGGCAAGATAGATCGAGGTCTTCGATGAAGATGGATGGTTGATTTGACGGAGGAGTAGTTCCAAAGGTGCTTCCACGCGCTCAAATTTAGTAGACTTGTCGTTGGGATTTTGTGAAGTGATTTCTAGAGGCACAATCGTACTAGCGTATTGCTGCCAGAAGGATAGATTCATAGTGGAAGCATGCTGCCTCACACCGGTACTACTCGGATCTTCATCCTGCCGACCGTTGAACCACTTTGTACACGCCGGAGGTGTGTTCACACTAGATGTAGGCAAGCATAGAGGCGTTTGAGGGACAAAGGCTTGTTGACGGAATTGCTCGAGGTCCCAATTCTTTAAAGATGCTACGCGTGTGATTGACCTTGTCGCCGAGTACAACCGTGTGGTGGCTGGAGTGTACCGACTCTGGAGGGTACGCTTTGCACACCCTATTATACCGGACCAGTCTCCCATTCAGAACGCTCTTGCCGTCAATCTATATTCGGGATGGAAGTTGAGGAATGGTCAGAAATCCGTGCGAGAAGACCAACGAGTATCAACTGTCGAGCTACAGTAGGTAATGATTATGTCCTTCTACTGAGAAAGGAAGTTTTGCCGATCACTATACCTACCTATACAATAGAATCTACCTGTATGCCATCAGCCACGTACACAAGTTGATGTGACTACTCATGTCTACAACTTGTGTTATTCAACTCTGTCGAGAGTGACTCGACTTCAAAAGCAGCATGTTTCGATGTGTAGGATGATTTTGGAGCTGTCTTTAAGCTGTGTCCCCTGAACAAGGCCATCAGCCCCAAATGTCGGCCAGACGCCACCTCGTCCCTGACGATATCTCCAGCATACTGACCAAGATTATGAGATGGAGCTTTCCTCCCGCCTCTTCCAGGGGTCGACAGGCCGATGTGCCAGCCGCTAGAAAGATCGGAGTTTGCGTTAGTGGAGGGCCAGATTCTATGGCCCTGGCTTATCTCTTACACAACATGAACCACCCTCACAACTCATCTATCAAGGCCTTCTCTAGTCAGGCATTCATTGTGGATCATGGAATGCGCCCAGAAAGCGCAAGAGAAGCAATCCAGGTACAGCACAATCTTCACACTTTAGGGATACCATCCACCATCTTGAACATCACTTTACGAAGGGAACAGAAGAACGAAAGTATGGCACGGGTTTTCCGATACCAAAAGATTATAACCGCAGCACGCAGGCTAGGCATTCACCAACTGTTCTTAGGACATCATCACGACGATCAGATGGAAACCATCCTAATGAGATTCACCAAGGGGGAAAGTCCGGATTTGAGGGCCTTCAGAGGTATGCCATTGAGGAGCCCCACTCCCTACATGGGCACGACCTTGGGAGGCCAACCATTTGTGCTCCGTAAACCACGCTACGGTCTCTCCGTAGCACCATCGGCCTGGATGTACTCTTCCAGCGAGGACGGCACCGAGTGTCTTCGCCCGCTACTGAAATTCACCAAGGCCCAGCTAGTTGCCACCTGTGAGCATTTTGGCGTTCCCTTCGTCTCTGACAGGACAAATTTCGACCCCACATATACGTTGCGCAACGCTGTTCGTTATTTGAGAAGTCACAAGAAACTACCCCGAGCTTTACAAGATGAATCATTGCAGCGACTTCATTCCGGCGCGATCCACCAACTGGATAGGACCTACGAAGCAGCTAAACACTTCGCACAGAAAATGCAAATCACACATAGATATCGTGAATCCGGGATGCTAAATGTCTCATTCCGGGAGCCTCAGCCGGACATGGATGACGACGAGCTCCATGGTGCGTGCCTCGCAATAGCAAGGCTTTGCGACCTTACGAGCCCCATCAATAAGGATTTTCTGGCGCTGGAGCTTTCACCTACGACCACCAGATCCATTCTCAACTTGTTGTCTGGCGCGGGTGTATCAGATCAAGAGAGTGGCAAGGAACCTCACCTCTTGGTTGACAAGGTCGATTTCCGGCCAATATCAGTAGGCGAAAAGATTATAAGCAAGGGCACACAGGCACTACAAGTGTCGCGTCAAGCAATGCGCCGATCTGAGGTCATCGCCAACATTCAGCCCCTTACATTTGACACTGTACAACCTGACGGAGTGTGCCATAGCACTTGGCTCTGCTGGGATTACCGCTTCTTCATTCGGATTCGAACACCAAATCTTCCGGCCATAAAAAAGGCGAATTTGATTATAAGGCCGTACCATCCAGAAGACGTAGCTGGCGTGCGTAAACAATTACAAGAAAGTGGAGAGTGGACAGCGTTCGAAGAACGTCTCGAACTATGCGCTCCTGGTCATGTACGGTACACGATGCCGGTAATAGTGTCCAATGAGCAAGTTGTGGCATTCCCTACTTGCGACCTTAAACTTGACGACCACTTGCCATATCAGTGGCAGGTGGCAATTCCACATCATCAGCGGAGTGTGGATTTCTTCTGGCCGGAACCGGGCACTGAGAGTCAGTCAAATATTTTTTGACCGCAACAGCAATACCGTTCCGAAGGCCACTTTCAATTAGGGGTAGACTGGCACGAAGTGTCTGCGGAGAAACTGTTTGCTATCTCCAAATCCCGGTTCTCGCCAAGACAATGAATCTCGTCCCGAGCAGACTACCTCGATTGACAAAGACCATCGTTGACCACAACCTCTGCTGACAGCATTCTCCTCTCTGCCTGGGGCACACCATGTCTACTGCAAAGACTGCGAAGACGATTCGAGCTGCAATATGTCACGTCGCACCAGTCTTCCTCAACGCCAAAGCAACCACACAGAAAGCAGTCAACCTCATCCACGAAGCATCACGCCGTTCCGCAAATCTAGTCGTGTTCCCAGAATCCTTCATCCCAGCCTTCCCCGTTTGGTCAGCCCTCCAAGCACCGCACCAGAATCATGACTTCTTCCACCGTATGGTCCAAGAATCCATCGCCGCTAACGGCCCTGAGCTCACCGCGATCAGCGACGCGGCAAAGCAAGCCAACGTCGTAGTCAACATAGGATTCTCTGAAAAATCCCCCCACAGCACTGCAACCCTATACAATTCAAACATCCTATTCGACCCCCATGACAACAGCAGCAAGCACTCTGGCATCCGCATCCGCCCCCATCGAAAACTAATGCCAACATTCTTCGAGAAACTCACCTGGAGTCCCGGTGACGGCGCAGGCCTCGTCGTCCAACAGACGAAGTTCGGTAACATCGGCGCTCTTATCTGCGGTGAAAACACCAATCCCCTCGCTCGCTACGCATTGATGACTCAAGCCGAACAAATCCACATCTCAACGTGGCCCGCAATATGGCCTACACGGGTCCGAACCACCAGTGAAAATGAAACTCCAGACCAATCATCATCATCCAAAAACATATCAACAAACTACGACAACATCTCCGCAAACAGAATCCGCGCAGCAGCGCACTGCTTCGAAGCGAAATGCTTCGGCATCGTGTCCGCCGGCTACCTAAGCGCATCCTGTAAAGAAGTCATATCCACCGCCTGCACCGACCCCAAGACAATCAGGGCCCAACTTGACGCAGCGCCCCAAGCAGCGAGCATGTTCATCGATCCGACTGGCGCGCTTATTCCAGGTTCTATATACGATGAACGGACTGATAGCTGGCAGAGGAAAGACTTTCTGCAAAACGAGGAGGGGACACTTTATGCGGATCTTGATTTGGAAGCGTGTGTTGAGGGGAAGCAGTATCATGATGTTACGGGGGGGTATCAGCGGATGGATGTTTTTGAGTTTAGGGTTGATCGGAGACGGAAAGAGCCTGCGGTGTTTGTTGATGATGATGATTAGTCTTCTATGGAGAAGAGGAGGTGGTCTCTTGTATGTCGTTGAGTGTGAATGTGCCAGCCCTATCTTGTGTTTGACAGTGGGTGTCGACATCACTTTCACGGTATTGCTTGACAATCAGGTTTCTCATGACGGATTTTGGTCCAGCGACTACTCGAATAATCAGCCCATCTCTCGTTCTCCAGAAGCTCGACTCCGCAAATCCATCCTCATGATCATAGATACAAACCACAGGGTTCAAAAGAGCAAACCTCACCCAAAATAGGAGGTGGAAGACAGCAGACCACACCACAATCCACAAACACGCCAACCGATAAAACAAAAGCTCACCACAGCATCCATACCCAGAAACGTCTTAATACCAGCTCGATGCCATGGTCCCACATCATCGGCTTGAAATTGGATCGCCAATCTCAACCAGGACTGGCATTCCAGCTTAACACGCCCGGACCACCACTTGGCCTTGCGCTTTAGTACGGTGGTCGCAGAACTTTAGCTGGATGCGTAACAAACTATGTACAGTAGCATCTATACTACATCTAGATGCATAAGTATATGCCTAGCCAGAGCGTTGATTTGTTGTACGTGTTCGGGGAATACAAACTCGAGTTCAAGAAGATAAGATGCAGCACAAGCACTGTAGGCGGAAGAATAATAAGAGATTGGAGCATTCCTCAAATCTCTCGTTACTTTCTTCCAATAAAACACAAGTTGAGTGCGACCCAGTTGCAGTTGCTGCTAGAAAAACACACTATCATCACCTCAGACGCAGTGTGCAGCACTCGAACATTTCACGACCGATCGAGCAAGCAAGACAGCATCTACTATATATAGAATAAAAGTAAAACCATTAATACTCCATCTCCTCTCTCTATGTACACTGTGTAACATACAACATAAGCATCCGTCCATACAACCTACAGTAGAAGAAGAACAAACCACAAGAACCTTCCTCTCCATCCCCCATCCCCATCCATACAACACCTCAACTCAGTAGGTATTCTGTGTCACAGTCCAAGTCCAAAAACCCCAGCGCCAACCAGCACAACAACAGCCATAAAACTCTTCTCTGTTAAACCTTCACCACTATTCCCAATCTTCATTCCTCGAACGCGAACGGCGTTGCTGGCGTATTGCGTTTGCGTTACATTCGTCCCTGTCGCAGTCCCAGCACTAGTCGCGCTTCCACTTCCACTCTTCTCATCATCGTTATTATCATCACTCGCACTCGCACTTGCATCCGTAACATCATCCTCACTATCCGTCCCCATCCCCGCCGCAGTCGCAGTCGCAGAAGTGTTAAGTTTATGTCTCCCGTCCCACTCCTCCTTCGTCCGTTCCGAAATCTCAATCCTCTCTCCTCCCCAAACGCGTTTCGGCGCCTTCACTTCCTTCCCCTTATTCGCACTCGCAGCATTCTTAACATATTCCTTCACGCCCTCATTTTTCACCGGATTCACAACCATCACCATTCCCTTCTCACAGACACTTCCACCATACCCCGCGCTCTTCGTAGCTCTCGCGTCGCCATCAAAGCCATATATCCACAGCGGTTCTGTACTCGTGATATTCAGCACGAATTTAGCCCGACTTATGCCGGAGGTGGATGTGTATTCGAAGTCGCTGAAGATAGGGTGCTGGTCGGAGGTGTTGGGGTATGTTAATGGGTGGCAGGGCGAGGAGAAGGAGGATTGGATTACGGAGTAGTTTTGGGGGTAGAAGTAGAATGTTAGGGTGGAGAAGAGCGTGATGTTGTGCAGGGTCGAGGGTGTGAAGAGGGTGCCGTTTTCTGCAACGGCTATGTTGTGGTTGTTGTGCGTTGGCGTTGAGGTGGAAGTTGAGCTAGTGGTAGTTTTGGAGGAGGAGGAGGAGGAGTGGTGCGTTGTGGTTGTGGTGGTTGCTGTGGTTTCGTCGTGGGTGGTTCGTGCTTTGAGGGCATTTGGATTCGATTCTGGATTTGGATTTGGACTTGCAAAAAATGGATGGGAGAGATGCTGGGTTTGTGGGTTTGCGATGGCGGCTGAGCTGGCTGTGATAAGGGTTGAGAGGAGCGAAGTGATGGAGATGGCCTGGAGATGCATCTTCGTTAATGCTCTTGTCGTGTTGTGTTCCGTGATGTGATGTGATACGGCGTTATGGTTGTCGGTAATGCTGTAGTGCTAATAACTGCTATGGTTAATGATGATGGTCCTGCATTGGAAGAAGAGATCTCTTCGTATTCCCGCGCGAACGAAAAAAGAGTTCATGATGTATTGCGCCGTTGCCGCGGTTGTGAGTGAATAGCTCTGAAAACGAAATGAAATTGTGCAGTGCTGGAAAAAAGCGCATGGACCATTTGCGAATAGTAACACAGCAACCTGCGCTCGACGCTTGCAACGTGTGTGTCCGGATCTCCCTACTCTTACATACCCGATCCATCACGTTCCAACTTTCGCACCAATCGACTTTCTGAGTTCAGCATTGACCTCAGCTGGTTCCGGCGGAGGAGGGACATTCGGCCAAGGCTTCAGGAGGGCATCCTGAATCATTACCACACAACCTTTTGGTCCACTTACAGCACCTTCACGAAAATTAGTCATCTCAATAGCACTCTCATAATTGGTTTCTGCTTACCATTGACCAACACGATACCTTTTTCGTCATCTACTTGAAGCACTTTCAAGTTCTGAACTGTAACCCTCTGACCACCCATCCTTCCCGGCATCTTCTTCCCTGGATAGACTCTGCTACCACCACCCTGTCCATTACCTGTACTTCCCAAACTTCTATGACTGAGCGAATGACCGTGCGTCCTCGGTTGACCACCAAATCCCCATCTCTTCATCACACCCTGAAAACCCTTTCCTTTGCAATCCGCGCGTGTATCAACATATTGGCCAACCATGAACCAGCTAGCTTGTACTCGTTCACCAACAGCAAGAAGTCCTTTCTCATCTTTGACACGAAATTCTTGTAGATGTCGTTTGGGTGGGACGCCCTGCACAGAGAAGTGACCCAGTTGTGGTTTTGTTACATTCTTAGGATCTTTGGCGCCCGCGCCGATGCAAACTGCATAGTAACCATGATCTTTCATCGTCCTGTGATGGACTACTTGATTTCGTTCTAGTTGCAAAATCGTGCAGGGTATTCGTTCGCCAGTATCGGAATTGTAGATAGCTGTCATGCCGCGTTTTATTGCTAGAGCTCCTGTTCGCAGAGGAAGTGTATCAGCCGCGATTTTGCGCTCATAAGCTGCTTTAGGCGTTGACAGGAGGTTGGCGCTGACATTGTAACGGTTCTGACGTGGAGGATCTATTGATCTAATGCCGAAGGACCGTTTCTGTATCAGGGTTGATGATTTAGTTGTGTTTCGAAAACATGATCCAGGAAGGAGGAATGATGGCGCAAGAGGAACTGCAACGAAGATGGTTTTCTTCGGTGGCATCTTAGAACAAGCGTAAGATGAGAGGATGAAGGAAAGTTGTGATATTGTCGAATTACAATAAATGAATTGTACTGATCGCTTCGAGCAAATCGACGGGGCTGCGATCCCAACTGCGGAGCCTCGAAATTCTTGTGCCCTATTAATAAGGCAGCAACTTATCCAGTAGTCTTAACAGTTCATAAATAACTTGTGCAAATTTTCAAAATCGTCGACGAGGAAAACGAAAGATACTATTGAGAGAGCACTCTTACGGGAGATGCCTAAGCCCCCTTATAACCATACCTTAATCCCTTCAACCTCCCCAACTCCTGGTGCTCAGCGAAGATAGTCCATCTCGCCATCTCTACCATACCTAACATGATACACGGCAGCAATAGATACAGCCACATCTGCTCCGGCACTCCTGCTCTCCCTCGACCCCTTATCAACCAACTTGACAACGTCAGTAGTACATTTATCACGCCATTTAAGAAAGGCAAAGACTTTATCAATGGCCCTTCAACGTCTAGTTCCATTCTGATATCATCTAGCTTATCCATCACCACCACCAACATCTCCTTTGCGCGTGTAGTCTGAGATGTAGATGTTGGATACCGTGCACGAGCTATCTGTCGTTTTCGTTGATTGAGTCTTTCTCGCACATCAATGATGTTTGGCGATGACATGAAAAACATCATAAATGAGCTAACGAGAAGACTCGTGATCGACAGTAGACTTAGTAACCGCACTTGTGTTGTCTCGAAGCTGAAGATCAGGTGGTAGAGGAATAGCGGTACAACAATCAGCGGCAGGAGTGTGAAGATGATGGTGTATGTCTTGTTTGAGGTGTGAGATCGAGTTTGCAGGTTTGATATGACTTGTTCTTGCTCTGTGCGTGGTTAGCATGTATAGCCAATGGAGACTTCAATGTACAACGTACCCTCTTCGTCCATCTCGTCTCGAGAAGACATAGACCCCTCATCGTCTGACGGGTACCGAAATGTCGTTCTAAGACGTGCAGAAGCCATGTTTGGCTCTTGCTGGTAGAATTGATAGGCACGAGCAATGCAACGACTGATGGTCTCGCAATTCGAACTGCAAGTAGCGAATCTCGACGTGATATGCAAAGGATTGAGTGACCAGTCGGCTGGCGTGAGTTGAGGACAGGTCAGGTAGTCAAGGATGTCCAATATTAACAACTTATGGATCTCCAACGAATGTTTGCATCAGACAAAATCTGTGACAACGATCGATAGAACTCGTGTGATGAGTCTTCCCTGTATTTATGTAATTGTGAATATGCAGTCACTAAGGTTGGATGTAAATGGGGATGCAAGACTGATAAAAACAGGCAGAAAGAATAAATTGCTCAACCATCAAATAAACATTGTCCTAAGCTACCACGATATGTTGATTCACGTGAATATGCAGGTACGACCGTAGGTTTATGTAGGATGGCTAGGCCTTGCTTGCCTTGAGAATCAATATTCATTTTGTTACGTGGTTCAGCTACCATCGCTATGTTAAAATGTTCACATATCTATAGTCTCATTGAACCGTAGTATACCGTTTGATTTCATAATTCCATTCACACCTTCAGGCATAGCAGACCACCCACTTCTAGCTGCTGTCATTCCATCACCAGTCACATCCTGACTAGAGATGTCACTAACAACGACCAATCCTGCCTGCTTGATGGTTTCAGTCAATGCCGTCACCCTTTGCAATATCCGACTCGAACACATCAATCCCATGAAGTTGTTGTCCTGGGCAAGCCTCGCTGACTCCTTAATCGACGCCGTCGGCAGAATTGCAAGCGGTTTTCGAGAAGAGGAACGCATAACGTTGGTATGATCGTTGCTTCCGCCAAGGTCGTTGCAAAGCAAAACAGGGAAATTTGGTTGTTTCCAGTTTATGGCTGTACAGGTTGCAGAATTCCAAGAAGAGAAGACTATTGAGCGAACCATGTCGGGGTTTTGTGCTCGGAGTCCTCGTGCGTGATCGAAGACTTCGGTAAGGGTAATATCTACAAAGCGATTGAGATCGATGGTCTGTGAAACCCCAAGGGCTTTCTCCTCTGCTAGCGTTGGGTACAATATGTGCAAGTTCAGGTTGATTTCCGCAGGTATGGTCGCGAGGATCTCATTGAGCGGGATAATAGCTCCGTCGAGCAGCTTCTTCCAGTAGTGAATGTCTCCAGCCTCGTCTGATGATGGTGTACCCATTGCACTGAGAGTTGTGGAGCCCAGGGCGGACAGTGCGTCGAAATTGAGCTGACTTATCGAGGCATCCAGACCGTAATGTGGCTTCAAATATGATGAGCAAACAACAGGCACCATATCCCTAGTCATCTGCACAAAAAGTCTGAGGTAATCACCAGACAAGCTTGAGCCTGTGATCAGGGCGCCACCGTCGTCAGTAGAACTTGTAGCCCTCCAGTAGGTCGCAAACTGGGCAATATCAAGAGGCGTGCCACTGTACGGCTTCACAACCTGATAGTTAAATTGTATCTGACCAATAGCTCGTAGCCGAGGGTCGAACAATGGCAGACAACATTCTCCCGCGCTGTTTTCCACTGCACTGAACACGTCTGGGAGAGCGACTGATTTCGCAATGACCTTTGAGCCAAACGTTGGAAATATCTCAAAGTCGATAGCAAAACTCTCGAGGCTGTCAATCTGAAAGGACACTACTCTCGAGTCCTCTTGTATTGGTAGCATGATATTCCGGGGTATGAGATCCGACATCTTGGACGAAATCGTGATTCGTGCAGCTGGATATCGTCCCTCGTTGAAGAATTTGATAGCCTTGGCGCCGCGATCAAAATTGATGAAAACTAGTGTCTTGGTGTCCAAGAAGTTGTGACCATAACGTCTGAGAGGAATGATCGGCGGAGGAAGGATAAGATCAGGGATTCCGTCTGTCTCGATAGGCGGAGGAGTGGTAAGCTCCATAGGCATCGTTGACTCGGCACTCATGGCGCTGAGAGGTGCAAGCTTATTTGACTTCGGCTGCGCAACTCTGTCCCAGAGCAGATCCATGCACTCCAAATGGCCTTCCCATGTTGCATAATACGTAGCTGTCAAGCCTTTCTCATCAATCGCTGTCGGATCTGCACCATTTTCGAGGAGGGTCTGTAAACATGCAACTTGTCCTTCACTTGCAGCGTGGAATAGTGGTGTCCACGAGTAGAGCTTATCTCTCTGATTCAGATCTGCACCATGCTGTTTCAGAAGAAGAAGTAATTGTGGTTCCCTGCTTGATCTTGCCACCAGATGTTGTGGATACAGTCCCTCAGCATCCGGCAAGAGCTGCGCGTTCATCTCCATGAGCAGTTTGACGATGTCCGACAAACCGTGCTGACATGCTAAGTTGAGCGGGATATGATCGGCTTCGCTGGCTGGGTCAATAGAAGCGTTCTGAGATAGTAGTAACTTGACACAATCAATTTTGTCACGCACAATGCTGTGGATGAGTGGCGTGAAGTTGTCATGATCACGAAGATTTATGATTTCCGGTCCAGCCGCAATCAACTTTTGAACCATGCCGAGTCGTCCTCTTAAGCAGGCATAATGTAAAGGCGCCCTTCCATAAACGTCAAGACGTGTCACATCCACGTTTTGGGACAATGCAAGATCCAGCACATGTTCGTTGCCGTATATGGTAGCTTCGTGTAGACAATTTCGCTCATTGATATCGTCTTCTGCATGTATATCGATCAAATTTGACTGAAGAAGGGCATCAATCGCTTCTTGTGAAGCCTCACTAACCGAACTCAGAAATATGCGGGTAAAGCGTTCTTTGGCGTCAGCAGCAGTGCTTAGGCGTGAAATCCATTCACGCAAACTTGCAACATTTCCAGCGGCTGCAGCCTGTAATATTTGCAAATCAACATCGTTCTCTTCTGTACCGACACGCTGGCCTATAGTCCGATCTGCAGGTCGGGAACTATCGTATTGGATGTTTTCACCTTCTGCCCATGCTTCAAGATCCTGCCTAGCGGTTGTAGCACGATCTGCAAGATCCCGAAGAACGTCTCGGTTGAAACATGGTTGAATTTCGACGGCCCGATGCAGGTACAATTCCTTTGTCCTCGACTTGGATGTCTTATCCCACTTCTTGAGGATTTTTGAAATGGCAGTTTCGTTCACTTCGACAAAGTGCTGTAGCTTGTTCAAATCATTGTCGAATTGTTGGAATCCCTCGACTAGTGTTGCAAAGCTGGTTGATACCCGTGAGTTGAGAGATGCTCTAGCTTGTATGACTCGCTTTTTGCCAAGCAGAGTTTTTAGCCTCAATGAGAACTCGGCTTCTTTTTGCACGTAGAATACATTGACTTTGGCAATCTCACGCTCAAGCTGGAAGAAGAAGACACCTCGGTTTGCTCGAAGGGCGGCCTGGGAGTCAGCAGCAGACTGTGCGGCTTGTGCTTGAATTGTTGGAGTTGCACTCAACTGCTTGATCAGTTTTTTGAGTTTCTTGTAATCGAGGAAGCTGGCAGCATATTCAGGCAGAGCCAGCTGCTGGGATTGAATCTGCTTTCCGAACTTCATATTCACAGCAGCAGTAAAGCTTCAATTGAGTCCTGATTTCAATGTTCCAATGCTAACTCCAGGTCAATGAAATCATTTTTCTTTTTATGACAAGAAACATGTGAAGTGGTCGTGATAGGGCTAGAGTTAATGTGGAGACTTCTCAGTATTGCAAATCGAATCGCCGTGCCTTATGTACGAATTAAATGAACGAGGGCAGTACCGTACTATGATCACCTTTGCATAGTGGTACGGTGATTCGCCGTCATTTGTATGCACTGTCACAAAGTTTCTACAGTAGCAGTAGCGAGGTGTGTGAAAAGAAACGCAAAAAGTGCTGGGCGTATCCCCATAAGTCTGCAGTCAGGTCGACCAATCACAGCGTGACCTACGACCACGCCCCTTTTGCCTGAAGAGGATATTAGTGGAAGCACTTTTGATATATTTCAGTATTGAAGAAAACAATTATGCTGATCTCAGAAGCCATCTGTAACTGGTGTAATTGGATTTGCGAAGACAGAAACCCAACATATAAAAATGTCATTATCACATCAACACCGGTTGTCAAACCATAAACAATTTCTCAAGCAACAATTAGCATCACGTTGACCAACAACTATAATCATCAAATGCTGCTTATTCATACGGTAAGACGATTGCAAGCGTTTGCAACTCACGAACGTTGCTTGACCGAAAGTCGTTTCTGTGTGAGTTCAACTGTTTGCGATGATTAACAAGGTCCGTGCGCTCGCCGTTGGCATCAGATTTCAAAAATATCACAACATGACGTTCCCATCCCTTTGTTTGTGTCGGTGACCTCTGATCGCATTCTCGAAAGCTCGCATGTTTTCCCTCTCAAGCAGATCCAAGGGGTTTATATCACGAATCCTCCGTACACTGTCCACTTTGCTTCTCTAACCACACACATCTCCATCGGCCCAACATGACAAGTATTCCACTCCATTCTGCATCTCCCGTCAGTCCGAGCTCCTCCGAGGAAGCTCCGGCCAGCGGGAGCCCGTCAACGATCTCCGACTTGAAGGGCGTTCTCCCAGAACACAACTCTCCATCACAATCATCTCCCTCCGCAGAAACCGCACCACTGATACACCAAACCACAATCTCGGGAGTTCAACAGCCCACATCAATTGCTCAACAACACCCACCAACACCAACCAGAACGGCCCTACGACTGAACACACGAACAAGCATGCCAGGTTCATCCCTCCCCTGGCAAACAGACACAACCTCCTCCCCATTCACACCAACATCGCACAGCCGAAAACCGTCCTACGCACCACCACCCCGAAGCAACGCAAGCAATAACTACCATCCCACCAACATCGACACCTCCATCTCAACCACCAGCAGCCCAATGCTCCCACCCTACCAATTCTCCTCCCCATCTCCATCACTATCCTCCTCACCATACCCCCCAACGCCCTCCCTCACAAACCCACCAGGCTACACCCAAAACACACACCCCTCCTTCAGCGCCCACTCTCCCTTCTACTTTAACGCCCAATCAACCCACCTCACAATCCCCCAAACCCCTACCCGCCGCCCCACCGGCCGCGGAATTCTAGACAACGATCCAACAATCTACCTCACCGACGACACCAACGAAGACGAAGATTCATACTGGGATACAGCAGCGAAGTGGGCAAAGGCCGCGGGGAAGAGGTTGAGTCAGGGAGAGCAGCAGTTGTGGAAGATGGTTAACGCCATTAGTACGGGCGAGAATGATGATTAGCTACGTAGATAGCTACTACAGTAGGTAGTTTTGTCTGGAGGAAGTGAATTAGAGATTGTTTCTTAACGGGAGAGTTAGGTACTTAGTTACCTTTAGTTTTACATGTACTGGAGTTTCTTGGAAATCAAGTCGTTGAGCACTGCAGTCTAACTGCCATATCCTGCAGCTGTAGATGTCATTGGAATATGCATGCTATACATTATTCAAACATGTTCCAGTCTTATATGCCAGCTTGCCTTTGTGGACTGTCATGAGTTTATATGCTCAGTCAAAATGGCAAATTATTAAAACAACCCCGGCTCTCCAAAACTAAATGTAGCTAGAGATGAATCAATCGACTGTGAGGGGTTGGCACACTTCTACCAGAATAAAAACACGGCGGTTACATGTAGACAGCAGAGAAGCAAGGAAGTCAAAAAGCTGGTTCAGGTATTAAGAAATTGACGCCATCCATTGAATGAAAAAGGGAGGATAAAGTACAATGATACACAATGAGGAGACCTCAACGCTGCGATATCGATGAATCCCATATATCTGCCTTCATCGCTTCTGCATGCCCTAAACCTTTGTCTATCTGCAAGGCTTCTCAACTTTTTCGCCATCTTGACAATCATGAATTATATGTAGACATTTGCGCCAATTACGCGAGATGCCTCATGTCGGGAAGTGACTGCCAGCTGCGCATCCACTTGACAAGTCGGTAGGTTCGAAATCGTATGGTTTCGACGGAGAATTTAGCCGGAACCACCCTTGAAGGCCTTTCCGAAGAGGAGGAGTTGGACCTCTGTCACAAATATTAGCAGTTGTACCATATCGTAAAGTAAGAGAAGACTCACGGTCATAGATGGACAAGACACCAGCACCTGCAACACCACGGAGGATGTTGGCACCGGCACCCTTGAAGAATGATCGAACACCCTCAGCGGCCATGATCTTTCGGGCAGCGTCCAAAGAACCGTTGTACTTGACGGCCTCACCAGAGGTCATCATCATTCGTCGTCGGATAGTGTCCAATGGGTAAGAAGCAATACCAGCACCAGTGGTGACACCCCAACCGAGCAAGAAAGAAGCCAAGAAGTTGCCTTCAAGAGGACCGACGAGGATAACAGGCTTGAGAGAGTCGTACATTCCGAAGTACAGACCACGGTAAACGACTATACCAAGAACGGAAGGAGCAAAACCTAGAAATCTGTCAGTTTATGTCTGGCGGGAGTAAGGAGTAAGGCTGCGCACCTCTGTACAATCCAGCAATACCGTCGGAGGCGAGGGTCTTGCGGTAGACATCGACCAGGCCGTTGAATTGTCGGCCACCACCACCCTTGGCTGCGGACTTGGCATCGTTGGCAAGACGAGTACTGAGAAAAGTTAGCGGACTGTCGAGACTAGGAAGCAGGATAATTGAGGTTGTTGCAAAGGCGACCAAAGCTCGTATCGTCGCCGAAGAAGCTATTTTGGATACTCCAGTTGCACCTTTCTTGTAGGATTGTTTCATAGGAGTTAACGGAACAGTATAGACTCACCGAGCGTAGTCAAGAGAGTAGACGAAGAGAAGAGAAGTAGCACCGGCAGCACCACCAGATGCCAAGTTACCCATCATCCATTTGGCATAACCATCTCTTTCCTTCTTGAAGGCGAACATCGACTTGTAGGTGTCTCGGAAAGCGAAGTTAAGAGCTTGGGTTGGGAAGTATCGGATGACGTTGGCAGTGTTACCACGCCATAGAGCCAAAGCACCTTCGCTCTGTGTTGTTCTGCTAAAGCACTCGATGATACCATTGTATTTTCGGTCAAGACGGCCGGCCCTGATCATTTCATCCTATTGGAATCTGTCAGAGTGTGTCCAAAGCTCAAAAAGAAAGGCGCGGTCGAGAACCAAAAACTACTGGCTTGCACTTTGAACTTCTGCTCCTTATCTTGACATATTTTTACGTGAAGTATCGTCGGATATGATCAGAAGTGAAAGAGCGAGCGAAGCGTCTTCGGGGGATGCGCAGGACAATGACATACTTGGTTCTGGATGAGAAGCTTGACTCGCTCAATGGGAGCGGCAGCGGTTTTCTGATACACAGTTAGCTTGGTGCTCCTGATTGGCAGTCGCACTCGAATACTTACGGAGACAGCGGCAGCGATACCACCCATAAGGAAGTCCTGATTCATATCAGTGCATCGTCATTATTGTCAGTCTCGTGTAGTACTCACAACCATGAAACCTGGCCTACATCACATTGTCAGTTCAAGTTCGCACCGAACAAGGGGATTTCACTCACATGCCCATGAAGGACTTCTTTCCCTGCTGAACTTCGCCCATCTTGGCGGTGTTGACCAGAGACTGTTGAGTGGAGAGAAGGGATGAAAGAGATAGAAAGGATGGATTTGTCGAAGGACAAAAAGTTTTGAAGAGGAGCGAAGGTAGATGAAGCAAGAGTTGGAAGAAGTCAGAAGCTTCCCACGCTAAGCTGGATTAAGAAAATCCTTAGCAAGCTGGACTGGAAAAACAGAAATTGCGTAGGGTCCGAGTTTCGCCGACCGCTGATATGGCAACCAATTCAAAGGAGGACCCCCTCCGACTGGCCGGCTTGCGTTGCCCACCTTTCACTTCGGCGCTCGAGCTACCTGCCGTTAACCTGGATTAAATGGTTACGAACGTTTCGCAATGAAGCAATCTTGCATGCTCTATGCACGTTCATCATCATGACCGAATCGTGCTTGCGGTAATCCTCAGCCTCAAAGTGTCCTCCCCAGATTACTACGAAGATAATATGGTTGTCCTCAATGTTGTTGACCTTACTGTACCTACAAGCAAAGCTTCAAATTTTGAGAGTCCATAGCGGCCCCACAGGATCCTCTGGCTATGCTTATTGTCTTCCGCCCATCGAAGCTCAACTTTGTCCCTGAGCTAGACTCCGGAGTCAACGACGAGCCGTATATTATGTGAATAAAAAATTGCTCACTTTGCTTTCCGATGCATATTTTAACCGAGGTCAATAACCGATACTATCTTTTTCGAAATGGATGTTCTTTTATACAATATGGCTTGACCACTACAAACAGTATTGACAGCTCTCCAACCCCTTGAGACATGACTTATCAACCAGCATTATCCATACACAGGCTCTACGATTGGAAAAATACTGGTGGACCATCTTTGACTGGCCCGTTGACCTGCTACTTGTGTGACGAATGAATTCAAACATCCTACGAGTTTGGTTTCCCAAGTCTACTTTCTGTCTTAATCGAGTCGGACGACAAGAGCCAGACCAGTCCAAGTGGTTCTCCTCTAACACCAACACTACGCCAACCAAAAATTTCCTCCACTGCAATTAGATTCAATCCAATATTTACTGATTGAGGCCATCAGGTAAAATTTGGTCGTATACTAAGCTAGCTAGGAGCTACTATCTCACCCTTCTTCCGCGTTGCCATTCCTTCTCCAGTAGTATACCGGTCAACAAATACGTGCCTGCATTTATGATAATCAACATTTTCTCCGATACTACACCAAGACCATAGTGCGGTTGCTTGCAAACACCTCCTTAGAATTCCCATAAAAACGACCATAATCGTTTCTCAGACACTTAGTGATGCACGACACATGTCAGAGCTAGATATCGTAATGGGCTCGAGTCGAAGCGTGGTCTTGATTCGTACTTGTAGAAGAGGATTATGTTGGCTACCTTATTTTGACGCGCTCGCTTTTCATGGCTTGTTGGGTATTGTATATCGACTGTTTTTAATTGATTTCACAGTTCATGATGCTCAATGACTGAATGTTGTTGGATCGTGCATGGTACCATTATGGATGCTGTTGGCGATATGCAGAGCCTTGAAACGAACTGTATGATTTTGACAATACTGCCAGTGGTTGGAAGGCAATTCTGTGGAGCATGTTACAATACGATAATACTTATGTATATAGGCATAGGTATGGAGTCAGGCTGTAACGGCTGGTTTCATCGAAATCGTCAAAACATCCAATATACAGAAGCATTCTCATTCAACGTTCAATCGATAGGAAGAGAGGTAGTTCATCGTGATAATGCTGAAAGGTATGTTCATTATTTGTTATAGGGTATCACTGTTTTCATAATTTCTCAGCTTAAATCATGCCCTCAAGCAACGGTAGCAATCATTGCTCGTGTCGACATGACTCGTTCATGGCACTCAACATCTGACAGTTTAGATGTTTCTTCTGTTTTCACCCTCGGTGGTGCCAAGATTGAAGTTAGTGGGAATAGTTGTGTCACTTGTGCCGGTAGTGCCGGTCAGGTCACCAGTAGTACCTTGACCGTGGTGGCCATGGTGGTGGTGACCAGTACCAGATCCAACACCGGATCCGATCCCAGATCCAATGCCGGAGCCGACACCAGATTCATAGTCACCACCTCTGTTACCAGAGCCGATGCCAGATTCGTAGTCACCACTTCGGTTGCCAGATCCAATGCCGGAGCCAATACCAGAGCCAACGCCAGAGCCAATGCCAGATTCATAGTCACCACTTCGGTTACCAGATCCGATGCCGGAGCCGATGCCAGAACCAACACCAGATTCGTATTCACCACTTCTATTAGATCCGAACCCACCAGTCTGTCCACCAATTCCTGAAGTCGAGCTGCCAAGAGCACCACTGGTACCGAGACCGCTGCCAGTATCATACTGACCAGTGGAACCAAGTCCACCAGTGGTACCACCGAGTCCACCAGAGGTACCGCCAAGTCCACTGCCAGAAACGTTGCCAACACCTACACCACCATTGTCAACGGTAGTAGCTTCGTGAACAGGTGCAAAGCCTTCCTTGCCATGGCCATCGTGGTGATGGTGGTGATGGTGGTGGCCGGTAGATCCCAAAGCACCAGTACCGCTCATGTCGGAACCCATGCCGGAACCGATGCCAGATTCATAGTCACCGCTTCGGTTGCCAGATCCGATACCAGATCCGATACCAGAGCCAACGCCAGAGCCAATGCCAGATTCATAGTCACCACTTTGGCTACCAGATCCAATGCCAGATCCGATACCAGAAGAGGTACCAGAAGTTCCTAGACCACCGGATGTGCCTAGACCGCTAGAGGTCTCGTAGTCACCACTTCTGCCGGAAGTGCCGAGACCACCAGAGGTTCCGAGACTACCAGATGTTCCATAATCACCACTTCGGTCGGAGCTTCCTCCAAGACCGCCAGATGTTCCAAGACCGCCAGATGTTCCAAGACCGCCAGATGTTCCTAGACCACCACTTCGGTCGGAGCTTCCAAGACCGCCAGATGTACCATATTCACCGCTTCGGTCGGAGCTTCCAAGGCCACTGGAAGTTCCTAGACCACCAGTTCTGTCGGAACTTCCAAGACCACCAGTAGTGCCTGATCCAATTCCACTGGAGCCGTGGCCTCGGGAATTGTCAGAGTCTACTCTAGGGTCCAACTGCACATGTGTTAGATTTGTAGCTCATTAAACCTCTTGAATAGCTTCACGTACCTTGTTCTCAATGTTTGATACGGTGTTTCCTCTGTTTGTGTTTGAAGAGTTATCATAGCTTCCCACGTTGGAGCCAATGCCGCTAGTTCCAACACCGCTGTGTCCAGTACTGGAGTTATCATAGCCAACGTGACCACTAAAGACCTTGTCAGTGCTTGGAATAGGCAGAATAGGATGCAACGAACTGATGTGTTCCAGTGGTAGAAGCATCCTGGTCCTCGTGGTGGCCAGTCAAGAGCTCCTTAGCTTTGTTGAGGAGACCAGACATTGTGAAGGTATTTCAAAGGTTGAGGTATAGAAGAGGGGTATGTATTTCTTGGGAGTTATTATCGATTTGCAATGATATTCAGGTTGTAGTGGGTGATGAAAGACCTTCCTTCCTGCAGCGCAGTTGACGTGCTTTAAGTATTATTGCAGCTGTGCCTACCAAACTTGTTTGCTCGCTTCCATTCAGGTAACTCATCCCACTTATGTCACCGTGGGACCTGTCCTCCGCAGTGGGATATCGTCATTCATGCAAACGGCTGGCTAGCCAAGGTTCTGCGGATCCATATTAAACATTGAACCAGGGCAACGAGCTCTTCTGTCAGCTGTTCTTGCATCTATCCATACGCAGGACCACGTCATATGCAGTGGAGGGAAACAACGTGCCCCGCAGCGTTGTGGCTGTGGTGGCTGTGTTCAACGCCACAATGCTGCCAGGACATGTCAAGACCCACCTGCAACATTGGATCTTGGAATTTTGTAGCTCAAAACTTTCAAGAGATCTAAAGACGATGGTGCAACGCTGAAAGTTACGGCAAGCAGCCAAGAAAAACAGGTTTTCTAAAAAAGCTTGACACAATTAAGATCAGAACCTAAGATTTCGAGCTGCTCCCCCCCAAGCGTTCCCAAATTGCGTAGTCTGGGGTGACCTATATGATGGCTAGAAAGATTTTGGTTACGAATCAGTGAAAAGAAATGCAGTATCCGTTTTCGAAATTCGTCTGAGGGAGCAGGAGATACACTACTAAAGCTAGATCACAGTCGCATACCTTGACGATAGTCTCCGACCCAATCCTTTCAATCTGGGAAAGCTACTATATTCTCTGGATATGGGCATTTGTCGAAATTGAGGAACCCGGAACCTGGCTCTGACAAGACCGGCTCGTTCACATGGTAGAACAGATCCTGGAAGCTGTGCAACGAGGGCCAAAATGGAATTGGGTCAAAATACTGTACACATTGTACACATTATACTGCAATAT
>Ga0068618_1000059_pt1 | contig 20221 bp, 14 predicted proteins | sample InSIn2SAF170_2_FD_77423 | JGI IMG/M metagenome (GOLD analysis project Ga0068618, IMG submission 77423) | Clean room microbial communities from NASA Spacecraft Assembly Facility at Jet Propulsion Laboratory, Pasadena, California, USA -... ...
AGGGACGCTTCGCAGAAGGCACATGATGCTTCGGAGATGGCGGCGTTTGCCGCTACGGCGATGCCGTCGACGATTACTTTGCCGTAGGTGTGATCGTGGACATTCGGGATGGAATGCTGAGAATGGATGGTGAGATTGGATGTGGAGAGAGAGAGGGCGCTGGACTTGATGATGTGTTGCGATAAAAAAATTGACGGGTTGATGGTGAAGGATATGGATGGAGTAGGGATTTGAAGATTGGTAGACGGAATGGGAAATAATGGTGCGTGTTAATGGGGAATAGGTATTTAGAAGAAAGTAAGGCTGTAATGCGAATGTGGTCAGGCAGGCATTGGTTTGAACTGTTAGTGCTTATAGGCCAATGAACAGGATAATTTGTCGTTGATTCCCTTGATTTTCCGCTTCTATTGTGAAATGTAACTATATCTCCCATTAGTAATCAGGGGAACAGATTTCGTCAGCGACTGTAAACCAGAAGGCTCCCTCTGAAGTCCTCGCTATCTCAAAAATCTCCTTCTTCTTTTCAAACAACCACCATCTAGATCATTTACATAACTACACACTGGTCACCGCGCACCTTGCCCTCCACTTTATTCCTAACAAGAAGCCAATCACTCCTCCGCTCCGCAAACTCAACCACCTCCTCCACCGTGAAAACGCCTCTATACCGCTCCGCATCCGCAATAATCCCGCTCATCTCATCCAACTCCCGATCCGTCCTACCTTCAAACAGGAAAATCTGGCTAACTTCCCTCAGTGCGTTGAAGTAAACCGTCAAATTCGGGTTGCGATAACTACTGATAAAGCTCGTGTAGGCTGTTAGATCGGAGAGCAGACGCATAGCGCCGAGCGGTGAGATGCGCTGCCGCTTGATGTGTTTGACCAGTGCTTGGAAGAGCCGCTGTGAAACCTCTTGTACGAACACGTCGATGAGCGCTTTGTCGGTGCTTCCTTGGAGCATACCAATGTGGAGACGCATGATCTCAATAATGTGTATACAGGGTCGTGTGGGCGACACGTCGATGTCCGCGGCGCCGAATGTACTGTTCTTCTTATTGATGGTGTCGGCGTCGAAGACTTGTGTCACGGGATTATAGTCAGTGGGAAGTTGTTCGGTTGCGCAGAGGTATTCGACCTCGTCCATTAGGACGTCGATGCCTTTGCTGAGTCCGGATGCGACGCGCTCGTCGAGCATGTGTTCGAACCGCTTTTTGGCTTTGACTGGTGCGGAGATGAAGTCGTCGCGTTTGATGATGGACATGGCGATTATTTCTTGTTCGTAGAAGACGTCGAGCATTTGTTGGATTAAGTCGCCTACATTTACGAGCTCGAGGAAAGTGGTCAAGGGTGCGACGACTGTGCCGTTGTGTGCGACTGCACCGTCCTTTTGAGTACGAGGATCGTAGAGGGCGAGGTGTTGAATGGCTTTGTCGAAGCCGGTGTGGACATGTTTGTCGCCAAGGGTGGAAATGAGACTGAGGTAGATCTCGGAGCACTTCTCGCGAGCAATCTCGCCGGAAGGACCACCCAGGGCGATAAACTGGGCAGCACGTTCAAGTGAGGATTTGGCGGTGTGTATGAGGTTTAGGGCTACGTCAATGCTGAGAAGGCCTTTTATGTTTTCAAGTTGTGAAGATATCATAGCAGCTTTTGCGGCGAGTTCATCTGTTGGCGCCTGAGCGGGCAGCTTGGGAGTTAGCGGACGGGGCATAGAGCCAGAGATGCCATCCAAACCGCTTTCCGTCCGCTTCACGGCAGGTCTGGTTGAAGCGAAGGAGGGAAGAATATTGACTGGCATCATCAGGACTTGCTTGAAGGACGACATGAAGTCTTTCTTCTCAGCTTGACGATTGACATTGGACATCAAGAACTTTTCAGTTGAGGTCTCCTGCTCTGCGAGGTTGCGATCCCATCTTTCAGTTTCCCTGTCAGCATTTGTTCTGAAATATGCTAGCTCTTCTTCGAGATAGACTTGGAGATGTGGAGCGAACAGTCTGACTAGGACATTACAGGCACGAATGACAGCGTCCTCGTCCGCATCTTCAGGCAAAGCAAAGTCTTGGACGAATTTGCTGGTGGCGTGCAGACTCCCAGAGATGACCCTAAGGTAGACTGATGTGCTTCTCGTACGAGCATCTTCAAAAAGAGCGGCCAAAAAAGGGGATAGGATTTCCTGACCGATCTGCTCCAAGTATAGGAGAGAAACCTCGATACTTTGTGGGAAGACCGTCTTGATAATTGTCGCTTCGCGTCGGTACGCCTCTCCGAGTCGATCAAAATAGGCATGAACTCTTTCGAGTGACAACTGTCCAGAGCCCATGGAGTAATCAACGCAATCAGAAACAGAGCCGAGCTCAGACTTGCGCGAAATGAGCTTGTTGTCGTTGAGAAAGAGGTTAATACTGCTCTGACCACCATTGAGAGTATACATGACTTGAGCATACTGCTTCATACGACCTTGGATGTCCTTGTACTCATACCCTTGTCGAAACTCAAGCAGCGCCGCCGAGTCATACTGTCTTATGAGCATATCAATTTGCTGTTCCCTCACAGACGAGCCGAGTGAAACATCGCTGAGCGCAAATGTCTTGACATTGGAAAATATGGTGGCCCGATGCTCCGGTTCTTGATATTGCTGGAATATCGCCGTGCTGTAATAGTCGACCACTCGGAGCGCATCAGCATAGAAGGGGTGCAAGCACTTATGTATTTTCCCGTATTCTTGCCTAGCTTTCCCACGAACGGATCTCACATCTTTGAAGACGTTCAGCGCGAGCTCGTGAGATGCAGCAACCTGATTCGACGCGAGAGAAGGATCGGAGAAGGATATGGTATCAAAGCCGTCAAATGCTCGCGCTTGGGAGATTGAAGCTTTCCTAGGACTTGCAACGTGCCCATTGATCAAGATTTCAGGTCTGCCTTTGCCATTGACTAGGGTTTGGTCTATCGTGGATTTCCTACATAATATCAGCACCTACATTCACTCCGGGTTGTTTTGCTATAAGTGCCTCTGACTGACCTTCTTGGCTGTAATGCGGCAGTCTGGGAGCTTCCAGTTCGTCTTGCGTCCAGTTCATTCCATACTCTCATCCTCTTCAGCCGCTGTATCCACCTGGCATCCTCATATACCATCTCATGCATCTTCCTTGAGGCCCTTGCCATACGAATCATATCCGCTGCGTTGAGGTGGTCAACGATCTGCGCCATCAACTCGTAAGGCAGATGCGGCTTCATTATGACCATGTCAGACATTCGTAAAGCTGCTAGAGGATCTCGCCTCGTCGGCGCCTTTGCGGCGAGCTTCCTCGGTGCTGCCATGGTCGCAGGGAGTCCAGCTGAACAACGATTCCACCGGAACTCAAGCCTGTCTAAAACAGAGTCCGGAACATCGTTCTCGTCGAACACGCCCGTCACAGCTCAACTTTCAAATAGCTCAGAGCTCAATAAGTTCGTAAAGGGCGATGTATACTTCGTCGTGGTGGCCAGGACTCGATTCGTGTAGATCAACCCGAGGATACCGTTGAAGAACGTTCAGAGAGACATGCAACATTCACTCAGCAACGTAAGTTTATGTCAATGTTGACGACAACCTGACAAGGAAAAGCCTGCTTCGTCCGTGGGCCTTGCTACCCACAAATACACGTGGTGGGATTGTTTCAGAGTTGAAGTCCGGAGAAACGATGTAGACATTCATGCCTCAGGCAACCAAAAGCCTCCCGTCGAGGACAGAGAAGCAGTACTAGGCAGTCATTAGGAAGTTGTAGCACTTATATAGGAGAATTTACGTGTATACAAGAGAAGGAGGCCATCCGTGAAGAAGTACTCTATATTCACAAAACTTGCCATCGTAAATACTAACAGGTATCTATGTGAGGAAGGAGCTAGGTATGCATCCATTTCCCGGAATCCGCAGGACGGGCCATAGAAATATTCCATCTCAAACACCTGATTGTTCCATTTGTCACCTCAGAACGATTTGCAAAGTGGTTGATATGTTTGTGGTCATCACTCCCGCATTATCCTCAAGCAAGCTGCTGTCGTAATGGAGAAGCTTTACCTGTTGAAGCAGTGAAGTTAGCATTTGCCAAAGAAATGGAATATTGGCAAAGTACGATATTGTAGATTTGAAGCTCTCAGAAGGGGAAAGAAAAGGTATCGCCATCTCCCAGTTACTAAGTGGGATTGCGACAACATAAGTATGAATCAGCTATGTTCTAATCATCATTCGAGCGGGTGATTGTGGGCTATGTAGCAAACAAGGTAGTTTGTGGTTGCCTTGGATGGTTGAAACACGAGTAGCAGAGATGAAAGAATTAGACGTACCTGATACTCACAGCGACACCCGGGTGGGCACTGTTGAGGAGTGTTCGTCCTGTCGAGCCAGAGATCGAATGGCAAAATGAGTACTTGTTAGCTAGATCGTGAGCCTTGTAGGTTAGCACTAGGCTTCTGAGATGGCTAAGGCTCGTTGTAATCGTGGTTTCGGCTAAGCCATTGTGTAGCATCAGCGTGAATCATAGGACCAAGACACCTATTGCAGATGTGTTGCAAGACAAGTGGTGGTGGAATCATGAAAGGACAGGATGAAAGATCCCAAATTTCTGTAGAATAATTTGATTGAAGGTTATTTAGCGCGACAAGTGGAGTTGAATCCGCTTCGAGCGCAGCTGATGGCTCAGCCGTATCCTTCATTCACCTACACCTACCTTGACAACATCGTTGGTAGGTATGCTCATTGTCGCATCTAGTCTCCTCATCCTATCTGGCCAGTTCCAAGGATCAAGAGAACAATAACATGTCGCGTCTAACAGGAGAAATATCTCATGGAAGAGTTTCGAACCGAACACGGCATTGATGTGAGCTAGCAGAAGCTTCATCATACTCAGCAATGGTGACTGCTAGTAGCATCGCAGTTGGTGGTGATCTGCGTTCCTTCACGACAGTATCAGACCTCCTCGGATCCCGGCGTGTCCTCCTCTTCAATCTCCTCCGCTAGTCTACGACTCCAGTACTCGGAATCAACATCCTGTGGGTGTCTCATGCCCTTTGCTCTTGCCTCCCAAATCTCGTTTTCCAACTTCGCCCGCTGCAATCTTGCAGACATCGAGTTTGGCGTACTGATTGAATGTGCTGGAAATCTTTCGGCCCCAAAGACCTGATTTCGACCACCTTTGACTTGTTTTGTCGACTTCTTTCCACCAGCCCGCGTGCTATCCCGATCTGGCTGCCTCATCCCCTCTGCTGGCCTGCGGCGATCGTGTTTCGGAGGATTGCGAAATATGGAGGTATCTTGATTCCACTCAGTGATTGGGATATTGATGCGCAAGTTAGGTACGGAGAACCGGTTCTGTGGGAGCACGCGTTCAGGTAGGAAAGGAAAAAGTGGCTCTCGACGAGGCCAAATTTTGCGTTCTCCTAGGCTGTGTGGTTCTGCTTGCTTCTCGGTCTGGTCCTCAACGAGTCTTGCATGTGAGGTTCCGAGCATTCCGCTATTGGACCAGCCGAGATGCCCTCCGGCGGCGTTTTCAGAAAAAAGGAGCTCGGCCTTCAGAGCGGATAGCTCTTCCTTTTGCATGTCGGAGAGCTCGCTGATTGGATCCATGAGCTCCATCATCCTCTTCTGCTTGGTATGACATGCTGTCTGTGGTGGAGGTTTGTCATCCATTGTCTTATCCTCTCCATACTCATCATTTGCAACAGACTTTGCTTGGACTTTACCGTTTGCAGCCTGGTTCTCTACATTACCTTCCCATCTCTCTTCAAGTCGAGCCTTCTTGTTCGTCGTTCGCTGTCCCTCACCGCCATTCAAGTCCGTCGGGGTTGTGCTCCAATTCTCGATCTCACCGTCGAAAAGAGAGTTGAATGAAAATCTGTTCGTCGAACGAGCTGGAGTGTCGTCACCACTGGCTTCATCAGCGATGCCACCGACATTAATGTCTTGGTCCGAGGCTTGCGCAGCAGCTTTGCGCTTCCGAACAACTGGGTATGGTGACTGTGACGTCATTGTCAACCAAGTGACTGTTTACCAGTGAGCAAGAATACCTATAACAACTTGACATTACCTTACACTGTTTTGTCTGAGATCTTGACAGTCTTCGTTTGATGCTCGTAGACACTTGCGATCTTCAGTGCTTTGAGTAAGATTGAGGAAGAACAGAGACACAGATACGGTGAGTAAAGTGCCTATATTGCAGACTTGAATTCCCGTCCGGGTCACGGCTTGGACTTCAGAAACGCCAAAAGCGTTAGGTGTACACTACTCAGACACACAGTCTAACGGAGTGAGACAGGTCTTTCACGTTCCTTTGTTGTTGTCGTTGCTAGTCAATACGCTTAGAAAATACGCGCTTTCGTGCATCTGCAACCCTTCACTCCAAAACCACTGTCGCTCCACTGGCTCTTCCATGTCTACAACCAAACAAACAACCAAAAAAACCAAAAGACATCCCCCATCTAGCCAGATTCGAACCAAAGAACAAAAACTCAATCGGACGATTCGTCCTCTTGAGAAACATGCCTTCTTCGAGCAATGCGCTACAGCTTCGGCTGCGGAGAGTCTTTTATGGACTTGAATTAACTTGTTTGTTTAATCGTTATCTTACATTTAGCGGATAACTCATCGCCCAACCGTTGCACCAGATCGCCCTACGCACGGGGTAGCAAGCTCTGCGTGTGGCTCCTTTTAGATTAAAATATTGGGTTGTGAGTATATACCCATGGTACATGTGCCGTTTCGGACCCGGGGGGTAGGCGCGGGGACGGTATTTACGGGACGGAGCGGAGGAACACGTGAATTTGCGCCGTAGGGGGGTGGAGAAACATTTTACGGAAGATTGTGGTGCTGGAATGGCATGAGGTGTGGATCGAAGCTGTGTGGGATGTCTTCCTATACGATAAGACAGTGGCGGTGACTAGTAGATGGTGTTCACAGCGAAGATATCACACTGCGTGATACATAGATGTCAGGAGTGAACCGTGTCTAGAATTATATGAATTGTAACAGAGGTGGTGAACATGTGGCTGTTGATTTCGGGTTGCTCCTGTCTGAAACAGAACGAGGTCCTTGTCATGCCAGATGGTTCAGTGGATTCAATTCGAACAAAGACAATGAGTCAGGGGATTCCATAGATCTATTGCCAGTGCATCTGATTGTAAGTGATGCTAGGACAGAAATGGTAATCGTTGGAATACTGTATTTCATTGCAAGGACTACACTACGCGCATGTAAAGGATGAACGAAGGGTGTATAGAATTCATGAAATCAATTCCGACGATCTATATTACAGTATAAGACTGGAGTTATAGAAGACCATAGCATTGTCACCATCAGGCTACTCGTCTCAGCTCCATGAGCTCTTCGTAGCTGTATCTCGTATGCTTCTTGATCGTCGTCGTCTCAACAACTCGCTTTCGGTCACCATCCACAATTACCTTTTTGTAAGTGTGCCTCTCGATCGTTTTGGCCTCTGATTTGAGGTATTTCCGCGGTAGTTCCTCGTCACCTGATCCTGATTCGACCCTCTTTCTCTTCAACGCACTAGCCATGAGCGGTGACTGGCCCATAGCAGTCTCAAGCTCCTTTTGGGCTTGACGAGCTTTAATCTCGGCCAAGGCTTCCTCCTTGGTCCTCATCGGCGGAAGAGGTGGTCGCACAGGTCGAGGGGCTGGTTGTTGGGGCCTTATGGCAGACCGACAAGCCTCTCGCACGTCAGGTGACAACCTCCTTTTCTTGAGAGGCCGCTCAACGACGTGAGGTCGTTTGAAACCTTGGTCACCACTATGCCGCTTGTGTGCGGCACGTGGTCTATCGAGTTTTTCGACTTTGTCAATAGTAGCATCGTCGAGTAGCCCCTCTACAGCTTCCTTGTCCCTCTGACGCCTAGCTTGTCTTTCAGCTCGCCTGTTCTCCTTCCACCTCTGCTCCCGTTCCTCTGGCGTCTTGACGAAGCCACCTCTCCTGAGCTGCTCGTCGTGCATTTTGGCTTCATCCTTAGAGTCTGAAGTGAGAGGCTCGGGTACAGGTGTTTTGGTAGGCTTTTCAGCCTTGCCTGTCACCGTCTGGTCTGGGGAAGCCGGTCGTTTGGCTTCGTGACCAGCGTGTGAAGGGCGAGCAACATAGGACACGATGATTGTTGAAGACATTGTTAGGGAATAGTTATTAGAAGTGATTGAGTAACACGATTGTTAGTGTGCGGTGAGTGACCAAAGATAGCCTTGAGAATTATCTGACGAGAGGGTGCGAAGTGTCTGACGAAGAAGTGATTGTATTGACAAGGTGTTGAAAGAATCTGTTATATCACGATTGGCTTCACAGTTTGTCACTGTTATAGTTATGGAAAGTATATGTATAGACAGACCCACTTCACGCAAGTTGATGACTTTGTAAACGTTGAAAACAGACTGGGTTGAGGTAAGTCGACCAAGTGTTATATACATACCACTGAGTAGATTCGTGAGGACATGCGTGAGGACCTGCACAAAAAGTATGACGATAGCGGTTGAGCGAAATAACTCACATACACGGTCGCTCGCCATCGTGTTTGCAATACACTGCATGTTCGTATTGAATGCGTTGGTAAGAGTGATCGTGCAGGAAGATCAATCCAGCGTTGCACTGTAGCCCAGCAGCAGTGAAGCATGGTAAGACAGTGTCTCTCTGACCTAGGGCATGATCAAACAATAGCAGGCTTTCCTAGATGTTCCAGTGACAGGTAGAGAGCACTTGAAGTGCCGGTACATTAAATCGATACGTTTCTTGAATAGTGTATTGAGAGCAGCTATAGTGGAAGCGAGGAACTAACCTATACATAATGGTTTAGTAGTTGTCATAGTTCGGATAATCTTGGACCTGTTAGGGCTGTTGATGAGTTCGGCTTCGCTTTTCGTGACCTCATGAGTCATGGCTTCTTCAGCATGGCAATGTATGTGGAGGGTTGAAATGTGAAAAGGGAGGGGGATGGGAGGAGGAGTGCAGGCCTCACGTGAGCTCGCGATTTCCGAAACACGAACTTTCAGCGATATCTCGCTGGTGGAGACAAATGACGGGCCTCATGTAGTCTCCGATACACGTTCCGACTGCGCAACGACACTTCTAACTTGATCTGAGCAGTTTCCAACAAGCATTTTATGGAACCGTTCTTGAAGGGCTTAAATGGTGTGCAGAGGGCGGCGGTCACCTCAAAAGCTTCAATCCTCCAAGTGCTTGCGCCTCCCGGTTCTGGTAAGACTAAGACATTGACCTCACGAGTCGCGTATCTGCTTGCGCACCAAGGCTTCCGGCCGCAAAATGTCATCTGCTGCACCTTCACCATTAAGGCGGCGCGTGAGATGCGGGAACGTCTGCGTGGCCTTGTCGGCGGTGACCTGGAGTCCAAATTGATCCTCGGCACGTTCCATTCGATATGTCGAAGATATCTCGTTACCTACGGCCATCTGATCGGAATCCCGAACAACTTCGGCATTGCTGATTCGGACGATAGCTTGGGCATTATCAAAAGATTGCAGAAGCAGATGAAGTTTGGCATGGATCCCCGAGCAGCACGGAACAAGATTTCACATCGGAAGGCAAGAGGTCAAACAATAGAGAGTGTAGCAAAGATTAAACCCAAAGGTGCGGAGGCTCAAGAGTTTGCTACCATCTTCCAACAATACGAGGAAGCGTTGGCGACATCAAATCTGCTTGACTACGATGATCTCTTGCTTCGCTGCGTGGAACTCTTACAACAATATCCAGCTTGCGTCTCGAATATCGAGGCTCTCTTGATAGATGAGTTTCAGGATACGAATAATGTACAGTTTGAGTTAATGAAGTTGCTTGCCTCAGCAAAGAGTAGAATCACCATCGTTGGGGATCCTGACCAAAGTATTTACGGTTTTAGGTCCGCTGAGATTGAGAATCTGAAGCGTATGCAAGACTACTACCCAGGAACGGTAGTGATTAATCTTGAGGAGAACTATAGATCATCCTCTGCTGTGCTTCATTTAGCGCAGGATGTCATCGAACAGGACGATGAGAGACCCAACAAGAGACTGAAATCAACACATTGCTATGGCACACTGCCTGTACTTCGAAGACTGTACAATCCACACGAGGAAGCCGCCTGGATTGTCAGTGAGATCAAAAGGATGACAAAACTGACTGGCGGATGCATCAATCATTCAGATATTGCCATCTTGCTGCGGTCAGCTTTCCTTTCACTTCTTATCGAAAAGGCCTTGGCCAATGCAGGCATACCATATAAGATGGTAGGAGGCCGGCGTTTCTTTGATCGCGTCGAAGTACGGCTGATTCTCGATTATCTACGAACCATCAACCATCCTGACAATAATTCTGCGTTGCTGTCTGTGATTAACACACCTACGCGGAAAGTTGGCGACACAACCGTGGCTGAATTGACTCGTGCAGCTGAAGCAGCAAAAGTGTCACTTTGGAATGTCGTGCAGCAAGCTGCCCGGGGTGAAGCTTCTCTCGAGAAGAAGCTAAGCAAGCCTGCTGAGCAAGGTCTGAAAGAATTAGTGACTCTAATCAAAAGAGGTCAGGCCAAGCTCAAGACGTTTGATCCCGCACAGGCACCGGGGCAGCTGATCGAACTGGTCACGAAAGAGCTTCGCTTTCTCGAATATCTCAAGAAGCAGTACCAAGAGGATTGGGAAGAACGATGGGAGAACGTGAAAGAGTTGTCATTGCAGGCAAGAGATGTGACCTTGGAGTCGCTGACTGCCGAAGATCAGCTACCTGAGATTGACGGTGTTAAGCAAGCGAAAACAGAAGATTCTGCAGAAGTGCTCTCAAGATTTTTGGCTAATGTAGCCTTGTCAACTGAGGTGGAATCAGAAGAGGAAGGAGAAGCCCAAGCAAGGATTACAATCTCCACAATCCACTCAGCCAAAGGCCTTGAATGGCCTGTGGTCTTTGTGCCTGCTGTTTATGAAGGCTCGATACCTCACTCAAGGGCTGAAGACACCAACGAAGAGCGACGATTGCTCTACGTTGCAATGACTCGAGCCAAAGCACTCTTGTACATGACGTTCCCTGTCATGCAGTCTCGGAGCGAGAGCGAGTCGATCCTTTCCCAGTTTCTGTCTACCGGTATTGATCACCGGATGCAGGAAGCTGGACCGGCATTCAACGATGCAGTGGTCGAAGATATCGTAACAATCCTCGGCCGACCAAACCCTCCGCAAGAGGCTTTAGCGACAGGTGTAACGTCGCTCCAAGATAATGAAAGCCAATACGACGACGTATGGCCGCTGGACGGCAGCCGTCGATCACCATCGTTCAACACAGTTATGGATTATCCATTCTCCATGCTACAACACGGACAGTCTCTAAGTGACGCTATGAAGAACAACACTACTTTCCAGCAATCGGCCAACAACAGTGCATTCACGAGCACCGGCTTCACCACAGCCGGTCATCATATGAACACTACACCACAGCCGGCAGAGTCTGCGCAAAGCCAAAAAATCCCTAAGCTTGTCAAATCAGCTTCAACAGGCCAGAGCAATATAGCAGCATTTCTCAGCAAAAGCACAGCCAAGCAGCAAAGTGGAAAAGAGAACATCCCATCTCCTGCCTCTTCGGGAAGCTTCCACCGCACTACGACCACGATAGCGAAGCCACAGCCCAGTATTCCTGCTGAGCTCTCAGCCCACCGACCTGGCGCAAGCACTGTACGCAGCCCAGCTACAAATATGAAGAGAACCCGTCCTGCGCTTGAGCAAAACATCTCCAATAGTAAACGGTCCTACACCTGCTTCTCTAGCTCACCGACAAAGGAGACGTCTGCCGAAGAACCCATTGCAACAGTATCCGACATACCTGACTCCGCACCAGAATCCGCAGTACAAATCCCGAAGTACAACACCACAATGTCAACATTCCAACAAAACAGATCCACATCCAGCTTCTCCTCTTACAAATCTGGGATGCTCAATACACTAAACAGACCGGCACCGCTGAGTGCCACTGGCGTTAATGGCGCTGTGGTCAAGAAGACGCTTGGTGTCAGGAGGACTATGAATGGTTGGGCGGACAGGAAGAACAAATGAACTATTCACGTTCTCTGATGAGACAGGAAGTTGGGATAATAGTGGTTTTATCGGACCACGAACTGCTCTGCTTGTAGCACTACGAATTCTACATACATGTATTTACTAGGCACGAATTTTATGATTGAATGAATGAATGAATACCTCTATGATAGTTATGTCGTGTTTTCTTACAATGTGCTCACGACGCTCGTGTAGGTGAAGCAAATATGGAGGTTAAGACACGATAGTACAGCACACTTCTGATTGGGTATGTCACGCTTGTCAACGAGCAACTTGGATGGGCATTGAAGGACAGGTATTGGAGCATATTGAGGAGCGATGCTTCACGTAGTTGATCCTGCAAAGAACATCCTTTCTTCATCTATCTTTTTATTGCTTGTCTACCACTCTATTGTTCGTATAGAACCTTAATGAACGACGGTGCATTCAACGACGATCTATTTCGCTGCAATCGGCAAATCAGCATAGTCATCCTCCATAAACGTCCTCAGCTTATCAAGAGCCGCCTTCAAAACATCCTCTTCCTGCACAAAACCAATCCTAACATGCCCCTTGAAATCCGTGCCGCCACCAAAGCACTTACTCCCAGGCACGAACATAACGCCTGTCTTCTCCTGCAATGTCTTGCAAAACGCGACATCGTCAACTGGCTTGCCCATCTTATGGAATTTGACCATGCAAGTTGTGCCTGCAACCGGCTTGACCCAATTACATGCCCAATTGTGCTCGTCGATGAAGTTGGACAGCATTTGCAGGTTTTTCTGCGCGAGCTGGATATTTCGGCCTAGCAGGGCGTGGACGCAGCGGTCCGAGACAACTTCTGCGGCGACGGCTTGGTCGAGCTGGGAGACGGAGATGGTGGTGTAATGCCTTGTTTCGGCGATTTGCTCGATGAGGGACTGGTTTTTGCTGGCGATCCAGCCGACGCGGATGCCTGCTAGTGAGTATGCTTTGCTGAATGAGCCGGTGACGATGACGTTTTTGTAGCCGAGGTTTATGGCGCTGGGTGGGAAGTCGTCGTCTGAAGGGGTGATGGAGTGGAAGAGGGGCCGGTAGACTTCGTCGCAGAGGATTGTTATGTTTTTCTCTTCAGCGAATTCTATGATCTCTTCGAGGAGGGATTTGGAGAGAATTTGGCCGGTTGGGTTGTTAGGGTTATTGAGGATGATCAGCTTTGTGTTCTCTTTGGTCGAGCTCTTCAGCTGTTCGATGTCGAGCTTCCATTTTTGTGCGGGATCCATTTTCCATAGCGTGACTTCTGCGCCTAGAGAGGCGGGGATCTGGTAGAGCTGTTCGTAGGTAGGGTATTGGCAGACTACGTGGTCACCGGGGCCAACTAGGCTGTAGAGAACGAGGAAGTTGGCGGCTATGGCGCCGTTGGTAATGAGGACTCCATTCTGTGTGAGGCCAGCTGCCCGTGCGGAATACAGAGACACTAGGTTCTTTCGAAGATCCTCAGAGCCGCGTATCGAGCCGTATGTCAGCTTGCGGCTGGTGAAGGCGAGTGCCTCTTGGCTTTGCTGTTTGTTTTCGGAGAGCTCAAGAAGGTCGTCGATTGATATGCTTGCGGCGCATGTTTCGGCGATGTTGTATTTGGCTGTGGTTTCGTATTCATCCATCCACTAGTCTCTGTCAGGACTATCGCGCGAAGCACATGTTTGATACTTACTTGCTCGACAGCAAAGGGTTCGATCTTAACCATGGTTGCTATGTACTAAGGTAGACGTTTCAAGGGAGCGTGATTCTTGCGACTTAAGTCGCACGATCATTTTTGCCATAGGGCGTACCTCCGTGAGCTGTACGTTCTCCATGTTGTGCATGGACTTCGGTCGGTCAAACGCAAGTATTATAGAAAGTTCTGGACGATGGGGTGTTTGGTGGGGAACCCTGAATCGTGCGGGCAGTTGAGCAAAGAGGGCACCCTCGTATGGTTGATCGTATTCCGCAACACTCATGCAACTAAACGAAAAACGATTATTTTCAGGTAAAGGAAATGGCTTGTGTCGTTGTAAGCAGTAGCTGCTCGGTAGGCACTTTGAGGGGAGTGTTTTTGGAGTATCTGATTGTTTTCGTAGGCAAATATCCAAGTACAGAAGATACTGCTATTAGTGATGCACAACTTTGAATACCAGCATCGTAAAGAAGGTCCAACACTATTGGCGGGTACTGTGCCGCTAGAGACGCACTGCAGGGCAGCCTAGAAGCGCGGCGCGTTTTGGGGCCTCGTGGCGACGAGCCCCACTCACTTCGACTGTGGTTGCATCACCTCAAAGGTACAGTCTGCGCATCACGACTTGAACATTGGACATGTGTTTGTTCTGCTACACAGGCATCTCTCAATCCACAGCCACGACTGCATTTACTGGCTGTTTCGTTCATCAACACCATCAGTTACTCTGAGCTTGTGGTCCTGCATGACGAAGGTTTCCAGGCTTATCAGCATCAATACATAGCTCGTGTGAGCAGGCAACTCGATTCCTCTTCGGTCTGACCTAACATGCGATACACTTCATTTGTGCTTGGTTCATTGAGCCTCCTCACAGCACCATGGATGATCGCCGCATACAGCAATGATACAAGCTCCGTCTACCTACAAACACCCTTCTACGACATTACTGGCGACCGACCCGACGGCTGTCCACCTTGCCCACGATGCTTCGATTGCCACTTGGCCGAATTCGAATGCAAGCAGTTCGCGGACTGCAGCTCGGCAAATGGGAAATGTAGCTGTCCTCCAGGCTTTGGTGCCGAAGACTGTGCAGCGCCGCTCTGTGGTTCACTGGCGGATGGCAAGAACAGGTCACCAAGACCAGAAGATCAAGGTACTTGTGAATGCAAGGAAGGTTGGACTGGTGTCAACTGCAATGTCTGTACCTCGAACCAAGCATGTAATGCTTTGATGCCTGCGGGTGAGGGTGGCGTCTGTTATGACCAAGGACGAGTCGTGTATGAAAACTACCAGATGTGCGATGTTACGAATAAGCCGATCCTTGACCAGCTCGACGGACGTATACCACAAGTCACGTTTTCCTGCAACGCCGAGGACGCGACATGCAATTTTCAATTCTGGGTTGATCAGAAAGAATCTTTCTATTGCGCCCTGGACACCTGTACCTCCTCTGCTCAAGATACGAATACTCGAAATCAGACAACGTACACATGCGATCACATCAAATGCAAGTGTATACAAGATACTTTCCTGTGCGGTGAAGCTGGGTCAGTCGATATTGGCGATTTTCTAGTCGAATCCATTAAGGGACCTGCAACTCTCGTGAACAAAAGAACTGAGGGTGGTGGTTATGCTGATGGTGGCAGGTTCGAAGAACCAGCCATGAACGATCTCATCTCTCAAATATTTGGTGATCAGTTCATCCGACTGGACTGCATCTCTGGAGAGTGTCTATATTACACTGATGTGCCTGGTTGGAGCAAACCTATTCAAGAGATCAATACTCCGCTAATTGCAGCCGTCATTGCTGGAGTAGCACTCTTTGTACTTGGTGTCGTCCTCGTCTCTTGGTATCTGTCTGTCCGAGCGGCGCATAGGAGATGGGGTGCCATTCGACTTGGCGCCCAGAATGACGACGATGCGATCAGACTCATGACCGACCATAAGCCAATGGCTTTGCAATTTGAGAACGTAAACTACAATCTCAAGGGCAAAGAGATATTATCGGGCGTATCTGGTATCGCCTCTCCAGGCCAGATCACGGCAGTCATGGGTGCATCTGGTGCTGGTAAATCTACCTTCCTTGACATCCTAGCACGAAAGAACAAGCGTGGTGTGACGACGGGTAATATGTATGTCAACGGCGAGAAAATCTTGGACCATGAGTACAGGAACGTCATCGGATATGTAGACCAGGAAGACACTCTCCTGCCTACATTGACAGTCCAGGAGACCATCATGACTAGCGCTTTACTTCGTTTACCGGCAGATATGGGCCGATCCCTCAAAGAAAGGCGAGTCATGGAAGTCATACAACAGCTGGGCATTAATCACATCAAGGACCAAATGATCGGTTCTGAGGAGGGCCAAGGCAGAGGCATCTCTGGCGGCGAGAAAAGACGAGTCGGCATTGCTTGCGAACTTGTCACGAGCCCAAGCATCCTCTTCCTTGACGAACCTACTAGTGGCCTCGATGCCTTCAATGCCTTCAATGTAGTCGAATGCTTGGTAACACTAGCAAAGACTTACAACCGGACCATCATTTTCACAATCCACCAACCACGATCCAATATCGTTGCACTTTTTGATCAACTCATCCTGCTAGCGAAGGGCAAAACGGTATATTCGGGACCCTTTTCAAGCTGTCAACCATACTTCGAGCAGATCGGTTATCATTGTCCTCCTGGCTTCAACATTGCTGATTACTTGGTGGACCTGACTATGCACGCGAGCATGCCTAAATCGCCAGGACTTGATGATGTTCCGAGTATTGACGATCAAGAGTCTCAGGTCAACGAAGATTCAAGTACTAGAGCAGTCAAATCAATCAAATCAGTAATAAGCGCTCCTAGTATTGAAAATGTCGACATGCCATCTTCGAGACCTGCAGGGAAACGCAGAATATCTCTGAAACAGAAGCAAGATCGCCAACTTTTCACGAGAAGACGGACGGGCAACGATACTCCCCCTACACCACAGACCGACGATGAAGGGCCAGACCTGCAGAGGAAATCAAGTCTGCATAGCTGGCTCCGCCTCGGTCGGACGAGTGGTCGTGTTCCACCACAAATATCGGAAGATCCTGACAACATACCAGTAGATGCAAACACTGATCTTGACATACTTGTCTCAAGCTTCAAAGGATCAGATGTCGCAAGCAGCATTCATGACGAAATTAGAGCGTCCATTCACAGTGCTTCCTCAGCGAATGGACACACCGTCGAAGATGGTAATGTCGAAGCTGTCACCGGTTCTGTTAAAAGCTTCCGACGTGCCAGCCTACCCCGACAGTTTATCATCCTATCGATTCGAACGTGGCGCAATTTGTACCGGAATCCGATACTGATGCTCACCCATTATGCCGTGGCGATCTTGCTTGCTGTATTCTCTGGTTGGCTCTTCTATGGCCTTACACTTGACATTGGTGGTTTTCAGAATCGCTTGGGTTTGTTCTTCTTCCTGCTTGCACTTTTCGGCTTCAGCGCGTTGACTAGCTTGACCACGTTCAACACCGAGAGAATGATCTTTATCCGGGAGCGTGCCAATGGATACTACAACCCAATCACTTACTTCGCTTCCAAAGTCCTTTTCGACATCGTACCATTACGACTTATCCCACCAATCATTATGGGTATGATCATATATCCCATGACTGGGCTTCAGACCAGTTGGGCCATATTCTTCAAATTCATACTTATTATTGTGCTCTTCAACCTTGCTGCTGCCGCCGTTTCTCTTACCATCGGCATTGTGTTCAGAGATGGTGCTATGGCAAACTTGGTCGGCAGTCTAGTGATGCTGTTCTCACTTCTCTTCGCTGGCTTACTGCTCAATTTGAACAAAGACGTTCCGACGAATAAGTCAACAAGATGGTTACAAATGGTAAGACTCTCCCAACATGTTCTTGCGTTAGAGATGCTAATTCTAGTACAGCTATCCATTTTCCATTATGGATACGAAGCCCTTCTCGTCAACGAAGTCTCCAACTTGCGTCTTCTAGACGATCGGTATGGACTTGATATACGTTTACCTGGTGCCAGCGTCCTCAGCGCTTTTGGTTTCGACAATCTTGCCTTCTGGAAAGACACAATTGGTTTGGCAGTTTTTGGAGCGTCATTTATCATCATTGCATATGCAGCTATGCATTTCTTGTTAGTTGAGAAGAGGTAATACTAATGCAGATACCCAATAGCGAAGGAACCGATCAACAACGCCTGTCAAGCTGGGGTTTGGTGAACTGTACATAGTAACTAATTTTCGTCCACATCCCAATAGCAGACATTTTTCTACCTGTATTTGATAAAGACAGATATATCACGTGATTTGACCCTAGTTGCAAAGTTGACGACACCTTGCATCTCTGCGTTTCCCCTCGCAAAGATAACTTGCACCGAGTCTGCGACCCCGAGTTCCTACAGCCCCTTATCAACACAAACACGTTCTTAAAGCAAGAGGCACACGGGCGCACCCACCACGACAGTCCAACCGCATTAAACATGGACATCCTCCAACACAGTGTCATTGACCCTCTCAAGCCACTGCTCACCCCAATTGCACACAATCTCCCGCAGCCGGTAAATGATCTAGCAGTCTCACTGTTAGGTGATGTCTGCCACTCCGCCCTCCTGCACGACCTCGACATCCTCACCCAACCGCACTGTCTCTCCCTCGCAATCTCCAAAGCCCTCGGCGTCGCAATCATCACCGCCGCATCCATCGTCAAAGTCCCGCAACTCATCAAACTGATCCGATCCCAATCCGCCGAAGGCCTCTCCTTCCTCAGCTACGGCCTCGAAACAACATCCTTCCTCATAACCCTAGGCTACAACGTGCGCAACGGTTTTCCCTTCAGCACCTACGGCGAAACAGTCTTCATAATAATCCAGGATGTCGCCATCGCAGCGCTGATACTGGTGTACTCGAAGCAGTCGCCCATGGCAATCGCGTTCTTAATCGGCATTGCGAGCGCCGCGTACGCCCTGCTCATCGATACATCGGGTCTGATTTCAGACGCGCAGATGACGCAGTTGCAAGCGGGCGCGGGTGTTCTCGGCGTCGCGAGTAAACTCCCGCAGATCCTGACCGTGTACCAGCAAGGTGGGACGGGACAACTTAGCGCCTTCGCGGTGTTCAATTACCTCCTCGGTAGTCTGAGTCGGATCTTTACCACGTTGCAGGAGGTGGATGATAAGCTTATCCTTGGTGGGTTTGTGGCGGGGTTTATTCTTAATGCTGTGCTTGCGGCGCAGATGGTGTATTATTGGAATAGTCCGACGACGGCGGGGCATGGAGCGGAGGCGAAGGGGAGAGGGGCGGTGAAGGGTGTGAGACAGGATGGGGCGCAGGGATTAGCGACGGAGGAGAATTTGAGGAAGGCTGGGGTGCCGATTGGGGTGAGTTCGGGGGTGAATGCTAGGCCTGGGAGCAGTGGTGGTTCACGGAGAAAGGGTTGATGTTGGTCAAGCGATCTAAGTCGAAGACGGACGTTGGAAAGCTGATGGGTTACAGCAAAAAGCACGTATGAGGTTCTCGCGACATCTCAGTATTAACATCCATGCAGTGAAATTAGACACTATAATCGTATATATCTACACAAGCCGTCATAACTTCATCGTTCACTCCGTGGCTTCGTGGTTCATGTACAGGATAGTATTCTCACCAACTACCCCCGCAAGACATTGCAATCTCAAGTATCCTGACCACGGGAAATTCTTATGTACATATGCACTTACATGCCACCCGTAGAAAACAGTCGTTACAATTGATTGCAAAGTTAATGAACGCAATTCGAACATATAATTCAATTAATGTATTGTGAGTTCTAAACAAACCAATCTTGTAGGTGGCTGTCACATATCTATTATCGCTCGATAGACGAGAAAGCTCATAGTGAATATTCTACCACAATTATTACCGGTGCCTGTTATCGCCTTTGTCCCCTGTTTTTTGATACACATAATTATTCTGAACGCCGACGATGCCAACATACATGTTGAAACCATTCATTAAATCGTAATCCGAAAGTTTTCGCTATATGCAAATTTGACAATTCTTTTAGAAGAAACGCCTCGTCTTCTTGTTGTTGTGTCTTCCGTCCGTAGTTGTCTTAGAGACATCTCTGTTCGGGCCGGCAGAGTCGTTTGTCAGGTTCTGCTCGAAACTGCCGTTTCTGGTGCTCTGTTGGGAGAAGCGAGATGCACCACCAAAGGCAGCGCCGTTGTTATTGACGTTGCCCTGTTCGGCGAGCATAAGGTTTTGCTGGCCTTGTGGGATGTGATGGCGTGTTCGGACCGAAGGGAGTAGGTCGATGATGAAGCTGAGGACGTAGAACGTGAAGGTGAAGGCGACGATCCATTCGAATATGGCGGCTACGTTGGGGTAGGTGGTGAAATCGCATGAGACGAAAATGACGGCAAAGATGATTTCGACGATGATGAATAGTAGCTTGATCCAGAAGGATAAGGCTAGAATTCTGTGGTTGCGGTAGTGGATTCCGAG
>Ga0068618_1000060_pt1 | contig 20196 bp, 18 predicted proteins | sample InSIn2SAF170_2_FD_77423 | JGI IMG/M metagenome (GOLD analysis project Ga0068618, IMG submission 77423) | Clean room microbial communities from NASA Spacecraft Assembly Facility at Jet Propulsion Laboratory, Pasadena, California, USA -... ...
AAGACTGGAGTGAAAGTTATCTAAAACTGAATTGAAATTGTTCTGATGCTGAACTAAATCAGCCCTAGTTCAGCGTATAGACTGTATCCCGAAGACGTTGTGTGCTAATGCGTGCTAACAGCAAGCAGGGATGGAGATGTAATTTCTCCACGACTTAATCAGGTATCAAGAGCCAGCAGAGAAGACGATTGGCAGCTCCTCCGTCGTCCTGGATTACTCATGGTCTATTGAATTTTTAGCACTTGCCAGATCTGGTGAAATCATGCAGAGTGTTTGCGAAGCAGCTCGATCTTGGGTGGCGTGTTTTGTTTACGATGAAAATAGCAACAAGGTCAAGCTTGATTGTGTGCCTCTATCATCAGTTGCGCACCTCGATTGATTCCTACTGTAGACTTGGCAGGCCCAGCAATCGTTCTGGACGTTCCATGATTCTTCCCTGACGCGATCGTGGTTCGTAAGGAATTGCATCCGACCCAGGACAGCTCAAGCGAAGCGAGAATTCGTAAGTTGTTAGTTGTCTGACTGGCTCGCTAGTTTTAGGTTTCGCTAAAGTCAAAAGGACTTGCAGGACTTGACTACGCGTTACTGAGGGGAAGTCATGGAAAGAGTAGCGATGCCGGTTGCTAGACATCGCTGGAATGCAGGGCGATGCGACCGTGTACCCGTGTTCTGCCTACAAACATCATCAACATAAGGCGACAAGAACACCTAATTTTCTAGCATGAGCCATAACAATAGTTTTCACCAATTCGAGCAGCACACGAACGCTACAGAGCTTTGCTAGAAGTCTGCTAGAATTCTGCTAGAGTCTAATAACGGGCGCGAAACGGTCGATCAAGATTTCCAGGTACAGTACATACAGTAAACCATCCCACATTGTGTCGCGATGGTCAGGCATCTTCTGTAAAGTACTGCTTTTCTGATTACTCTTCATGATGGAGACTTAAGGTCAGGCATTTCCGTGGCCTAGCCGTCCAACCAAGGAAATGATTCGGCTGATCAGACCGCATTTAGCGACCAGAGCTAACAGCCCTATTCGTCATGGAAGAAATCGACCCTTCCACAAGACGCACGATTGTCGATCCACAAGCGACACGCGAGTGGTGATCAGTGCAGTGAACACTGCCTCCCAATAGAGAATGTGGTGCAGGATGCAAGTTACTTCACGTGCGAAAACGAGGAAGCGAGTTTCAGAAGCTTGCAGTACTACAGTAGTCTTTGACAACATGAAATGTCTGAGCAAGTGTTTGACCAGATGTCTGAGCAAGTAAATGGAGACATCCCCTGCGGTAAGCTGTACTCAATACCACAACACAGGAGGACACCGGTCGCCCCCAGAATTAAGCAATAGTGGAAGCATAGCCAGTGAATTGATTGTGTGAACTATGAGAAGCAGCATGTCGGAACTTCCCATGCACAAGTCTTGGTGGTAGCAGCAGCGCGACTAATCATGGTGCCAAAAATTACGAGGTAACATTCCAACGCGAGGAGTCCTCCAGAGGTGAGGACAGGCGCACTCAGCTTCACCGCTGAACCAGGAATGAGAAACACAGCTAGTGATCGAGCTTTAACAGGGATACGTCTCCATAAAAGAGGGGCGCGGTCACATTGAAACCAATAAATAATCATTATCTGCATAGTGGTAGTCTCGAAAAGGTTACCGTAGAAAATAGAGGTGCAACCATTGGAACTATCCACCGAATGTCCGTGACAGAATGTCGGGAAGCAGTAATCTCAGGACCCTCAGTATCATCCTAGTTTGACAAGGGATGTGGAGGTCCTTTTGCACTCTATCTGTGAAGTGGCATTGAGAATCTGCCCCTCTGTGGCATAGTGCTTGCGAGAACTCTCCTGACTTTCTCCTGCCTGGTGAGCATGGGTTCTGCCATTGTGACTCCACTGGGTGACTTAGCCTGGTGACTTCCACTCTGATGGATTGTCCATCTTGGCGGCTCTCCAGAAACGTCAGCCTCTAGTGGAGGCTTTTGACACGCTTGGTATTGCCGCATTAGGTTTCGTGAGTGACTCAGGACGAAGCACCATGTCTTCCATGACAAAGCTCTCAGAAACATATATGCCACCGTAGCCCCCATCCTTCACTTCAGGTCAGCTCATTCAGACACACCAGCCAAGACTTGTATCAACCCATAATCAACACTTCGAGGATTAAATACCAACAAACCTACAACCACCATTAACTACTATCAACTCCAAACAACACCAAACATGCCTCGCTGTCAATCCAAGCAATGCTTCATGAGAGGCATCACTCCCACACCACACCAGAAGATTCAATGTGGTGTCTGCACTCGAAGATGCATCTTTTGTGACATCTGGAAACTAGCAACACTGATCTACACACATGTTTCCCTCTCCAGCCGATACAGCACCACACCAGAGCAACTACAAAGAATGTCATCCAACCAATCTCACGACTACAGACGATCAGAGAAGACAATCCAAGCCAAGATGATGACGGAGCGATCAAGGATAGCGAGCATCATGTCAATCTGTACCATTGAAGGTGCTGAGCAGACAGAGGGACTTCACGTTGCCTATCGACGATGCTTCAAAGCAGTACAAGAGCTGCTGTACCAGGAAGCCATCCTCGAGGATGACCTTGACCGAACGCCCACCCTAGAGTATGAGTCCTTCTCAAATCACACAAGTCGACGACAGAGCCACAGCCACTACTACCCAGAACAACGTCGACCAAGTATGGTCAGTATGGCGGCTTAAGCGAAGACAACAAGACTGTTGCACGACTTGCATTCCTTGACGACTTGAGCGATTTGAGCGACTTCTTCCATTTTACGATTTCCTATGTGAGCGCAGGTGTTCAGGACACACTACTCAGCTATCCACCGAACGTGGAGTCAATTGTACTACAACCGATACATTCTCAGGCGACGATGACTAAGAAGATTACTGGAAACGAGATGCAGGCATCGAGTAGGGAGGGATTAGAGGATGAGCACGGAGCGAGCGGGCTCGGAGGAACCGATTTGTTGTTCGAGGACACAGCAGCAGAGACCTACATACAGACCTGGTCTTTGTGTAATGAGCCTATCTGACTAGAAGAAGAGATATCCATACTTGAATGGATACGCAGTTCACACTGCCAAAATGATAATACAGCGATGTAACCATCAAACAATCAATTCCTCTCAAGTCATTTCAAGTTCTATGCCACCGTTGCATTCCTTCAATTTTGATTGGACTTTGACCTAGACCAGGCAACAGCTGATTCTGTACCATGCTTACGTTCGAACTTGCACAGTTGATAACGGAGTGACTTGGCATTGAGCAAACTCCATGTGGATGCTGGAGAAGCATCGAATGAACAAATGATCGACGATGGATCCCGCGACCGCCTAATTGTCGATCAGGCATCCGCCAGATGGTCGCCCGAAGCCGCGAAGTTCGTTCCTTTCGAACGCGTTCCAATGCGACGAACCTAGTCTCCATGCCCAATGCTGACGTGACTAGGGCGGATAGTACATCCAATCACTTCGTCATGTCAAAGCGAAAGGTGCAAGGTTCGAGGGTTGAGGAAGGTTGCCTTGGCACTTAGCTGCGCGACTTGGCCCCTTCCTGACGATCAGCGATCATGTGCTTCGGATTAGACTTCCTCAATTTCGACGAACCAAAGCAGGGAAAGGTGTGGCGCTAGGCCGAGTACGGTGGGTAAGCAGGTAGTGCGGCTGTCAGCAAACTCTTAAGGACGAACTACTGATCTACTACTCCGGTTGCGAACTCGCAGGCATTCATTCTCTCACCTCGATCCTGTTCTCTCACTAATGTCTACTTCGCCTCGCCTTTCCTTCTACATGTGGTACATTGTTGTTACAGGTCATCTCGGTGTTAGATATGTTGACTAAGCCGGTTGAGCTGACAATTTGAGCAGTAGACCACAAAGTCGGGCTAGTGGGTACCAGAGTGTGAAAGCAGGATAACAACCTCGAAGCTCGTATGCGGTATGCGGCGGAACCATGATTCCACGCATCAGCTCTGGTCGTCGTCTTGAGTTTGGAAGTGGAAAGTTCTGCCCAGCGAATTGAAGATTAGACTCCCTGGATATTGCACGTTATCGATCTCCAACATGCCAGGCATCTAGATTGATTCTGACTACAACCTCAAAGCAGAAGCTATCGTATGGAACACATCTACGCGGGAACTGGCACTGTCCTAGGAGGAGGCATGGTTCAAGTCAAGCATTCTATACGCTTTGACACAACTCCAAACTATCCTCCATGGACATCTACTCCACCTTCAGCCACGAACAAAAAGCCCTACAAGATTTTACCCCGATCACGTCAAGCAACATACTTCAGGACCATCGGAAATCTTACAAATCCAAGTTGGAGTCAAAGCTATGGCTCGAATCATGTGCATCGAAGCTTTCGCAACTAACCTGCTCATAACGATTGCAGAACTACCCGCTAGCAATCTACACTTATCTATTTCACTAAATCAACGCCATACACTTACGATCAGGGTTGATCCATAATGAGCACCTTCTGCAAGGCTACTGCCGATTGATTTGGGTCCGGAGATATTTCTATGCATGCACTTTGGAATGCAGTTTAGGAGAATCTCGAAGAAATGTTCTCGAAGCAACATATACGCATCTCCTCTTACCCCTCGCATCACTGACACGCGACTATCGACCAGATTTCATTCCACGACCAATAGCTGAGTACTACCGTACACCAATCCAACACGATCTCAAAGCTCGGGCACTCCCACGTCGCATGCCCAAAGCAGCAAGGATCAGCGACTCCGTTCTCCCGGACATTTGTCACTCCAGCATTCCAAAGCATACAACCTTGCGATCGCAATCACTCCACTGTCCTGCCATGCATATCTCCCTAACCCTAAACAAGAGGTTCGGACCATCTTCAACCTGTCATCGATCACGCGGTGTCCCACATGTTCGTGAAAGCCGAGACGTGCAGTGACCAGAGTACATTCGGGGCATAGATACTGCTGTCTGTTGTCAGATTCAGCAGATATTGCTATCACATGATTCGATAAGCTGCTTTGCTTGTAGGGACACCTTGGGACTAACCATCTGCCACTACCACAAACGAATGCTACACACCAGTCTAGTAGCGTTACGTAGCATGGTTCCTGAATGCTACCTTGTTCGTATCTGTCATGCATCGTGACCCAACCGCGAGTGTGTCTAATGTTATACCCGAGCAGGTAAGTGAAATGGATGACCAATCTGGTTCGATTGGACCAATGAAAGTACTCAAAGGGCATTCCAATGGTTGGAAGGCCTAGCAATTGCTTGTACGGTAGCTGGTGAACTTGGTCTTCAACAGCGTGCACAAACTTGCTCAGGACTCTTACTTCACGTTGTCGATTTTGGCATCGTCAAGTGTGCTACAGATGTGGTTCCCAGTTGCTGGTATGAGCATCCATATCAAACACGACGCACACGTTATCTAGCAACCAACATACTGATCATGAACTTGAGATTCAGCTGGCGCTACACAAAGCATCCCCATGAGATTCGAAGTTGTCGAATTGCCTACAAATAGTGCTATAATCACCGTCATCCACGGTCTTTTAGCACACCACTAAAACGAGTGATAACAAGAAGACTTTCCAACTAACATCCAAAACGAGTCGCCTCCATGCTTCTCAAAAAGTCTTATACTCGCTGTCATTCATATCAAAATGAGACGAATTCATTGCCAATCACCTAGCATCAGCATGCACCAAAAGCTCAAATGCCCACCAGCCTGCTTTGAGAAGATCATGCCTCCCCAAGACGAGCGAACTAATTCACGAGATTGATATATCTTCGACCGTTATTCAAGACTCGCAGTACAACAGATGTATCTATCCAATTTATGGATCTCCATGCACGCCCACAATCAGCCAGATGCTCTTCCCCAATTCCTGCCCAGCCATACGTACTCCCCGCTCTCCATCATTGCCCAAACTCGATAAGCTGCGATTACATATTCCCCGGCATATAAAAGTTCGAACTCCCAGATGGGCAGGAAATGTCTGGGCTTGATCAATGGACTACAACTACATCAGCTTAGAAGGTTGGGACTACAGTACTATAAGACATCTCTCGGCAAGAACCCAGTGGCTACTATTCGCATCCATATCCGTGTTGACCGATGAACCTTGAATCGTATATACAACGCTGTTGACCATGATGAGGTACGTAGATAGATTCTGGCCGTGCACAAGAGAGATTCGATCTTAGAAGGGCCGGCTAGTGATACATTGAAGCAACCAAGCGTTGAGTAGTGGTACTGTACTTCCGTTTATCACGCCACCCTCACAAACATTCTACGAGTAGCCCTCACCTGAGTAATGTAGCATAGATCGTTCAAGACGAGAACCTCTTCAAATTTCGGCTACTAGTTGTGGGCGGCAAGAAGGAGCAGAAATCTCGAAGTCCTCGAGCAGGCTACGTCGCACTTACTGAGAAAGCCGACTAAGGTAAATATACAACATCGACCTCTCTAGGCCCGGTGGCAGTCTTATGCTGTCTCTTAGCGTTCGTGAGATCTTGGTATACGTACGTGATGCGGATTCTGTGTTTCCCTCTTCGGACAATACTTGTGAACTGATTTGAGCGTCGGCTATACGTAAGTGTTTGAAAAGAGATGAATATCGGCGCAAACTCTTGGGCTCAATGTTCAAATTCCATTCTTCCTCTCGTAGATATGTAAGCTTTGCGAATTGTACATTGATGTTGAAATGTTGGAGGCTCCGTTAGTGGAAGAGCGGGCGGAGCTCGCGAAGAACAGAGCTGGAATCTAGGGTGGTTGATTGATAAATACGTATCAGAGATGTTCGATTGCCTGGCTTGAAGTGTGATATGGCTGGATGCTAGCTAGATCGAGTGTAATCAAGGGTTCACGTGCGTTCGTGCTCGTATTTTCATATCATTGGGTTGGCAGTAGCTACTGTGGGGTGCCTTGCTTTGTACCTAGAAGTAGTCGTAGAAAACGGCAGGACAAGTGGATGTGGTTGCCTGATGCGCGTACCTTTCCATGTGGACCTCGAGATTGTACAGTAGGGGACGCCTTCACGCTTAGCCTGGTGGCTTTGTGCCGTTGGGGATGTTGTGTAGTATGTATGCGGTGAGATATGTATATACATCGGCCCATGTTGTGCCGGACTCTTTAGAATTACGAAGTCGTTTGTCTCCATGCTGCATCAAGTGGATGAACGGTGTGGAATTGGAAGTGGTGAGGGTACTGGATGTTCAGACTGTCGCTGCGGTTCTGCCGGGGACGTGTTTTGATGAGGTTCATCGGTAGCAGGGTATTACCAAACCGCGTCGCGCAGCAGGTACTGTACATGTATCGCAGTAAATGCCGCTGCCGAATGATTAGTTTTCTTTTCTTTCCCTTCTCGACGTACTCGGTTTCCTGTACGGATGAGCTGGATGGTGTCGAAGGTAGGTGCTGTACGACAACTCACGAATGATTGGTGGAATAGCCGTGGATGCATATTTAGAACACTGCGTCGCGGTACAGAGGAGTGAGGGGGAGACAGAAGTTGACTGTGTAATATCGGACGGGAGTGGGGATCGAAAGTATGTGGTAGTGAAGATCTGTGCTTCTATAACGAGTCCAATAATGTGGGATAAGGGTCTGTTATGTAGCTCGCCGAGACCACAGTGGATGCCACAATGGATGGAGAGGGTACGTATGATTAAAGGTACCAGAGAGATGAATGGGCCGCTATTTAAACCGACTCAGCACGATAATTCAGCATTCAACGAAACGGTAAACGGGAGTTTGAATGTGGTTGAGTGGCACGGAGACCCATTGTCTGGAAATCATGGCAATGATGATTACTACCTTCCCTATATTTTTCCAGCACTATTGAAAGCTATAATGTCTCACAACGTGATAAGACTCGCTACGACAGCCAACACAAGACCCCAGAGGCTGGTGTTCTTGCCTTGTGCGCCACCGGTATATGGCATTGGAGCGACGACTGCTGCACAACCAGGCGGGATGTCCTGTGTTGGAGCTCTTGAAGAGATACGAGAAACGCCAGTGATATCTCTGCCGGTAAGCAATTCAGCTGGAAAGAAGCTTAGATCTCTCTTTCTTCGAAACGTAATGCCATCAATCGTTGGGTCATTATAGAAGTCTGTCTCCACATCACCATAGTCGGGCTTGCGTGCTTTGAAGGCTAAGTCGTCCGGTTTGTACACCTTAGTTGTGTCAGGAATCTGGCCAGTGGCAAAGTATTGGCGCATAGCAGCCCTGAGAGTGCTGGATTTCTGAGCATTGGAGCAGTGCTGGGAGATGTCAGTCACGGAATTAATAAAAAAGATGAGGTTAAGCATACACCAGCGCCTCTAGACACCAACACGCCGCTGCCCACGAAACCTGAGCTCGAATTCTGTGCTGAAACTAGAGGAGTAACTGGATCGAATATGCCATTGACGAATAGGATTGGTTTTCTGGTGATGACACCCGTGTATGGTCCTTCGAACCTCTCTTTTGCTTTGACTTGCCAGGTGGAGCATTGATAGATCAGACCGAGCCATCCACCATCTCCGCCGTAAACACTTCGTGATTGGTATATCTCGAGCCAATCTTCGAAGTTGGCAACCGTGGCGTTGATTGTTCCCTGGTAGTCGCCACAAGATACGGCTTGAACAATAAGTCCTTCCGTCTGCTCTGGGCCGCTTAGTGGATCGAATGGCACGGCAGCTTGTCGCTTTGAGATTTCAGTTTGATTGTACAGTTCGGCAATCTGTTGTGACACTTCTGTCCACATATAAGGTACACCTAGTCTACCAACCAAGTAATTCTTGGCTGCGTACCAATAAGTTGGGTCGGTGGCGAGCATGTCCTCCAAGTATTGATCCCACTGATCCTGCAGATCTTGTGCACTCTCACCAGGAGTTGCTAAAGCACATGCATCGGGGCCTGAGTTACCAATAGCTACGCACTCCTGGAAGAAGTTTGCAACTGCGGCATCTACACTGGCAATCGCTTCGTCGCCGAGACCGAAGTAGTAATCTATGACACAATTAGTAATGCTGGAGATTGGCAGAAAGTGTTCAGATACCAGTTGGATTGATATTGCCATCTAAAACCACACGATCGACTCTTTCGGGAAACATTGCAGTTAGCGTTGCACCAACAAGGGTACCGTAAGAAGCGCCTGTAATGAGTTAACTTGTTGCTACAACAGAACAGGAACCATATACCATAATATCGAATGAAGCCATCCTGTCCAAGAGCTTGTGTAATGGCAACAATATCACGTGCCACATAAGCAGTACCAATCAATTCGCCATACAACTGGTACTCTGAACTTGCACAAAGACTGCCTTGACTGGTGAAACCGTCGACTGCTAGCTGAAGCTCCTCGTTCGTATTGTAAGGACCAGTGTATGAGTCGTTCGTGTTAGGACAGTCGTAATCGCTGTCAGTTAACAGGTGTGTGAGGCCAACACCACTATTCAAGGTGAGCAGATTCGACGACTATCGTGATGGTGTGCTTACCGCGGGTCAAAACCAATGATATCGTAACCCTGCCCGAAAAGTCTGTTTTTATCATGAGACATCGAGGCTTTCACGATTGATGAAGGGAAAACTTACGACTGCAAGGCTGCGCCGCCTCCATCAGCAATGTCGTATATGGCACTCGCACCAGGGCCACCCGGGTTGAATATAATCGATTGGTTGAGGATGGTAACATTCGAGCTGACAACTGCAGGCTGTTTCACGAGCGGCAGTGTCAAAGTACCAGCCGAGAGATTTTGGTAATCAAGTGGCACATCCAAGGTACCACACTGAAGGGTAGGATTTCCCACGCTAGTGTTCGATGCCGGGACTGGACAGTCGACCCATTGAATGCTTCGACCGTAACCTGTGGGACAATCTTGGCCAAGTGCAGAAGCAGCAAAGGCAACGAACGTAATCGCTGAGGTGTAGTGGTAGAAATGCATATTGAAACGAATGATTGAGAATGAAGAAAGTATTGCAACTCACAGAATCATGGTACCTTTTTTATCTTGTCTGTCGGAAGACTATGCAAGTCTGCATGTCCGCCTTGGTATTTTCTGTCAATTTAACTTTCACCAGTCGATCAAGTGAACATGGGAAGTTTATCTTGTTTCTTTATGGCGCTAGACTGCTGGGAAGAGCATCTACACCTTCCGTCTGTCTTCCTCTACGAGTACACAGGGGCCTTGTGCGCAATATGAAATCGTATGTTCTTCGAGGCGGATGAATGCCGCCAACCGCACCGTATGAATCTTCGAAATCTTTCAGAGCGTATCAATGTCTTTCTGCTAGGACCGAAACAACGCACTGATGGTTGGGATGGCATACTTCGCTGACATAAGTTGTATAGAAAGCTAAATCCAGCTGAATTTCTGTTACCGGCGCTGCACCTTTGATGGTGGGACAACAAACGTCAGCCAATGGGCTCGGCATGCCGGCCCTGATGTTGGAGATGCGGAACATCCAAAAGGCACTGACATGGTCTACCAGGCGTAAGTGGTAGGGATAGAGAATTTCGATAGTCGGACGGTTCCCGTACCTTGGCTAAGCCAAGACCAATGCTCATAAACAAGTCATCTCAGTCTAGAGCGCCATGCCCAATCTTCACAAAGATCTAACATGGTGAGCGACGTGTGCTGCAGGACTGATGAGTAGCGTTCGTAAGCATTCAAGAACCATCAACGAAGCAGTAAATAAAATATGTGATTCCATGCTTGGAGTTCAGTGCTGACACCAAGCTTAAATCCATGCATTGTCTTGGCACGCTAGGATATCCGCCCAGGTACCTCCTTACTCGGTTTCTCCGAAATCCATAAACAACAAGCACAATCCCAGCTCCTCAGCACTATATTGAACTTACAACAGATACTTCAGCTTGCCTTTGGTAGCCCTGAGCATCGTGCAAGCTCACCTCTCAATGCTGTTCTTACTCATCGCCAATGATTCCCGCTCTCCGTACATCTCAAAAGCACACCACCCTGGTAAATACTATACCACATACTTCCCGCCGGACTTATCATATCCGCATAAACTTGAAGATATTGCTTCCCAAAGTGCCATTCCCATCGTTACTACCACCTCACTCTCTTTCTCCTACTCAAGTCAAAGACACCAATCTCTCCACGTTCATTCACTCCTCTTCCAACCACTCACTCCACACCTCAAACTCAACCGTTGACAGCCCATAACCGCATAATTCACAATTCCGCAAATTCTTCCTGGATTAACACGGGCTCTCCCGCCAAGCCCATATTCCAAGCACCTCATGTTTCATCCTCGCCTTATCTCTCTTTCTCTCTTCCAGTTTACTCCATTTAAGAAAGTGGTACAATGGTACAGTGCACAGCTTACCTAGGTACCCTTACCTACTATCTCTAAGCTCAGCTCATATCGTACCTCTGTGTGTCAACATCTATCACAAGCAGGCAATACGCATGCTACTGCCAGGCCTTGAAACGGCAGTCGCACCTCGACGCCCTAATCAACCCACTTTCCTTCCCTCAAATATGAGGTTCTTTTCATGAACACCACAAATATCATAACACCAATACTTGTCTTGACCCTTGCCTTCTCAGCATTTAGGTCCAGCTCTTTGAGCTACCAGATATCACCACTGAAAAAAGCTCCCACTTCCGACACCCCACTTCAACGTGGAATCTACATACCACTTCCTCACCACCAGTAACCGACAGCTCACTACCAACAGCTCCCCTACCGATAACCCACACGCTCGAACCAAAATTCATTCCTCCACAATGCCCTAAATCCCCACAGTCCAAGACAGCTCACCACTCCCAACAAGCAGCCTCCCCTCTCAATACCCCAAACCCAGAAACCAACATCAGCACCGTCGCAGCAACTCGATTCGTACAAACACAACACTATTGCCTCGACCAGCCACTACTACACTCTCAGCTCATACGACAGGCAAGTCACCCTGTTCGATGCGTGATGACCTCGTCTCCCCGAGTTGGTGAAAGCACATGATCATCTACTTACACTGACTCGTACCATATGTACGCGGACTGGTCAAACGAGACTAAGCACCTAGGTGTTTCGAATCGCGGTAGATTTTTGAACCATCGTATTACGCTAAGATCACAGCCGGATGCTGTGTGTACTATATGGTGATGATAAGTAAGTACCGTACCTCTACGTCGAGGAGAACAGGTAGTCGCATATACGCATGTGTCACTGTAGCTCGGAGCTGTAGGTACATTCAGCTTAGCCTATATATAGTGCCCAACTTCACTCCTCCCGATCAACACAGGTAGAGTATGTACCTGCTGTACGTAGCCATTGGATACTTCTTCCAAAGTGCGCTGTTGCAATCTCGAACAACCAGAACAATCAGTGCGGGTCATGAAAGGTTGTGACTGCGCCAGTCGGTCGGGGAACAGCTGCCGCCTTCATCGTTTTCCAGCAAGAGAACAAACGACCGACACAGGCTTGCTGTTGCTCGAGCAGACGCCACCGAGCGAGTGTTTTGTATTGACCATATATAGTTATTGAAAACCAGGAGGTGCAACGATCATATGTTTACACGATATCAAGACAACAAGATCGCTGGTCGTGACCATGGTAATGAATGAGTATCAGTCATTCGTGTTCATACATGTATCTATCTATGCATGCGTGCTATACATTCCTGATACTCATTACACCATGAAGTCTAATTGCCATAACAGGCCCGCAACGACGCTTATGAATTTCCACTTAGCAGTCTAAGCTCTCTCAAGGTACATACAACCGCACGAAGCCTCCAACGTCTCTGCGGCAGGTCACACACTTCCCGAAATTATTCATTGCAAGATTGACTCTGCAATCCTCACAGACCGTCAGACATCTGCATGGCCAAGCGATGATCGTTCGAGGCTCCACCTGACATACCACGCATGGTGGACCGGTCTGCGGTGGTGACTGAGGAGAGCCATTCTGACCCTTTGCTGATGCTTTCTGTCTTCGGCGTGTCACCAAAAGTTGCTCAAGGGTTTGTGCTTCTTCCTCATCTGTCAATGGACGGCGCAGTGTCGTTGTATTCGAAGCGCGGGTGATGTCCGTGATTGGTTGTGTTCGACCAGCAAGCAGCATCGAGATTCGATCGTTCTCGAATTGTTGACGATAACGAGCGCGAGTCACAACTGAATTTGATACGAGATGTGATGATAGTACTCGTGCTTCGTCTCTACTTGCTTTGTCTGGCGGGTTCAGAAGGCGAGCCAGTGTAGCACTATCGAGGATCGGTGCTTCAGGAGTGGGAGTCTCTGATCTCCTGTAGCGAAGGACATCACCGAACGACCATCGGGACGATGCTTGAAGTTGTGTTGGCGTGGTCTGTCCTTCTGATTCGGATTCCCAAGCCTGCTCGTCGACTTCACTCGTATTTGTAGTCGTCGTGATGACACTCGTAGCATCCTCATCTTGCTCAACACTAGGAAGTATGTAATCTCCACTGTCGTCCCGATTACCATACCATCCGCCATTCTTGAAGTGACGGTACATCTGATCGTCAAGTTGCTTGTCAATGTCATCTCCGACCAGCTTCTGCCGCAGATCATGCGCGATATCGACATCGAAGTTTCTTCCCTCTTCTCGCGGTGGATGAGCCTCCGCCCATTCATCAAATCTTTTATTTTCCTCGTATGTTCGAAGTCGGTTCCGATCATTAGCTGACTGCTTGAGTGAGCTTCCAATTACTTTTCGTAACCATGCCGGCCGTGCAGTAATTCCAATCCTGTCTAGCAATGCGCCGATGCCATATGCGAACCAACCACCAAGCGTAAATAGAATCCCTCGCATGAAAATGAATACCAAGTAGAACCGGGTCGTTCTCTGTAGCGCACCCACACTGTCGACCCGCGGATTAGGATATATGAATGCATCTTTGGTTTGCAATGTTTTGTCCTTGTTTTCGAGCTTCTTCTCTTTCTCGTAACCAGACTGCCACTCTCCAACCTGCATGGGCTGACCATCTTGCGTGGTTCCAGGTATCCCGTATTCTTCAACAATCTGAAAATGTGCCTCTTCTGGTAATTGCAAAGGATTAGCAGAAGCGTCGATTTCATCAAGCCGCTCTTCTTCTAGCCAAGTAAATTGCCTCATCTCAACGGAACGGCCTTCATTCAAGAAGACAGCCTCAGAGGCCGCAGTCAATGCTGCGAACCCAACTCTTAGTAATGCTGTGTAAAAGTCCTCATACCAGCGAATGTTGATGCTCTTGATCTGAATAGCAGCCTGTAAGTTGTCGTGAGCAATGCTGATACGTTCACTCAGTCGACTCGGTTGCCGAATATTTGGATTCGTGCCAAGCGATACTGCAGTTAAGAGTAATGCCACAGCATAGATCAATGCACAGATCAACATGCCAACGATTATGGCCATATGTGGAAGGAAGCCAACGACAGCAACGGTTGGAAAGTGTAGCAGACTGCTGACAGTGCGCGAACCTTCACCATCGCTGCGGATCAAATTGCTGTCGGTCAGAAAACCACACGTAAACGCGCTCATGTAGCAAAGACCCCAAAATGTCGTACTGACCAATCTCCACTTATGCTGCTTGCCAAGTACAGACAAAACGTGTGAAGTGAGAGAGTTGCCGCATGATAACAATGCCACCAGTAACACCTCGATCGGAACGTTGAACCTATCGAATACATGTGGTCCTACTATCGCTTGTGCAGCGTCCGTAATGGCAAGGATGGTGCCCGACGCAGGTATAGTGCCCTCTGCGGTGATCGTAGCTGCTGCTGCTGTTGACGAGGACGTAGCATTCGCCGCTTTCACAGCCTTACTGAAGCTCTTGTCAAGAGTATGAGCTATCATGGTTTCTGCTTCGGCGAATACTAGAGAGTGTTCAAAGACTGATAGACCCACTTCGGTCATGACAGGTGTCTGCTGTAGTGAACAAGATAGACTCTCCACCAAATGTGACAAGCCCAATTTGACGAAAGTGGGCCAGAGCAGGGAGAAAGACCCATATGGCGCCCGCACATTTGGCTCAGGCCTACTCAGACCGACAGCTGCGCAAGACTGCTCATCTGTAGACCAGAATAGTAACGATGAAGCCATTGTATGGACTGCGCCGCCATCTGTTGACCAGTCCAGAATGGTGTACTTATTGTTATCGCCATGCCTATACAGCGAATAGTATGGCGATGACTGACAGTGAATAGCTCGTAGCAGCTGATGTATCTGTGCAATAAACAGCATTATAGGGACCAGTCGTAGCGCCAACCTCTTGTTCCAAGTCAACGTGATGCGCTGCCTTGATGCACCATAGATGCCAACTCGATTGATGATTAGAGCTAGCATGAAGCATGCGAAAGCCCATCTTGAAGTCATGTAGTGCAACACACCCCAATAGCTTCTGTTTGTGCTTTGTTGGAATGCTTCAGCAAAGAAGTCAGACCAGCCGCCACCTGCAGCGTCCACCACCTGCGCTGCGCCTGCTGCTCCTGCTTCTGCCATATCGCCTGTTCGAAAACGGTCGATCACTGCATTGGTGAGGGTATTGAGGCCGGTAGTTCGTAGCACGACGCGAGGAACAGTGTGGAAAATAAAATGGTCAGCTTTGGCCAACTGTCGAAGAGGAAAGAGAACAGTGTCTTTCAAAGATACTGAATCGAGAAAAGAGCCGCTCGTGTTGGCTGCTACAAATGTTATATTGGTAAGGAGTGAGTGGGCAGTATCATTCGCAGTCGTTAAGATACCCGTTGAAGCCATAGCACTTCTTTAGTAGCACCGGTCGCGGTTGGCGTGTATTCGAGGTGTGATTACGAAACTGAAGGCGTCCTCACGGACTGATGTACAGCCTCATGTCATGATCAACCGGACGCGCTGCGCATGACTTACTGAAAGTACAAGGCGACACAATATTGGTGAAAGCAGTAGATGCACTTGTTCACGTCAATTGCAAACACGCAGTAGTTATGGCAATCGGCACCAGACGAGGAACAACTCCGAAAGAGCGCAACTGTGATAACGTCAGATGTGGAGGGAGCTAGTGCCCCTTTTTGTAATGCCCCTTTTGTCTTGGATTTGTTTGATCTTTCTGTACAACATGGCATACAGTCCGTTGCTAGGAATTTCTTTGATCTACTGCGGGCGCTGTTGGCGTGCGGTAGCAAAAATGACAAATTAGCAATGGATGCCGATGCGAGTAGATGATAATGTCATGTGAACCAGGACAACACCAGTTCTCGACAAGTCAAATCAGATGAGAGGTGCCACCATAAGATTTTTCTACAAGTACTGCACTTTTGCCGTCCTGAGTGCAACTGTCGAGGATGCTAGCAACAGACCGTATGGAGTGTGTGTAGCCACTCATCTCACATCTGGGGATGTCGCAATAGACACTCTACTACGCGCCGACTTCGTTCAAAACACCCCCATCGACCGGCAGAACTTGGCCGTTCACGTATGAGCACCTGGAAAGGAAGATCACCGCCATACCCATCTCCTCCTCCGCACCCGCACGACCTGCCGGAACAGCATGTGACTTGTCCTGCACCTTCTCCTCTGGCATGACCGACTTGTTTCGCTCGTCGCTCTCGTTCGTTGTCATCTCTGAGGGGAAATACCTGTTGAAATTTTGTGATTAGCTAAGTCAATCAAAATGAAGATCTAATCAAGAGTTAACTCACCCTGGCGCAATACTATTGACCCTCACACCAAATCTCGCAAATTCCTTACTCATCATCTTGGACAAATGTGCCGTACCTGCCTTTGCTGCATTGTATGCAAAATGGGACTGAGAATCTCTCATGATGCCTGACATGGAACTGATCACAATGACCGACGAAGTGTGCTCCTTCGGTGCCGCTTGCAACAACGGCAAAGTAGCCAGAGTCGTAAAATACACGCTAGTCACATCTGAACTGTAAGTTTCGTTCCATTCCTCCACACTCTCAGCATCCCACAGCTGCTTCTTCAACTCTTTCGCATCGTCAGTATCTGGACTCGGTTCCTTAGGACCATTAATGCCGGCTGCAGCGACAACAACACTAAGATAGCCTTCCTTTTCCTCAATCTCTTTGACAAGCTTTTGGAGGTCGTCTTTTGAGCGAACGTCAGTAGGACCAATGGGGACGATACGGCCTGGTAAACCGTGGTTCTGAGGATCGTGTTCTTTTGCAGTCTTTTCGAGGACTTCAGTTCGGCGACCTGTGATGTAAACCTTTGCTCCATTGGCAGCCAAGGCTTGAGTGGCCATGAGACCAATGCCGGTACCACCGCCAGTGACTAGGCAGACATAGTCCTTGAATTTGAAGAGACTCTCGACCTTAAACTGGGATGTTTCGGCCATCTTTGTGTATGAAATCTTCGAGCTAAACAAGCTGTTATGTGGCTTCCTGACGTTTTCCAGCTGAACGAGGCTTGGAACGCTGCTCACTACTTTCGCTTGTTGATAGTAGTCACAAACGTGGTTTTCGATATACTGAATGGTCGGTTTATGATGTGAAATTCACAAAGTCGAAGATAGTAGTAGGGCAATTGTACGAACTATTTCCACATTATATTGCTGTGTGCTACTTCAGTCGTTTTGTTTTAATACAAAGACAACATTAATTTTTGGGTGACGTCATATTTGCTCACTGAATTCTTCATAGATTGCGGGCCATGAATACAAGTACCTATTCAACGGAGGCGGAAATGAAGCTGTAATGCCTGCCACGGCCAGTGATACGGAGGAGAGACGGCCCCAAGAGCCGTCGCTTGCAGCTGGCCTTCGATTGATCGTTTGGCTCAAGTTGAACCTTTCTATCGCATTTGCTTTTTGGCATTGATAAACACCACATATCTATCTTTTGAATGTTTTTTCCACATACTACCAGTTTCTATGTAATCACCACAACTCCGTCTAATGCAATGATCGCGCGTAAATGGGTATCTCTTCGTAACATGTTGAATATCCTCTTGTCATCGTGAATACGCCCTTCATGCGCCATCATCATCGTGAGAGAATCGTGAACTTTTTCCTCCAAACATCATTAACCACCAAAACTGGTTTGAATATGCCAACAAGATAATATTGCTTCTATCCACTCTACGCCGTAAGACTGTACAAATGCTCTGGTGTTGAAACAAAGCATCCAAGAAGTTCTCACAGCCTAGAACTTGAGCTCCTTGGGTTGTTCCCATGGGAAGCTCTGGTCACTGAAGTGGCCGTTCTTGGCAGTCTGGCAGTAGATTGGGTTGGTCAAGTTGAGCTCCTTGACAATAACACCTGGTCTCATATCGAAGTTCTTTCGAATGATTTCCACAAGCTCATCTGAAGACTTGTTAGATGTGCCGTAAGTGTCAACGTAGAGGGAGAGTGGCTCCGCGACACCGATAGCGTAAGAGAGTTGAACAAGGCATCGTCGGGCAAGACCAGCCTTGATCAGAGACTTGGCGATCCAACGGGCGAGATAAGCGGCAGATCTGTCGACTTTGCTGTAGTCTTTTCCAGAGAAAGCACCTCCGCCGTGAGCACCCCAGCCGCCGTAGGTGTCAACAATGATCTTGCGGCCAGTGACGCCAGCATCTCCCTGTGGACCACCGATGATGAACAATCCGCTGGGTTGGATGTGGTAGACAGTTTTGTCATCCAACATGTTGGCCGGAATGACCTTTTTAATGATCTTCTCCTTGACTTCCTTGCGTAGCTGCTCGGTTGTGATATCTTCGGAATGCTGTGCGGAGACAACCACTGTGTCTACTCGCTTGGGTACAACGGCACCATTGTCATGTTCGTACTCGATAGTGACCTGTGTCTTGGTGTCTGGACGTAGCCACGGGAGGCTGCCGTCATTTCGTGCATCTGTCATGGCCTTGTTCAAGCGATGAGCGAGCTGGATTGTAAGTGGTAGGTATTCTGGTGTTTCATCAGTAGCATATCCGAACATGATTCCCTGGTCACCAGCTCCCAATTGTTCGAGAGCTTCTTCGTAGTGTAGACCTTGTGCAATGTCCTTGGACTGTTCTTCAATGGCAACCAGAACGTTGCACGTCTTGTAATCAAATCCCTTTGCTGAATCATCGTAACCAATGTCTTTGATGGCGTCCCGGATGACCCTCTGGTAGTCGATTCTGGCCTTGGTAGTGATCTCACCGAAGACCATGATCATGCCAGTTTTCGTGGCTGATTCGCAGGCAACCTATGCATGTTAGGAAGGGAACTTGTACGCAAGCTTTGGTGAGCCCACCTTCGACAGAGGATCCTCTCTGAGGCAGGCATCGAGGATGGCATCCGAAACTTGATCACTGGAGTTTTCTTAGTTGCAATTCTCGGTCGACGACAGTGATAACTAACCAAATCTTGTCCTGTAATTGATTAGTATAATTGAGTCAATTAATCAAGGTGAGGTCAGGAGCTAAATACCGGGTGACCCTGGCCAACAGACTCTGAAGTGAAGAGGAAGCGGCCCCGAGGGGTAGAGGAGTTGGCTATGCCATTGGAGAGGGAACCCATGTTCTCGAGTGTTGTGATTGAGCGAGTTTTACGATCGGATACAATTCTGAAGTATGTCGTCTCTGGGCAGTGATAGACGTTGCTTTAGCTCGGGTGTTTGTCTTGCGGTCGAAGTGCTGGCTCGAGTGTGGTTGTGAAGAAGCTGGATGAAAAATAGTTGAGGAAAACATATGCCGGGCCCCACGTGTAGGCTGCGAAAGGTACACCGAGATTTACCCACTCCGAAATCCACTCGACCACTGTACAGTACAATAATCGCGGTCACGCAATTTGTTCTCGGGCGTCATAGCACCATGCAGACGACTAATCCGAGCATCAACTTCTAGCCTGTACAAATCAAGACCATTCAACCAAACACTAGCACTGCTATCTTCTCAACTCTGGTGTTCGACGAGGAGTCAAGTATTCCTGGTTTGCTAACAGCTTCAAGAACGCTCGTGACTTCTAGTAGTGGTACTCGAGGCCCCCAATCATTGGGCCGTCAAAGGGTGGATCACGAGACAACGCCATCCATTCATTTGATGAGATTCTCGGGCAAGGAGGACACCATCAATATATTAGTTGTATCGAAGAGGTGTTCGCATGATTGAAGATGATAACGCCCAACTTTCGTACCAGAATGTGATGCTATGTGCGCAGCCAGGACCACCAAGATTGAATTGAACCCTGCACTGAACTGATGCCTTTGCGAATCTTGCACTTTTTATTGAGTAGGACAGCAAAACAAAA
>Ga0068618_1000061_pt1 | contig 20182 bp, 17 predicted proteins | sample InSIn2SAF170_2_FD_77423 | JGI IMG/M metagenome (GOLD analysis project Ga0068618, IMG submission 77423) | Clean room microbial communities from NASA Spacecraft Assembly Facility at Jet Propulsion Laboratory, Pasadena, California, USA -... ...
GTCAGCTCATTCAACGCACTCATCTTTCTGCTCTTGCCAGCACCACGCTCTTCAAATAAGGATTACCACTTCCCATCGTTGTTCTTCTCAGGTGGTCTTGGCTTGTCACAGTCTCGGGTAGGCATGGAAAAGTATTCATCCAACCTACTCCATTCTTGCCTCCAAGGAAAGAACCTGGTCCAAAGATTGTGGGAAAGGAAGAGATGGGATCGGCGAGAAAGCCGCCTGTCGTGTTGTCAGCCTTGTAGTAGTTATGGTTAAATCACGTACCTAGAATTGGCCCGATAACGACTCCGATATTGAAGCACATGGGCAACAACAAAAAGGCGCGTGACTGATACTTTTTCTCTTCGATAATCTCACTTAACATGGTGCGCATCACGCCGATGTTACCATTCAGAGCGCCGGCCAAAGCACGGAAGAAGAAAGCCTGCCAGAGTGTTTTGCTGAATCCGACTCCAATCGAGGCAATTGCTGTTCCCGTCAGGCCAACAAGCAGGACTTTCTTTCGACCAATCCACGGGGTATCAGCAGCACGGCCCCACCAGACGGCAGTCAGAAACTGAGCAGCAGCGAAAGCAGCGGTCAAAAGGCCGCCCTGCGACGCAATAGCTGAGTCTGGCTGCGAAGGATTAAACCACCTCAGTTGGAAGAACATGTAGGCGGCCAGGGATCTCTCACTAAGAGGCTCTGATAGTCGAGCAATGGTCAAAACGGCCAGTTGACCCTTCTTGGGTAGGGACATCCATGTCACAGGCTCATTCTTGGTCTTTGCTGCTGCATTGATAGCAGCGGCCGTAGATAAGGGTTGCTCCTCATCTTCCTCGAGCAGGGATGGTCGGCGTGCTATCTTCGAGACGTTTGATGCGGGAAGTGCAGGCCGAGTGCCGTTGGCAGATTTGAGATGCTCGTCATCATTGCTATCTATGCTGTTTGACTCTGATTGCGACGAGGCAAAGCTGCGTCGCCTGCTCACATTTGATGGACGTCTTTGTGAAGCGAGTGAAGGTCTTGCATTTGACATCTGTCAACGACGGGATTGATTGGAGCGGGTGTCGGTGGCTGGCGGTCGAAGCGTCTCCGAGCTCCTCGTGCCCAGAGGTTTCACGTCCCAACCTGAAGGCGAAATCTTGGCTTCGTTTTGAAAAGTCTTGAACCCTTCTCACGTGTTGCAATCTTCAAGACACTCACACTCGGTGCGTGAAATGCATTACTCAAGATATCATTCGGCCCGCTAAGATATGCAATACTAGGAGAGGCAGAACTTTTTAGTTGCTTAGCGATTCACCACTAAGACTTCCCTTGTCAAAAATGCCGATTAGCCGAAGCCAGCATAAATCACATATTTTGGAGCACATCCTCACTGCCAGTCAACATGAAAGTTAGCCAATAGTCCATCGACATATCAACACATTCAATTGGACAATTCCGTGTTTTGTCGTTGGCAGCATAATGAGCACAGTAGTAACACGTTGATGTGTCTCAACAAGGAAGGTGATTTAGCTCTCGACCAGCTACGAGAATACTAAGAGGCACGTAGCATGCGCTCGATCATCGCATGATAAGTAAGCAACTAAACTGGGCTGTCAGATCTTGTACGTAGTACGTGAGCAAGAGCTTCAATTGAGACAATCTTGATATTCAAGTCTAGCCCCTGATCGCATAAATAGCATTCCGCCTGTGGTTGCTCTCGGCGAACAATGCCTTGATCAAATCTACTACCTCCTCCTTGTCAAATTCTGTGCTCAATCCGCCCTCCTCCCATAGTTCCTTGATATGCAGCAGTGTTCCCCCGAGTATCTCTTGTAAGTAACCGAAACGGAAGTACGATGCTACGTGGAAGGCAATCTGCGATGTCGTCCCACCTTGAGGGACGAATAGATCCTGCAGTGCAGACACTCGCTCACAAAAGGACACGAGTTTCTGAGATTCTAGTTCAGAAATGTCATCCATGTCTTGAATGTCTTGGATGATTTTGTTCATGACCCCGTTGAGAAGATTGCCAATAGCTTGGTGCAGGTGTGAGGGCGAGAGGATAGGTTGCCACTGAGTGTACATGCTGCGTAGGTGGTCTGTAACGGACGAAATTGCATTGTCGCAGACTGCGGCGTACGGTGGTTTGGTACAAGAAACGAAGCCTTGAGCGCTGTCGAGGAGATCGTGGACGATTGTGCGCTGGATGCTTAACTCAGCTGTGTAGACACTTCGAGCGAACTTTTGCACCGATTGTGTATCTATCGTTATTCCCACGTTGGCCGTGGTTAATGTATCGAGTCTATCAATCAGATAGAGGCTGTCATTGTACAGGTTCATGTTTGACAGACCTAAAGTCTGATAATGATTTTGTGAGATCGCGCGAAACATCGCTAAAACCAAGGTTGGGAAGCTTTGTAAGCCTGTCGGAACTCTGTTCGAATCCTTGAAGTATGCTTCAGGAGAAGATTGTAGAATCTGAAGGTCAGAAATATCTTTGCTAATTTGATCGAGAATGGAGTCTGGGATATCCGTTATTGTGTAATGTTCTGTGAGGATCGTGTCTTGCTCGCTATGTTGAAGTTGCTGGTCCTTTAGGCCGTTGGCTTCGCGCACAGCTATTTTCTTTTCGAGCTCGATGGCCGATTTGGGAGGATCTTCTTCATCCGCCCAACCCCACGCTTCTCCTTCGTCTTCAACTTCAGCCGACTTCTTGTCCTGGGCAGGTTCTTTTGCCTCGTTAGCCTGGTCATCTGCGTCAAATCCCCATGCATCAGACTCTTCTCCGCTAACTACATCTGACATGACGTTATCGTTGCTTACTCTGTCTTCATTGTCGTTCCAGTCTTGCGCCCAATCATCATCGGCGGCATCTGGCTTTAGTTGTCCTTGCTTAGTTGCAGCCGTTAGTCGTTCAACTCGCTCGACCGACCTCGTGGCTGCTGTGTTCTTTGCGAAAGCATTTCGAACAGCATCAAGAGATACCGTACGTCTTCTAGCAATCCACATCTCCTGAAGCTGGTTGTTCCATAACTCTAAGCTGTTGAGTTCCTTGGGGCTGCTCTGCTCCAGGGTTGCAATGAGGCGGCTTGTCTGGTCTTGTAGGTCGTCCAGTTCATGCAACCTTTCCAGTTCAACTGGAATTGCCGGATCAAGCCAGTTGACGATCAACAGCGGAATAATTTGATCGGCTAGATGAGCAAGCAGATGCTGCTTTAGCTTTGAAGGAGAGTTCTCTCCGATGTACCGGAATAGATCTGTGAGAGCTTGTAGCAATTGAAGAGGTGCTGGGCTATCGTAACTTAGCTCAAGTCTTAGCTCATGCTCCTGCACATCACCTTTCAATATTTTGAGCTTGGATCGTGCATGCAGGTGAGGGAGTAATATGTTTTCTGCTTCTTTCGCAATCTGTGAGCGTGCAGAATCCAGAGCGTCGAGTGTCTCCAGACTATTGAGGGCATCATCCAAAGAGATAAACTGCATTGATTTGCCTGGATCAGTCCCGCCTTGCACTGCACGTGTTGCATTATCGGTCTCTATGAATGTGATCATGATGGCAGTGTCCGTTCGGCGCACACGACATCTCGCATGCAGCTCAGCTTCCAGCCTCTTTTGCAACTCACGACTCAGACCTGAGTGCACCTGAGACAATAATGACCGGGACTCGCCACTTGCTATCGTGCTGATGGTAGCCCTCAGTTTGGGTACTGCTCGAGCGGCATGAACGAAATGTTGCTGACCGATATCATGCTCCAGGACGCTGAGACTCCTAGAGGTCTCAGAGATGAGGCGAATCTGCTCTTCCAAGGTTTCATTGAAGGATATTTCTTCTCTCAATAGTCCAACCTTACTTCGTATATCATTTCTTGTGGAACGTAAGGCTAAAATCCGCTCATGTTCTTGGACAATCTCCGCAGCGTCCTGCTTACATCTTGCTATATCATCCTGTACCTTCTTCGCTTGAGCGACCCAGCTGTCGACATCATCCGCTTGGGTCTTGCTAATGTCTCTGACGGAGGTTTTGAGCTCACTCTGGGCTGCTCTGATGGAGTTGATGAGGGTAGGGATGGCCGAGGAGGAGAGATCGGAGGTTAAGATAATATCAGAATCAGGAAATGTTCCCTCACGGATCGCCGTTGCAAGAGTTCTTGATGTTGTTGAATCCATAGTCGCGGCATTCTTCTTTGCCATTCAGTGCAACTCGTCACTATAGATCTGGTGGTATCCTCTCAATAGAGCGCCGGCGTCACTCTACCATGCACATGCCACTCCAGGATAAACTTTCTTGCTTCGCCGAAGTTTTCCCACCTGGACTTTTTTTATTACTGTAGAAAGTAAGGCAAGTCGCATTCGTTTTCTGGCGGAAGAGAGACGGTCGAGATAGTCGAAGAAGAATACAAAACGGAATGGAGGAAGACAATAACACACCGAGCGGGAACATTCGCTTGCGGTTTACAACGCGAGAAGGAGACCTCAGCCTCAATGATGCAGCGGCAGTATTAATACCTACTCAGTTTCGCCGATATCAACTCTCGCAATACATAAATTCACAGCTCAACCTGGGAAGGACGGTTCCGTTTGAATTTCTAATCAATGGCAGCTATCTCCGAACTTCTCTCGACGACTATCTGACGCAGAATGGTATCTCAACCGAAGCAACACTAAATGTGGAATACATCCGAGCGAGGATACCTCCCCAATACGTTGCAAGCTACGAGCATGACGATTGGGTGAGTAGTGTCCACGTATCACCTGTTGTCAATGACAGTCCTCCGAGAATCCTTACAGCGAGTTACGATGGACGTATAAGAGTATGGAATACTTCATCACAAGAGCTAGCTACCTCGTCTGCACCTTCCGATGGTGGGCATCTTTCCTTCGTGAAGTCAGCCAAGTTCGTGACATCCTCGCAAATTGCGTCGGCAAGCTTCGACCGAACGGTGAAGTTATGGAACTATTCAGAGGTTGTAGACGGGTCGTCCGCCAATATTACACTCAGCCTGAACCTGTACGGTCACAAAGCCGGAATTGAGGCTGTCAGCGTCCATGCGTCTTCTCACCGGCTCTTGACCGCCTCAGCCGATCACTCTGTTGGACTCTGGTCAACACGAAAAGCTGACGCTCCGCCGGCACCCGAGAATTTGATACCCAAGGCCATCACGAAAGATGGCAAGAGAAGGAAGCTTAATCCATCCGTGTCCGTTGCACAGCGAGGTCCATTATCCCTTATGCAGGCACACACAGCTCCTGTTACCGATGCATGTTTCGACCTCAAGGATGCGACAGTCAGCTATTCATGCTCACAAGATCATACCGTCCGGACATGGCATCTTCCGTCCGCTTCTCTTGTCGATACAAGAACGACGAACAGCCCGCTCTTTTGTCTGGAGCAAATGCCGGCTCTACAGCTATTAGCTGCAGGCTCGGCCAGTCGCGATGTCAAAATGGTGGATCCACGAGCCTCAGCCGCTTCGGTGGTCGCGATGACGTTGAAAGGACACAAGAACCATGTTGTGACGCTAGCACGCGATCCAAGCAATGACTATGTGCTGGCAAGCGGCAGCCATGATGGGACATGTCGGATATGGGATGTCCGAAGCACCAAAAGTAGCAAGGATGGCATCACAACACAAAGCATCTCAACAATTACTCGCGAAAGTCTACACGAAAAGGCTACTCCAGTGACAGGGGAGGGAGTCAAGATCTTCGGTTTGTGCTGGGGTGCTCGTGTAGGTATTCTCAGTGCTGGAGAGGACAAAAACGTGCAGGTGAATACTAGTGACAATAACACATGAGTTGCCGGAATGGGTTCAATAAGAACCATGCTACGACAACGATCGGAATCAATACATCGCTCACTAATATCAAAGCACTGATTTCTGAGGCTGGACGTTACACGAGCCTACAAGGGTGTTCCTTGCGGATATAGCAGTCTCACCACCAGAAACGGAGGATGGTTGAAGCACACCTAACCACAATCCAAGGTAAGAGAACACGAGTGCTCGACAAGGCAACATTCTACATTTCTGCGAACACAAGCGATGTAGGTCAGTTGTACAAGTAGCAGTGCCATAATGATTGGACTTATCTCTCGCAGGTATATTTGTAGAGCAAATGTACAGTAAGAAACGGGAAGCTTCTGCACGTGTCGCATACGACTTCTCCTGTCAGAGGCGAATGCTCAGGAACGTGACGTTGTGTCGAGATTGGGATGATTGTCATGTCACGAACCGAATGTCGCGATTGACCAAGGAGCTTTATCGTGCACTAAGTCCCTCTCCTTAGTCTAGCTGGGCGGGGACTGGAAATTACTTGAACGAAAAATCCGGAGAATAACTATGAAAAGTAACAAATTTCAGAAATTCTCCTCTACTGTATGGTGTTTGCCTTTGACAGCAATGGCCCGTTGCTCCAGAATCATGCTCCCGAGGCATCGACATGTTGACTTCAAGTTGAAGTTGAGCCTAAGCCACATCGTGTCAGAGCCAACTCTACAAGGAGCCCCTGCTGACAGGTCTCATTAATCCTCAGTCTCCAGTGAGAACAATTGGACGATCCAACGTTGTGATGGGCCACATTCGCCATTGACTAATCCTGCTGTGTTGGGAGATGCCAATCGTGGTCGATGAGGAGCACCCAATGTGAGACTAGTTTCAGGCCTAATCAAGCCTCAGTCATGGCACTAAGAATGGCTGGAGAGTTTGCAACAACCCTTCACCCTTCTGACGCCTTGCAGACACTCTTCCACCTACGCTTGCCGCTTTTCGTCCTCTAATGAGCGCAGCCGTTGCGTTTCTTACATCAATCACCACCGTAATTTACACAGTGCTTGCGAATATACTGTTCATCATTATTACTACATTCGTTACTGTCAGCCTCTCCTTTGAACAAACACTCGTCCTCTAGCTATCTTTATTCTCACTATCGTTTCTGGCCTATCAATCAGCATTCTTCATAATCCTCGATTTGCGTGTCAATCGTTTCTCCCGAGTTTTTGGCTATTCTTATCAAGTGCCCAAAAGAAAAGCCTGCGTTACACCTCCCAGCCACGAATAAGCAGTCAGACTATTTTTCAATCGCAGGCACGTTAGACAGCATTTCTTCAGGTCCCTTGTTCTTCGAACATATTCTGGTAAGTGCCTTGCCATCAAAAACAATCCCTGTGCGGCCTGTCCTTGGTTGTTTGGGTTGCTAATGGGTCATGTTCATGCAGTCTGCCGTTAGCCTACAGTAGCGAATCTGCCAATGTCTTTGTATTCTCAGTAAACCTTTTCGCCTGCCACGAGCTTTCACCACCGAAACGGGCCCAGGATTACAGTCTTTCACCAGCTTAAAGAATTTGACCTCGATACAATCATAACCGGCTCTATGCCCATGAAACTGCCGAAGGGATTTCCGAGACGCAAATCTTCTGGGAATGCCCTGGAGGATATCCAAAACAGTGGCGATGCTGCGTCCTCCTTCAAGGTGTTGACGAGACCGAGCAGCACGGAAAAAGCTCATGACGCAGGAAATAATACGCCATACAATCTAGCTAAACCCCTGCCACTGCCAAGAGGGAGTTTTGAAGATGATAGCGAGCATTCGTTTTCAGTAGCACGAGATGATGCACACAACCGGTACGCTGACGGATCCTCACTAATTCGGCATCACATGTTAATCACGAACAGTGGCAGTGGTGGTACTTCGAACTCACTTTCTACTACACAATACGATAGCGCCGCGTCCTCCACTCGACTTAGCGTTGCGTCTACGAATCCATCCTCTGTAGACGCTCGGTCTGATAAGAATGTTAAGGCTATTGGTCACCGTTCTTATGAAGATATTCCTGCGCCGCCACCTCACAATCCAAGAACGGGGTTTTTGAAGAATGCCGGGCGTACCTTTTCCTTCGGCATCAACAGAAACCACAGTAGAGAAACGAACGATCCGTCATCAGTACTTCCGTCAGGGAGCCATCCGCCAAATGATGCCTCAGCACGAGACAGAGCCATGACTATTAGCAGTATTACACCGGTCACCGCTCCCCGCTTGGAAGACCACACCCTTACGCTGAAAGAGTCGGACGATGATTTTGGAAATATGTTTGCAAATTTGGACACAAGACCAACAAGAGAGGTGAGTTTTTATAAGAACCCTGCTTTGAGCATACACCGTAGCCATTAAGCGCGGAAGCCTGCAAATACAATGGGCTAACCACGAACAGACCCTTTCGTACATGCGACCAGTATCTCTAGCACCAGCAGTACAAACGGCTTCCTCTCAATCTATCAATCTGAGCACCAGAACAAACGTGGAAAGCTCTCCTTATTCTCGAAATTCTAGAGATGGCCTCATCCAGTCACCTAGCCCATCACGGACGGTGACACAATCAAGTCCCCAGCCTTCCACAATTCGAAGCTTGCAAACACGACCAGCACCTACTGAGGCTAATCTGGAAGACAACATGTTCGAAGAGGCCCCTAGCCAACGGCAGCCTGAAGCTCTTGCGTCCAAACCCCAACATTCGCCGATTTTACGGCCACCACCATCCTCCTTTCCTACCGCAGCCATCAACAGAGTTAGAACTAGCTCGGACGCTACTGCATCTCGAAGCCGTTATTCCAATAGCTCTGAATATGAGATGACTGCTTTGGACCCTACATTTTTGGCGAGCGCACAACTAGCGAATGAATATGAAGAGAAGCAGTTTACGCCAATCGTGGAAGTGAAGACCAGCAACAAAGTTATGACACCAGCCGAATTTGAACGGTACAGGCAGCAAAAAGAAGATACGCGTAGATACAACAAAGTCTTTGGGGCGACCGAATCAGATGATGGAAGCGGTGATGACTACGAAGATGATGAAGAGGATGATCAAGAGCGTGAAAAACATGCAGTAAACCAGAGAAAGAAGCAGGAAGCACATCTGGCCGTTTATCGACAGCAAATGAGGAAAGTTACCGGAGCTTCGCCGAAACCAGAACAGGGGGCAGGGACGAGCCTGAGCAATTTGACTCAAATGGAACGACGCATGTCTCACATGACACTCGATGGAAATAAATCCGTGTTTGGAGGACCAAGACCTGCAATGGACGATGAAGACGAAGACGAAGATGTTCCGCTTGGAATCCTTGCTGCTCATGGCTTTCCTAGCAAGAACAGACCGCCGACAAGGTTGGCCACAGCCATCTCAAATCCAAATTTGCGCAGTCTGGCGCAAGTCCAAGGAGCGGCCTCGGTTGTTGGTGGAGAAGCAAATCGTGGAAGTCTACCAGCCTTTGCTCGGCATCTACCTGTCGACCCTTACTACGGCGCAAGCCTTGTTCATCAAGCGGAACGGGTGCCTCTAGCCATGCACGCCTTACCGTCGCAGACACACCTTGCCGTTCAGCCTCAGCCTTCAGGAGCGGCTACTGGCCATCCCCTGCACCCTGCTGGCCTGGTCGGTGTGATTGCTGGTGAAGAACGTGCTCGAGCCATGCGAAGAGGCAGTCCTAACGCACAAGGAGGATACGAAATGCTACCCATGGCATCTCCGCAACAACGACCTATTCAGCAGATACCGGGATACCCAGGAATGCCAATGATGCCGCAGCAGATGTTGTCTCCAGGAGAGCAAGCTCAGATGCAGGTGTCGCAATCAATGGCACAGATGATGCAAATGCAAATGCAATGGATGCAACAGATGCAGCAAATGACCAACATGATGGGCCAGCAGCCCAACATGCAAATGCCGATGATGATGAGCATGCCTCAAACTAGTCCCGGAGGTACGCCCATGATGCAGCCACAGAATGGTGCACCCTTGCACAGACCACAATCCGTCCCATTACAAAGCCATAACGGTGCTGGTCAGCGTACGACAAGCACATTAGCACCGAGCAGAGCCAACTGGGCTCGTTCATCTCCCGTGATACCTCAAATTCAACAGAATGGCTCAGTATATGCTCATTCAATAGCGCCATCAGAACGAAGCAACATTGGCCTTGCCCCGCGGTACAGACCAGTCAGTACCGTACCTCAGGAGAACGAGAACTGGCAGAAGAGAGCGTCAACTTTTACGTCCTTTACATCCCGGCCTTGGCAGAGCGAAAATACGTCCTCGAAAATTGGTACAACCACCATTCGAAATGTGCATCCAGGCGACGAGGATGATGACGAGCAAGGCTGGGCAGAGATGAAAGCTCGCAAAGAGAAGAAACAGAAGTCGTGGAAAATGCGAAGAGGAGGCAGCAATACCCTGCAAGAGCTGTATAATGCACCGGCCTAGAACGCCTGCAACTTGGACATTGATTTTGAATTTGGCATGCATGCATAGCGACGCCCAGTATGAAGCGATCTTTGGCTTTGAATTTAGTCAGCTTCGAAAAGTGGATTTGGGTGAGGTTTTTGGGCACGCCTGGTGCACTTGGCTATATATCTTATACTACGTAATGGAGCTTTATAAAGAGCTATGGAGAGTGAAAAAGTGTACAGAGGTACCTTGGACATAGGAAATGTGATGGGAAGAATACATATTTAATGTCAGACGTGGAATGCACATGTGGAATGCATATCCAACTACTCCGTGCTACCATCAACTCCCTCGAAACCAGCCATAAATGCCAAATCGGACGCAACCTGCCAGATAGACAGACCATCGGCATGCCAGCTCGTTCAGAATAGTGTTGTAAGTTCTGCTGGCAAGGCTGTGACGGCCGTCTGCAGCACTCCCAAATGAAGATTGTTTATGCGCAGTGGTGAAATCGAGCAAAGTGGCCGCCTCCTGCGTACTTTTCAACCACTGGCAGGCTTGCAAGCCTTATCCTTGCGAGTCATCTTCGGATCTCGACTGTTTGTGAGGTGCTTACTCCACCTGCGAACCGTCGCTTAAGCCACCCCCAGACTATTAATGAAACCCTTGTCGCTTCGCCTGTCAAAATGCTTTGCTTCTGCTGCTGATAACGAGTTCAAGCAGTTCCGAATTGATCATATCACGAGCACTCTTATCTCATTCTTGCTGAACAATCACACACTCCATTGCGATACTCTATCTTATCATCAGCTGCCTCGAGCTGTTCAAATTTTATGCTGGACAGAAGGTTCACCAGCCGTACAATAGCTCGTCCGCGATCTTCCGAGTCGCATGCCACATCTGCAAATCGGTCAAAGTTGTATACACACCACACGTGACCCTGCGGTTTGCTTCACACGCCTCAAATTCGCTCATGTCGCACGTTCAGCATCATGGGCGCCTCCGACAAGGCACTGCTTGGCTCCGGACACGGTGATCAGAGCACCCAAACATCCTTCTCCCGTACGATCTCGAATGTCTCCTTCACAGCAGTTTCCAGAACCTCGGCGTTCGAAACATCGATGAAGGACGTCAAAAGACCGCTTACAGCGCGGGTCGTCGATTCCTTTCGTCGAGATACTAATGGCTCTGCAACTCGCAGTAGCATCGGTGGCGGGCGCAAACGCTCTTTCGACGCCGAGGCTGCGGCGCACAATACCGCTGCGAGCCCGCTGCTACGGCGACTGAAGGGACGACATCTGCAGATGATTGCAATCGGTGGGAGCATAGGAACAGGCTTGTTCATCGGAACGGGAAGAGCGCTGGCACATGGTGGACCGGGAAGCATACTCATCGCATACTCCTTAATTGGTGTGATGATGTTCTGCACCGTCCAAGCACTAGGAGAGATGGCAGTCATGTTCCCGGTTGCAGGATCTTTCGCAGCCTATGCAACCCGCTTCATCGATCCAGCTTTGGGATTCGCGATAGGTTGGACCTATGCCATGCAGTGGCTTGTCGTTTTACCCCTCGAGATAGTAGCCGCTTCCATTACAATCAACTACTGGGATCCCAAAATTGGTCTCAATGCCCTCTGGGTCGCCATTTTCTGGCTCGTGATCTGCTGCATCAATCTCTTCGGCGTCCGGGCTTATGGTGAAGCGGAATTTGTTTTCAGCAGCGTCAAAGTGACCGCTGTCGTTGCGTACATCATCCTGGGCAGTATCATCAATATTTGTGGTGGGTCCGGCGCGACATACGTTGGCTTCAAATACTGGCATCATCCAGGCGCCTTCAACCAAGGTTTCAAGGGCTTATGCAGTACCTTTGTGACGGCCGCGTTCGCCTTCGCCGGCACAGAACTCGTCGGGCTCGCCGCTGCAGAGACACAAAACCCACGCAAGACTCTCCCAGCCGCTACCAAACAAGTCTTTTGGCGTATTACCCTCTTCTATGTTGTCAGCGTCCTGATCATTGGCACACTGGTGCCCTACACCAATAACCGACTACTTAGCGGCAGCAGCAGGTACGACGCAAAGGCCTCCCCATTCGTGATATCCATTGAAAGTGCCGGTATCCAGATCCTTCCGTCAGTCATGAATGCCGTCATCCTCATCTCCGTGCTCAGTGTTGGGAATTCATCCATCTACGCCTCCTCACGAACGCTCGCGGCACTCGCAGAACAAGGTCAGGCGCCCACGATGCTCAAATACATCGACCGCAAAGGTCGACCCCTCATGGCGATCCTGGCAGCGAGTATTCTAGGCCTCCTGGCATTCTTAGCGGCTAGCAGCCTGCAAGTCGATGTGTTCAACTGGCTCATCGCCCTCTCTGGTCTAAGTTCAATATTTACTTGGAGCAGCATCAATGCATGCCACATCCGCTTCCGCGCCGCGTGGAAACTACAAGGTTTCAGTCTCGATGATCTAGGTTGGCGATCACCCATCGGTGTCTGGGGCAGCTACATCGGCTTGGGCATGAACATTATTATTTTGATAGCACAATTCTGGACTGGCTTTAGTCCGGTTGGATGGCAGAGCATGAGTGCTGCGGAACTGGTGAATAACTTTTTCCAGGCGTACATGGCTGTGCCGGTGGTGATTATGTTTTACGCAGTGTACAAAATATGGAAAAGGCCAAAGTTTGTGAAGTTAGTGGACATGGATCTCTTTACAGGGAGGAGAGATCTAAACGTTAAGATGCTAGTGATGCAAGAGCGAGAGGAGAGAAAGAGTTGGCCCAGGTGGAAGAAGCTGTACAAACTTTTGTGTTGAAGACGTGGATGACTCGAGTAAGGAAGTCGAATGAGGCGTGACCGATCTATCCTCTGGTTTGTTTGTTGAGCGTTCTAGCGAGTAATTGGTTTCTTATTTCAATAGGCAGCGAGTTCTAACCTGGACAAAATCGACGGATGTACAGTACATGTATCCAGCAAACACGTATGGATGTCCAGCATGCATGCCATGCTGGTGTAATATATTGGAGCTGCTGTGAATTCATCCGATGTGCTTCTGTGCATCAGAACGGAGAGTTATATTTATTAGGCCCAAGGCATCCAACGACTATTTTCTTCACTACATAGTAGTCGACTGAACGTCCTCACTGCTCTGACCTGCATACTCGAGTATATGAGTCAATGAGACTAACAGCTGGCCTGATCTGCTAATGGGAAAAACGAACTGCAGGATTAGGAACCAAAGACAGAAGATGATCTGCTCAAAGAACCCATTTTATTTGTGGGCGGTGTTCGCCGAGGCACAGACAAACTCTTTGGCACCTCGAAGATGGGAGTCATAATACATACTAGTACGACTTGCGAAGCATAGCACGACTTGGAATAAAATCTTGAGCACAACCGATTCAATGTCAGTCGCAAAGATTAAGACGATAGTTTGACAAAAGTTGAGCCCCCTCTCGACCCTGTGACATTAGATGGCCACCACATCCAAGCCAAATCACGGCTTACCAGTCTCCTCCGAGCCAGCCATTGCACCAGCAGAACTTGCACTTTCGGCAGCAGCAGATCACATACTCTCCGGCTTCGATACGAAACATGCAATCGACGACACCCCGACCGCAAGTCGGACTACTGCAATCGAAGCTACAACATCCAAAGACGATCCATCGATTGATCAAACTCCTGAACCACAGGAGCACAGATCAAAAACCCGTCTAGCATTCATCCTTCTCGCACTCTTCCTCTCACTTTTCGTTGCCGCTCTCGATGCTACCATCGTGGCAACAGCGGTCCCGGTTATTGCCCACGAGCTCAACTCCGCTACTGGCTACATATGGATCGGTGCTGCCTATCTGCTTGCTCATGCCGCTGCCTCGCCCATATGGGCCAAGCTGAGTGATATCTGGGGTCGCAAGATCGTTATCCTGATTCTCCTCGTCATCTTTTTCGCAGCATCTGCCATATGTGCAACCGCAAGCACCATGAACATCCTGATCGCCGGACGAGCATTACAAGGCGTTGCAGGTGGTGGGCTATTGCTTCTGGTCCACATCGTGATCAGCGACCTCTTCAGTGTCCGTCTCCGCTCCCTCCTCATAGGAGTAACAGAAAGCATCTGGGCTGTTGCAGGAGGTCTTGGTCCACCCCTCGGTGGTGTGTTCGCAAGTCTAGTCAGCTGGCGATGGTGTTTCTACATCAATCTCCCCATATGCGGCCTCGCCTTCCTCCTCATCCTCCTCTTCCTAGACGTCAAACACGAAAAAACCAGTCTCCGCACCGGCCTCGCCGCAATCGACTGGTTCGGCATAACCTCCTTCCTCGCATGCACCCTCATGGTCCTCCTAGGGCTCGACTTCGGCGGCAACGTCTTCGCCTGGTCCAGCGCCAAAGTCATCACCCTACTAGTCGTCGGCACCGCCATGCTCGCCGTCTTCCTATACTCCGAAGCCAAACTCGCCAAACACCCGCTCATCCCCCTCTCCCTCTTCAAAGACAAATCCAACCTCGCAAGCCTAGCAGTCACATTCTTCCACGGCCTCGGCTTCATCCCAGCCGAATACTACACGCCCCTCTACTACCAAGCCGTGAAAAACAGCACCCCGCTCCAATCGGGAATCCTGCTCATCCCACTCATCGTCGCCACCGCCCTAACAGGCATCCTAACAGGCATAATAATCCACCAAACAGGCCACTACCGCGAACTCATCTGGACAGGCACAATCATCCTAACTCTCTCGCTAGCCCTCTTAACCCAAATCGACGCCCACACCTCAACAGGCGAGGCAATCGGCCTAACAGTCCTCCTAGGCATAGGATCAGGCCTCCTCTTCGAACCACCACTCATCGCAATCCAATCCCGCACCCCGCAACACATGGTCGCAACAGCAACAAGCACATTCAACTTCATCCGCTCCCTGGCCATCGCTACATCCGTCATATTAGGTGGCGCAATCTTCCAAAACTCAATGGATGTGCAATCCCGTCGTCTCGCCGCCACTAATAATCCAAACCTTCCGCAGAATGTGACGCAAGCCCTGACGGGTCGCTACGCGGCCGCGAATGTTGGCTTGGCAGGAACACTATCGGATCCAACGGCGAGAGAGGAAGTGCAGATGGCTTTCGCATGGAGTATGCGCAATATGTGGATTGGATATGCGGCGCTCAGTGCGCTGGGATTGGTGGCGGGGCTGTTTGTTGGGTCCCGCGTGTTGAGTACTGAGCATACGGAGACTGTGACTGGGATTCGTGGTGCGGACGGGGAGGAGAGGAAGGACGGTGCTGGTGCTGTTGGTGTTGAGATGGCGTGAATGTTGTTGTCGTTTTGAACATGAGTCTTTTCCTTCCCACATGGAAAGACGGTGGTGATATACGTATGTGAAGGTGTGCTACGGTAGAAAATCCAATCCGCAATCAACATTACTGTACAGTACAGTAGTGTTTCTCCCAGTCACAGCATCATCCAAAAGTTATAAAGCACTACTACTATAGAAGGGTGCATCGGCTTCATATACATAGTACGTATGTACGTATGTATATATAAGAGCTGTTTCAATCATATCAAATTCCTCAAAAGGGTCGGTTGATACTACGTACTACTACTACTACTACTACTACTACTACTACTACTACTACTACTACTACTACTACTACTACTACTACTACTACTACTACTACTACTACTACTATAGTGGAAGCATAAAGCACATATCGGTAAAATGGAAGGTCAGTTTTGTGTTCTGTGGGAAGACGTCTCATCTCGCTAGGTGGGTTTAAGTGGTACCTAGATATGTAGATGTCTAAGTACATCTAACATAGACACGCGATACGTACAATACGTAGCTTGTATGTTGATACAGTAGTATAGGTAGACATCTAGGTACATTACTTAGTATGTTGAAGATCATACGTAGGCATATGGATATATACGTAAAGGACATGTGGTCGACAAGGTATCAATAGGTACGGTACTTGAGCAGAGAAGAATTCATTAAAGTGTTACAATTGTTAATTTAAACTCATCTCATCAGAGTACTTGTACTTCATCTTCATCCAGATTGCCGCCATGAAACCCACTGCTGGAAGGAAAAATTAACGCCTCTCGTTGACTTTGGGGGTGCCCAGAAGTTCCTTTCGCCACGCTTGTCCAAAGCATCCCAAATGGTGGATGTTACCAATATCTAATATATCCTTATCAACGCCATGCAAACGCTCAAACAGGCAGTGGTATTGCCTATGCACTCCGCTATGTGCATACTGCTTTTCCTGGGCTTCTCTTTCGCGATGCTGTGCAATGCTTTATTTGTTGACAAAACAAAATGCTATGTGCTTTATGAGGTAAAGGTCGTATACAAGTTTCGACATGAAATGATGATCTCCTATGTCAAGAAGAGATGTGATTGTGACACATGGTGAGTGTTAGTGTATTGTGTCGGCGAGTAGTGTAGATATTAACCACTATCTCATAGAAATGTTGCAGCCGACGCATTGTGCAGAGCGTGATGGCGATTAGACCATGGTGTCTCGTTCCGCATATCTGGGGTTCTCATGACCGCATGCTTCACATGGTCATGAACGTAGCTGTCGTGGTGTTAAGATTAAACGCTTTTTGCGTTGCGGCCGGCTTGGGCATGGTGTAGTCAAAATGTTTCGAGAGAGTGATGAGCGTGTGGCTTGCTCAACCTCATCTGTTATCTCTCCGTGTGTTGCCTTGGTGAGGCGTATATGGAGTGTTCGCCCATTGAGCTTGTTGTGATTGAGTAGATATCTTCTGCTCGTCGGGTCGTCCAGCAGATTGTGGGGCTCCTGGTATCGAGTTGATCATATCCTTGGCTATCGACTGAGCAACGTAGCCGGTAAGCTCTCGTTCTTCTCGCTCGTCTTCACCTCTTAATCGTTGCTGATCAGGCTTGTTCATGCCGTCTCTCCGAATCTTGCGAAGCTCGTACATCATCCATAGCAAGCACTCTTCGGGACAACGAGTTCGTGGAAGACCATGTTCAGCGGGCTTCCGTACATATCGCCGTGTGACATCAGTGGCACCTTCGTTGGAGAAAGCAATGCAGTAAGCAAATTTGCGGTTCCAGCCTGATTACTGTGTTAGTCCAATGAGTAACAGTGTTGTAGTGTGACTTACCTTCGGTATAGACACGAGGCATATCCCAAAGCTCTTCACATGGGTCAACGTGCACCCATCGCCTCTTATGGTGACTGTAAACCTCAATCCAGACAGCATCTTCGCTGTTCCAGACCCACCGCACACGGACACTAGCCGCACGGCAGAGCATAGCAAAACAATTTGCAAATTCGCCTGCACGGCCCCGCTTCGTCTTTAACAGAACGAAAGAATCTGAGTAGCGAGGAAAGCGCTCGTAAGCGCTACAAGATTGGTTCATACATCGGTAGAGCTCGACTCTGGTTGCACCAAAAGCTTTCTCTTCTTGTGTGGGCGGTACTGATCCTTGAGCAACGGTTGCAGCACGGCACAACGAGCATGCAGGGTTTCGGACAAACACGAAGAACTCGCGCTTGAACCATCTGTCACACATGTTAGTCATACTATAGCCAATGATATGGGTCAGACAACTCACCTTAGTAGTGCCCGCACGACGCAGTCCTGGTAACCCCATTCCTCCTTGACATTGTCGCCCATGGAAGCAGCCATTCCCTTCATGATGTTGTGTTCCTCCTCAGCTTGCTTATATATACGTTCAATTGGGACATATTCAAGAGCCTCGTCAAGCAGTCCTGGATTTTCGTACTTGGTAGGTGTGACGGAGAGAGTGAGAAGAAGATTGCGAAACTTTAGCGATTGCGCATCTTGCGGCGCGCACGGTACTAGAGGTGTGTTTCGATACGAGGTATACGTTGGAGGAGTAGGCTGGGTAGGCAAGGAGGGCTGAGATGTCCGAGACTGTGAGGAGGGTGTAGCAGATCTATGAGACGACGGCGACCGTTGTCCCCTTGCTTGCGCTTCTAGTTCGTTTATTTGTCGCGTTCGCAGCAGTTGCTCAAACTGTTTGGAGAGATCGGCAGCATTGAAATCAAATTGCTCGTCCAGCGTCGACGGGGTGATTGCTCTGTTTCCTGCCATCTTTTGTGGTGATTGATGATGCTTGTGTATTATTGCCCCTACGAAGACAAAGCAATAGAAGACGTTGTAGTTGTGGAGGGGACTGAGCGGGTAATGTTCTCAGGCACAAGTGGTGGAAGTGGACTCGGGCGCAGTTTCGAGATGCACAGCCAGGTTGCTCCTGCCTTCGCCACAACCAGCACTCCAACTGCAGATTTCCGAAGTTTTGTTGGATCGAGCGCAAATTCGAAACAGAAGCAGACAAGCACTGACAGCGAGCTTTGTAGCAGAACCAAGGCGACAGTGTGTGTTTGTAGGATTGCGTGGAAGTGAACACACAGCAGAGCGAGAATGAGTACGTGAGTTGCGTGTGCGTGTGCAGGCGTGGTCTAGCGAACGGTACTGGATCCCCTAGACCAGAGACTGGCCGATTCGGGTGGAGGATGAAAATGGCATATCAAGGGCCACGTCGGCCAAGGACCCAGTTTGTGGTCGAATGAGGCTTAGTCCAAGCATTACGTTGGTACTGGTTAGGATAGGGTGACGACGCTCGATTCACACTGATTGGTCAATACCTCCGAATATCCAGCAATTTCGTTGCCAGCTTGCGTGTCCCATTATTTCAAGGCCTCGATTATGGGACATGGGGGAGGCCACGCAAGTCTGTCTCTCTTGTTGCATCGCACTTCTTCGTCAGATTGTATAAGAAGCCAAGCAGTTTGATTTCACCTAACGGGTGCTTGTTTGCTTGTCGACTTCTATACTCCAGACTCTAGATGGTGAGAGCGAGCAACAAAGCTTCGCCAAGCACGATACGCAACCACAAGCAATGGTACCCCCCTGTTTTGCCATGCACCTTACGTAAATATCTCTTACTTGTGATCTATGAAGATGGATCAGTCTTGATGATCAGCTACGATAATAGTCGCACAAGCATGTGAATGAAGCTCTGAACGCGTAGCTTGCTGTGCCTGACCTCGCACTTTATCATCGAAAGCACGTGATATGCGCCTCCAGGCATGTATCTAGCAGCTTGCTTCTCCTCCATGTGCACACTTTGCTCCGAATACGCAGATTCTCCACGTCGAACCAAGGTCGGACTTATGATGTAGCTGGAGTACAGTAGAGTATGACTGCAGTGGACGTAATGATGTGTGTTATGTAAGCACAGGTCCAAACAGTGAGACAGTTAGATCCTCGGCTCATGCCGATACTGCTGCGTCGTCGTATGGCTCTGTCTTCCTTCGCTGGGTCATATCCTCCCCCTTGCTCCGACGGGTACTCGCGCAGTGGCCTGCAAGAAATTTTTTTCTGTGCCGTCCTTCCTTGGCTGTTTGCGTGGCCAACCACTCAAGTGATGCGAGGATGGAAATTGGATAGACGTGCCGAAACAATCTCTCATGAGGTTAAGACGATGGCCAACAAGTCCTTAACTTGCTGATTTCGCTTGATTGTTGTTCTCTCGGTCGGTTCTCTCGACCGGATGACAAAAGGTTGGTTCAAGCTTTGACACTATGCTTCCTAACTGATGAATTTCGACAAAAGCTGGGGACATTACAAATGCTGCGCTTGGTCGCCGACCTCCGTTTCATCTGTCGATCTCGTGGTTGCACGATTATTCTTCATGGTCCTAATTGCGTTCCAGCTCCTTTAAACTTCGGATCTTGATCCGCCATGGAATAAGACTCAATCTTTGGTAACCAGAAATTTAGTAGCCTGTTGGGCATTGTTGCCTGAAGAATCCAGACGTTGGAGAAGATTCGCATAACGTATCCTCCACGCATGCTTGGGCGTCATCGTCACGAGGCCTGCCTGCTCACTGGGAGACGTGTTCGGCATCCAGATGCGTACGTTGCGATCATGGAGCATCTCAGTCTGTCGTCGATCAGGCAAAGTATGCTAGCCTCGTCTGACATAGGCGTGGCCA
>Ga0068618_1000062_pt1 | contig 19954 bp, 19 predicted proteins | sample InSIn2SAF170_2_FD_77423 | JGI IMG/M metagenome (GOLD analysis project Ga0068618, IMG submission 77423) | Clean room microbial communities from NASA Spacecraft Assembly Facility at Jet Propulsion Laboratory, Pasadena, California, USA -... ...
CTAGGCGTATAGTAAAAGTTGACTCACCAGCTACCGGGCCCGTCAACAAATCTCCTCGTGACATGGATGCGATGTCTCCCTCTCCACTGATACGAAAGCGAATGCCAAGAAGTCCATCGATGAGCAGGAGAAACAGCGACTATGAAAGTGCAATACTCAGCTCTGATGAGCCAGAGAAACCTACTCCCACTTCCACTGCGCTCACGATGCGAAGGTCGTCTTCCAACGGTCTGGCTAAACCGGTTGGATTAGCATTGCGAAACACGCATGCTTCACCTCCACTATCACCACGATTATCACAAAAGACCATTTCTCCAAGCCCAGAGAGGAAACCGCAACAACTACTTCTCCCACCACCGCAACCAACATCACCACCGACCTCACCGAACGTACTGTCTTGGCAATTTCCATTCCCAATGCAAATAGCTCTCTTCGCAACCAAGGTCCTCTCCGTCGTTCAACCGTGTCTGTCCCAAGGCATCAACACTACCATTTTCTATTCGACCTTCGCGCTTGCAACTGCTGAGGTAGCGTCCTTGCCGCATCCAATATGGAGGGTGTTACTGTTCGGAGCATTGCATTTCATAATTTTCTGGTACGCTTACTCAAATGATTCATGGTGCAAGAGTCGATGGGACGTGATTTCGTGATCGACCATGACGAGCATTGCGGCGCACATGACAAACACGTCTACGAGCGATGCAGCAAAGGCATGTTATGAACAGAATTAAAGACTCTGGCTTGATCACCAAATATCCGTCTGTAACGCCAGGCAAGTCTGAACCAAAACCGATGTACTCACCCGCCCCACAAAACCACAAATGGCTCTTACCCTACCGAACCACGTTCTCAGCACCGCCCTTTACATCACCCGCCGTAGGAAATCCTTCTATCTTTGACCATTCAATCCACTACCGAGTCAGTGAGGCTTTGGAAGGGCACAACCAGTACATCAGATCAACAGACCCAACATAAAGCGTATAAGAATTTGAAGAGCTCAGGTTCTGCCAGCAGATGTGTTGCAACAAGTGTCAGCCTGTGTAGGCGTCACGTATTGTGATGGTCTGTTGGTCAGGGCATTGGAAGCGCGAAATGTTAGGAGGAGTTGCTCGATAGTGTCATAAGCGAGCTTGTTGTACTGATGGGGTAGGTGCAATTCAGGAAACAGCGTGTACTCAAGACACGGATGAGGAGATAGCACATGTTCCTTTCCCGAGTTCCTCAAAAGGAAGAGATTATATCTAGGTAGCCACGGCTAAACAATATCCTATCAGACATACGCAACACATCCATACCACAATAAAACCTAATCACAAAATTCTATGCATTATTCCCACCACCACCTCCACTCCACACCCGCCCCAGCCCAAGTTTCTTCCTTCCACCATCTCAACACAACCAAAAATCAGAGTCAAATCTGCGTCCCCTGCACTCCCGGCCTCGGAAACACCCCGACAGTCTGCACCCCATTAACATCGAAGCCCCCAAATGTGCCTTGATTCGAATGCTGCCACCCTTGTCCCGTCTGTTGGTTTACGAACTGGCTTTGGCGGAACGGGTTTGTGCTGCCTGTTACGTTTACGGGGAGTGGTTGGATGGTGGGTGTGGGTTGGGACTGTGAGTGTTGTGGTTGGGAAAGGGGTTTGGAGGAGAATGGGTTTGTGCCTGTTCGCTGGGGGGTCAGGGAGTGTGGTTGTTGTTGTTGGAGGAATTGTTGTGATGGTGGTTGTGGTTGTACTTGTGGTTGTGATTGGAGCTGTTCTTGGGGTGGTGGTGAGGAGAAGAGGTGCGGTTGGAAGGTGGATTGTTGGTCCTCGAGGATTGTTTGGGGTTGTGATTGAGTTTGTTGTTGGAAGGCATTGGTGCTGTGTTTTGCGAATGGGTTTGTTGCGGATCTATTGAGTGTGGTGGTGTTTGTGAATGGGGAGCTGGTGCCGGGTACGGTTTGTGTTTGGGATATCATTGATTGACGGAAGGGATTGGTTGCTGTTGGTTGAGGTTGAAGAGATTGTGGAGATTGTGTTTGAACTGGAGACTGAACTTGTTGTTGTTGTTGCTGTTGCTGCTGTTGCTGCTGTTGCTGTAAGGAGAAATCTATGTTTTGGCCTTGTGACATAGCTAGAGGCTCTGACACAAAAGCATAAGGTTGTGATTGCTGTGGTTGTGGACCATATCCGCCGAAGCCAGCGCCCGTAAAATTCTGTTGAAGCACTTGGGGTTGCTGCTGCTGCTGTGGTTGTTGCATGTAATTCTGCATAAATGGATTATAGGCTGTTTGTTGAGGTATGATTTGTGGCTGTTGGTATGTTTGTGGTTGTGAATAATTCTGTCCCATCTGCACATCCTGTGAATAACTCTGCTGGGCTAATGGTTGCTGGTTTTGCTCAATTGACTCGAAGAAGTCCATCAGATCTGCTGCAGGAGCTTTTGGTAGTTGTAGTTTTGGAGGTTGACTTGGGACAGCTGTTGGCAGTTCGGCTCTTACAGCAGGCGTGCTTGCCGGGACTGCAGATCGAATTGGCTTTCCGGTCCTCTTCGATTCTTGTTGGGCCAGGTATTGCCGTCGGTTAACTTCAAAATCTGGATCGTTGAGATAGTCTTCTAGAGAAGAAGTCAAGGTGGTGGGAGCATGTTTGAGCTTTGGGACTTCAAGTTTGGTGTATGCTTGATATTGCCGAGCTACCGAGAGATAGTTTACGACAAGGTCTGTCTGGCGACCAAATGTCTTGTAGATGCTCAACGCTCGCTCGGCGTCGACTTTTGACATTTCGAAATAGTGTTCAAGCACGTTAATGGTTCCTTCATTCATGACTTTGAAAAGTTCCAACAAATCCATGGTCAGAAGCCTGAAAGCGGTCATGGATATTTCGTTGTCTGGATCTGAACCACCTAACAGCTACCATATGTTAGCCACAGCGATTTGGTATCCATCGGCCACTCACATCGCATTTCAAGAGTGCTTTGATTTGAGCTTGCACAATCTCGGTCTGTCGAAGAAGGCCTTTATCAATCGAAAGCGTCCTCATCTGGCCAGCTCCCGAGCGAACAAAATCGGTGTTTGTGTCCTGATACGCCTTCACTCTTTCCATTAAATATTCAAAATACCGCCGTATGTTTACACCTTGTGTCTGAACTTCTGTGAACTGGCTAATCGCGAGGCGCTTTGGCGAGTCTGCTAAGAATCGTAATGTGACTTCCGGTGATCCCTCTCTTATCATGAGGTGAGCAACAATCAGTGCTTTGAAGACAATTGTCCATGTCGAGTCGCGGAGCCGTAGCTGCAGCGTACTGAAGACATCTGCGACACCCGTCTCGCCAGTTCGAGTTGCTGATAGAATAGGCTCGACATATTTCGTCTTCGGTGCTGCAAGCTGCCAAAGTTAATTTGAGCCTCGTTGCTGCGTGAGTTGAACAATACCTTGATTTTGGTTGCTCCTTTGACCGTCTTGTCCATTTTTCCTACGCGACTGGGCGCTTCTCTGGTGAACTACACTGCCCAGTTTCTGTTGGAGAATTGGTGTAGAGGACAAGGCAGTCGTGGTCAGGATTATCTACGTGGCCAAAGGACAGGAGACAGGAATATTCGGTGTTCTTGAATTAGTTGATCATGTTACTGGCGCACAAGATCTGGTGGCAGGCTTGGGCGGATATCTCTGTAGTGCAACGTTGATTCTTGCAAAGTGATCGCGAATCTAATAGCTGCCGGAACGCTGCTTCCAAAAACAGCAATCTGCATCCATACATATTTACATGGATCTCCATCATGGGTCAGCAATCCAAGCTCGAGCCGTCGCAAAGATGAAACGAACTCGGCTGTTGACGTCTTAGTCTCAAGCCACCACGATTACTGTGGCGCAGGCATTTGAGCATGTGGACCTTTGAGTCACAACAACCTCCGTGTGAAGAGCAAAGTCATCTTCATACCACTCTCACACTACAGATGAAGCTGTCCAGTCCAATGGGGAACTCCCAATATCATGTAAGTTTAGATCTTGTAGGAAACGAGCTGGATTTAAGTACAGTCTCAACAATAAACCAAACTGTAAGCATGCTTCAATGCTATCATTGGTTTTCCATGGCCCCCACCTCCATCTTCTCAGGTTGAATCCATGTCAGACAGGCTCCAACGATTCAGGTCAGTCTGCGGAGCTGCGGTGGTCATGGTGATGTTGTGGTAGGAACTGCTATGGACAACAGGTGAGAGTATCAGGAACCAAACAGTAACCTTTCATGACCTTAGCTGAACAGGACGATGATTTGCGAATGACCACAATATCTGCGTTGGACATCTGTTCTTTGTCGCCTTTCTGATAGTTTCAAGAAATATATCACTGAGCTTAATCTTCCGTCTGCTGATACATGGATCAATGCGATGTATGGACCAACACAATATATGAACCAATGCAGGCGATAGGAACAGGTCAAACTGGGCATTGAGAGGTTGTCGTTGACTTACGAAATGAGGCAAACAATTTGACGAATGACACAGGATTCTTCTTAAACCTATGGAACAGGACACTGTCCTTGTGGTGGAGACTGACACGCTATGCACTGAGTGTCTATGAACGTTGTGTAAATGCCGCGATCGCAAAGAAAGGTGTTGTCACCAATGATCTCGCCACTTGTTGTTTGCGCGAACCAGACTCTTGGCCAAACATGGTATAAGTCTCTACATTCTAGTGACCTGACAGCTTCTTCCACTGTTGAAGTCGCTATAAGCAGTTGAAGGCAAGTCTTCTTGATTCAGAATTGCTTCTCTAACCAGAAATCTAGCTATGTCAGACCATGGAGGCTCTCAAGCAACCAGAATAGATCAAGCTTCCAATTTGATCGAGTCGACGATCAGAAATTCTGAGCGAGCAGAGAAGGAAGCAGGTCTTGCTGAACTCAGAGCTCTGAAGAATCATTATGGCGCAGATACCTTCCCTAATGTCCAAGATTATGTATTCTGGAAAAAGAGTAACGAGATAATCGACATCTTTGGACCAGAAGACGAGCCCATTGGCAAGCTTTTTGGGCTCACAAGAGGAGAATTGCGAGAAAGTCCGGACGAGTCGACCTATGGCATTAAATGGTGCATGTTTCAAGGTCGTCGATATTTCATTGACCGCTATGTCAATCTTGAGGAGGAAGAGGACGGTAAGTACTTCTTACACCTCTGAACGAACAGGGCGTGTTTCGAGTTTCAGTCACTGATTTCCACAAATAGAGGAGAACGCAGAACCGTCAACGAAAGAAATTGATCGCGATACTCAAAACCAAAGCAGCCAAGGCAATAGAAGGTCGTCTAAGACATTCAAAGACGGTGTATACATTACTTCACCATTGTCGCAAGGACAGAAGAACAGTGAAGATCAAAGCAACAACACCTCACCTGAAATGCCTCGCTAATCTCCACGTCTCACAAGCACGACAGAGTCGCAAGCCCGAATGTTTCGTAATACTCCAATCTTTCCTACTACTCCTCCGATCTCATCCACCAATGCAGCAAAACAAAACCACACTGCCAGTCCTTCCGTCTTCAATATTCCGAGCAACGCAAGGAAAGTCACGCCCGAGGAGAAGAAACAAGCTAGATCAAGAGCCATCAGTGAACTCAGCAACATCCGATGCAGTGATAATACCTTCACTTTTCCTCGTGTTCGTGATATCCAATACGACGAAGACACAGGCGCTCTGACATTGTTGACCCTAAGCGGAGAAGTGATTGCGGAGTTGGAGAAGCCAACAACGACGGAGGCCAATCGGATCCATCAAGAACAGCAGCTTCAGAAGGAACACAGAAAAGTGGTAGTAGGTGAAGACTATGTTATCTACGACAACGAATTGTGGATGGTTGTCAAAGATGACGAGACCAAGAAAGAACAGTGGCGCAAGGTTTTGACCGGTAATTAATAGCACGCTCCTCTACAGATTCTTAATGGTCCGAACTTGAAATACCCAAATTGAATGTACTACCGACTTCGTTCAATATGATTGAAAACCCCTACCTAATCGTAAATCCTCCATCAATTCGCACATCAGCCCCATTAATCATCCCACTCCCATCCTGACACAAATGCTCAATAGCCGCCGCAATTTCCTCAGGCTGAGCAAACCTACCAGTCGGAATCTGCGCCAGCATCTTCTCTCTCTTCTCATCATCTGCCCACGCCTTCTTGCCCAGCACAGTAAGCGCAACAGTCGGACTCACCGTATTCGCAGTAATGCCAACAGGACCCCACTCGAGCGCCATGCTACGAGTCAGCGCGTTCAACCCGGCTTTGGACGCGCAGTACGGTCCATGACCTTCTAGCGCTACATGCGCTGCCTGCGAGGAGATCGAGACAATGCGGCCAGGCGGTTTCGCATCCGAGTTTGATGATGATGATGAATGGCTGGTGTAGAGGTGGTAGAAGGCCTGGGACACGATCATTGGTCCTAGAAGGTTAGGGAGGATGTTCTTCTTGGCTTCCTCGAGGGACGTGCTAGCCAACGGTGCGAGGGAGACATAGCCCGCTGCGTTTACCAGAATACTTGGGAAGACATTGTTGTCTTTAGCTGTCTTGGCGATGGTTTCGAAGGCGGCGGTGACGGATGATTCGTCTGTGATGTCGCATTCGACTGTTGTGACGCGGTCAGGAGAGGAGGTGCCGAAGGTCTCTGAAATGACTGATTCGCGGCGAGATGCTTCGAAGGGAGCGTAGAGGAGTGCTAGATGAGCGTGCTGCGAGTGGAGGAGGTGGGCTGTTGCGGAGCCGAGGCCGCCTAGTGCATGATCTGAGAGGACGGGCGACACGAGGAATTGTGTTCACTCACCTAGACCACCGGCTATGATTGCTAGACGTCCGTCGTAGGCCATCAGATCACTTTCCCTCAATCGCTGGGTCAATGAACAAAGTCACATATGCACTGTGGATGGGGTGGTCGCCAACGATAGAGCGGAGAGGTGGAGCCACCTGTTTCGGGAACGAATGCACCGAGATGGCAAGACGAGGCAATCTGCATCCGAGCTCGCGCCCTCTCTTGGTCTAGGGCGAGGCCGCTTGTGCTCACCCCCGGCTCACACTAGGCGGGGTGAGCCTTACCCTAAGCCGCGCGACTTTGCGACTCTACTGTACAGCGTGCCGCCTAGGTTTTGGCTAGCATTCTCGACTCTGCGAAGATTGGCTGGGTTTTGATATCTTCTATGCTGCCTGGCTTACGACAGCGCGTAAAAGCCTAGTGAGAGCATGTCGTGCTGTAGTCTACAGTAAGGAGATCTTTTTAGGTGCTCGAGACGAGCGCTATAGAATACGTCGACGAAGGTACGTGAGAGACGCGTACTCTTTAGGCTACGTTCGGATTTTTCACAATTTAGTAATACCAAAATGAAATGGATCGCGTCATCTGTATAAAACCTATAGCCATTCCTGTGCCAACGAGTTACGGAGTCGCTTGACCGCTGCAGCTGTTGGGCTAGACCTTACACGACTAACATGCGGAGCACACAGTGTGTTTACTGTATTAGTTAAGATACGCTAACTAGGACCTAAAAATTACGGAGCGACTTAAACGTACTAAGATAATGCTAATACGCAACTAATATAAACACAGCGACCACCCATTCGCTATGTATATTTCTCCTGTCAATCAGTACTGTGATGACAACGGAGCTATGAGCCAAGAGAAATATTAAAAAAAATCGCTGACTCTCGGATTCTTCCGATAGCTGTATTCTGTATATTCTTATATACTCCAAAACTCCTAGGCAATAATGTTCACCATCACAATGATCTTCGCCGATACTAAGTCATCACCTGCAGTACCTCACCGGAATTATACCGATCCCTAAACGCTGACACTAGACTGTTGATTCAGAGTTGCAAATTGGATATTTAGCCCCAATACTTGTGCCTTTTCCACAGTTTTTGGCGTCCATGGCAAAGCCGAAGCGAAATTCTCCAGTATCGTGTTTTGCATCGAGGCTAGGATACTGAGATCAAGATGTAGTTGATCAACAACCACAGCGACTGCATCGAACTGCAGTTCGATTTCCTTCTTGTTCCAGGAAGTAAGATGATCATATTTCGGAACAAAGCGTAAATCCTCTTCCAATACTAGAGGATCACAAAACTCCACATAGCATTCGTGGTCATGTAGCAGACTGACGATAAGTTGTACGCCCGGCGAGTTGCTCAAGACGGCTTGTCCTCTCTTGAAACCAACCCCTACCACAAGGACCCTTACTTGAGTATGCCCGATATCACTACTATCACGGACGCGCTGAACTATGCGTTCAGCCATTTGTGCAGGCCGTACCGACATCGCCTTTGTCGCTGCTTCCAGCAAGGGAAAATGCGAGGTTGATAATAAGTAGTAAGGGTTGACGGGTATGCAGTGACCTGTTTCGAGTGTTAGTAACTTGCCTGAACGTTGTTTGAAACGACCTACCTCCGACACCCAAGCCTGGCGTGTATGGTTGATAGCCAAATGGCTTAGTGGAAGCTGCCGCACAAACTTCAAGCGGATCTATGCCTAGAGACCGACACGCATCCGCCATTTCGTTCACGTAGGCAATGTTCACCATTCTTTGACAGTTCTCATACAACTTTGTCATCTCTGCAACCTCAGGTGACGATACCTGCACCACTTTTTCGAAGGCAGTACTGTAAAGCTTGAATATGCTATGAAGCGAGCCGGGCGCTATATCGTCAAGACCAGACACGATCTTGGGGATTGACTCAAAGTGAGGAACTTTTCGACCTGGATCGACTCGTTCAGGAGACATTCCACCGTATAGCTGGCGCGTCTTCATCATCAGTGGCCCGAGCAGCTTTCGTGTCATACCAATGGCTACCGAGCTCTCAATGACAATGGTTGCACCATCCTTTGCATAGGATTTCACAGTTGAGATTGCAGCCTGAAGAGGCCGCGCATCAATCGTGTTGTCGTGATGAAGTGTTGTTGGCACGCTGATGAGGATGTATGCTGCATCACTGATTCTGGCAGGATCCCCAGTCACCTCGACCGGTGCGTCCACAAACTGCTGCGTGAGTTCAGTTCTTCGCTTGCTGCTAAGGTCAAGAGCGATGACTCGGCAGCATCTGGAGAAGGTTGCCACAAGATGGACGCCAACATAGCCAACTCCAATGACGGCTACAACGCCAGGTTGCGGACTGACCTCATTGAAATAATGATGCCGGTTCAGCTCCAGTTCTATGCTGTACTCGGTAGGGGGTGTTAGTGGCAGATCCATGTGAGACAACGTTTAGAGGAGCTGATTGATACACCCTCGAAAGAAGACTCGAGAACAATGGTGAGAAGTAAACTGTCAGAGTCGACGCAGCCTTCGTCTTCCCAGCTTTTGAGATATGTTTTTCTGCCTCCTCATCTTTAGGAAACCCCCTCTGCCTTCGTCCATGCAGTTTCACGCATCTCAACATTGCTTCTCGCATAGAACTTCAGCCACAGTCAAGTGCTACGATACATGGGTTGGAAACTTTGTTCGGTGCTTCTTCGTAGAAGTTCCATCTCACAAGGCTTTGGGGTACCCATGGTCATTACCGTGGATTCAAGCAGTCATTGTCGAGATCGTCAAATCTTGCCTAAAGTTTAGGTCGCCATGCACCAGCATGCGAGAAGCTGCTGAATATACCGTGACGTAAGGTCTCCTGATCCCTGGTAGGCATAGGAAGCTGTTTCCGTGAATTGATAGACCTATGCATTACGCTAATACACCGGCTTTAGCCATGGGATGAGATAAGGTGTACTTGGTGGGTTAAAGAAGCGACCGCTAGCGCAAAGGTATACCTGTACGTAAAAGATCAATGAATTCTGAGCCAGTCATTGGAGTACACGGATTTGATAATGATCCATTAGCATGATTGTGGCTCCAGAAGCACGATGCAATGAGCATCGTGCTAAACTCCCTATTGGCTTCATCGCTACGGGATACTCTAGATGGCTTGCGCTAGCGGTCATTTCTTTAACTCACTGAGTAATGAGTGTAGGGAATTAATGCACGTCACAGTCAACAAGGTTAGCCGTGCTATACAAGATTCCGAAAAAGGCTTGGTATATGCAGGTACTTCACGAGATGGTTCTGTATTGCCCTTACTTGTACCCACTTAACCTGGGTCGGCGCTAGAAGGTTCAGAGCCGTCCTTTCGTTCATTCGTCGTAGAGCAGGCATCGAAATTGCTGTTTATGGGTAGCCGGGCGACATATCCGCATCCATCCCTTCACCACTCTGTCTTGCCAGATGTTAGTTTACACCAAGCTAGGCGCGGTGATGTCACATCCTCTGATAGCAGCACTATCAGTGTTGATTGGTCGTTTAGGGGTGGCAGTTTACCACGTGACTGTACAAGGTGATCCTCGAACGTCTGAGCCAAGAGATAGTACGAGTCGTACAAACTTTAAATCTAAGCATCAGGCCACGTCCAAAATCAATTAGAAACACTTCTCTTTTCATCTTTGGCCCCGGCAGATCCCCAATTCTAGCTTTCAACGGTGGGAACATCGCGGTGATTACCTGGTACAGTCCGACCTTGGTCCAAATGTTAGCTTGCAAGACAGCGGAGCAGGGTACAGTAGCTGCCTTTGCCACAGTTCATACACTCGCCTTACTCCACCAAGTATTCTCATACACAGAGTTTGTATAAATTAATCTTACTAGGGTCAACGTGTGAGCATAAGTCGCTGGCAAGAGCCACTCCGCTGTCTTGCAAGCGAACATTCGGACCAGGGTGGGACGGCAAGCATTGAAAATACTCCTGACAACGTCTACAAAGTCTTGGCTAGATGGTTTTGTATGTCGTGCAGAACATTCACGCATGTCCCGCGGACTAGACATAGAGGTTCTACCACGGACTCATCACAAATTCCTATCAATTGATCCATGTGTCGGCACGTATTGCCAGAGTCGAAAAAAGTGAACCTTGCCACTATGACGACCTCAGTACTGAGCCCCCTTGCAGTTGTGTTTGATACAACGCAAAGTCATCTCGTCCAAAGCGCGTGGTCATGCAGGACCAAGTCTGCCAAAACGTCCCCGTGAAATTGCAGAATTATTTTCAATTTCGGCACCACCGTCGTTGTTCTCGTAAGATCAGACTGCGATTACGATGACTTCCTGTGAACAACTACCTAGGCAATGCTTGAAAGAAGAAGACGCCCTCCAGTCACGTACTCACTCATATACAGATTCAACAGCAAGTTCGCGCTGTAACGAGTTGACTACACTGTACACTCAAACATCAGGATCAGAGTCCAACCTGACATCGGTAACAGAGTTCAGTCGAACACCAGAGTCAGAGTCGGCATCCCTTCGTTCGAAAGGTGAAGTCAGAGACAGCAATGAAGACAATCTCACCATTGAGCATCTAAATATACAAACTACTACTGCATCACAACTTCCGAGCTTAAGCTTACACCGTTCCGAGACTTGTGGACTCGATACCGAAGAGCATGAAAATGTCCTTGCACTGCCAAGACGACTACCAAGCTTGGGAGGATCTATACAATCGGCCAATGAGCCAGAAGAGCACTTCAACGCCATTGACACTGAAGCTGAGACTGTGGTAGTGCAGCCAGCTGCAACGCTAGGTCCAGCCACTAAGGACGTTGTGACAGCTCCGCAACCGACCGAATGTGCTGCAAATCCTCTAGAGGAATACATCACAACCGTTGTTCCCAAGCCCAAAACAGAGAATGAAGATCCAGTCGCACGTGCACGAGGCAAACGCAACATCACGATAACCAAGCACGTTGTTCAATCTTGGCAGATTGGTGCGAATGGCTTTGCTATTTTCGCAACGTGGTGGTGGCCACGATATTATTATATTTTCCTGCCCTTTATCACGGCAACGGTTGCATTGAATGTCATTATGGTGTTCTCGAATATCTTCACTACAGCAATCAGAAAATCCTTCTGGCCGGAAGAAAAGATAGTGCCACCTGTACCAGAATCTCTTGTCTTGATGATACCGTGTTACAATGAGACCAAAGAGGAGCTTTTGAAGTCGTTGAACTCACTCATCGACCAGGATGACGTTCATCAGCATAAACGCTCAATCATGGTGGTTTGCGATGGCCGAGTCCGAGGTCCGGGAATGGAAAAGACAACAGGCAACTACTTGTTGCAGGACATATTCACATCATATTCGGTCCACGAAGAGATTGAGTCTGCATATGTTGCATACGATCAGCAATTCATGAATGTGGTTGTACGTAAGGGCGCATATCGGGGACTGCCTTATCTCTGTATCATCAAGCAGCAAAACCAGGGGAAAAGAGACGGTCTGATCGTGGTTCGGAGTTTTCTCTACAATTTCAACATCCGCGAACGGAGACCGGAAACGATCTTCTCCGGCAAGTTTTTTGCGTTTATGGCCAGGTTTCTGTTGGAAGACGCCGACCAGACCCATGTTGATCACCTGATTGGTATGGACGCCGATACAGCATTTGATCGCAGATGTATTGTGAGCCTCTTGGAAGAAAGCAGGTATGTGCCAACACTCCCGCTGCCCACTCCCTACTCATGTCGTTCAGATATCCGAACACCGTCGGTGTCTGCGGCTACGTTGCGGTCGACTTTAGTGCAGGGCAGTGGAACTTGTGGCGTCTGTATCAGTCAGCCGAGTATACCATTGCACAAGGTCTTCGGCGCCTGCACCAGTCCATCGTCACACACAAAGTTTCATGCCTTCCTGGGTGTTGTCAACTGCTCAAAATCTGCGAAGAGACGTGTGGCCCAGTAGTTCTCGTTGAGAAGTTTGGGTACTGTCCCGGAGTGACAGATTCGTTACTGTCTCACATCCGCGCCACAGCGTCGGAAGATCGAAACCATGTTTGCCATATGCTTTCAGCTCGGCCAAAGGTCCAGACCAGACAGGCATTGGCAGCAAAAGCTACAACAGATGTGCCGTGCACATGGGCGGTCTATCTTTCGCAAAGGCGCAGATGGACGTTGGGAGCTACCTCAAATGATCTTTTGTTGGCTTTCGCTCCGGGTGTTCAGTGGTTCGAAAGAATACTTGCCGTAGTGAACGTGGTCACATGGGTAGCCAATCCGTTCATCATGGCAAGCGTGGCAAGCTTTATCATTGCATGTATGCGTAAGTATTATTGATGTCTCCTCCAACTGCCATTGCTGATCAGTACTTCAGATGCCCCGTCATGGATAATCATGGCCTTTGTTTCCGTTATGCTAGTACCTGTTACCTACTACCTTTGTATACCACTTTGGTTACATGATAATGCAAGAGATCGCATTCAATTTTGGCTGGGTTGTGCTTGTTATGTCCTTGGGGGCCCTTTCATCAATATTGCAGTTTTGCTGTATGCGTCGTTTTATATGGATTCCTTCGGCTGGGGCAAGACACGCAAAGTCATTACTGAGGACTTGTCGGAGCCGGACATGGCTGACTTCAAAGCAACTTCTGAACAGGATTCGGCAACAAAGAACGAAAGAAGTCATCCGGTAATCAACAATGACACCGACAGAACAGCCCAAATTATGGAGGAAGAAGAGAAGATAGGTCAAGCTTAGGAATGTTTTTGTTCTACTAAAATAGATTTTTTCGCAGGCGATGTACAATAGAGGTGAGAGTAGTGACTATGTACGACATAGACTGCGCCAAAGCACGAGTGTTACAGTTAATCTTACCGAGTATCGTAGTCTCCGATCATGTACAAAATTATATAGTGGTCAACCCTTAGACCTCGCAGGGAGGAAGTCCACAGGTTATGGCATAATTTAACATGTCCGACGTAGTTCTGTTTTGGTGTTGTCGCTTTCTCGGTGTGGTTAAGCTCAGCGAGTGCTTGGTATGATATGTCGTGACATGATGTAGGGTTGCCAAGTTACCTCTGTCAGTACCCACTAAGACAGTGATCGAGCTGTACAAGCTATATACGCTATTCATTAAGATTCATAAACATTTCGTCGGCGTTTCATTTCGAAGGATCGATCAAAAAGGCCATTTGTCACATCTCCATACCAATCAAAGCCAACAATCAATCACGCTTGGCCTGAGCCTCATCGTCTTGAAGGTAATACCTTGAGCCGATACAGTTCCTTCTCTACAAATTCGAACCTGATTCTGATCTCGCTACGACCCTTCTAGAGTGTATTCTCGAGAATCTCCTTCAATTGAGTAAGTAGAAGTCTCTTGCTCTGTAATTATTCTTTGTTCACTAGTGCAGGTCTTAGGACCGTAGGTAGTACCGCTATAGATAGACTCGCCCGGCCGTGGTGTGGTCGCGGTCAGTAAGAGGTGAGTGGGAAGTGGGATATGGGTGAAGTAGCGGATAAAAGCTGCGGTATAGGGTGATCAATAAAAAGAGCGCGGTGTAGATTCTATCCGGCTCATCCCGCTAAGTGTGGAACCGGAAAGTGCTAACCTCACACCTGCTCGTTTACGACTCACTGATCTCTGATACCAGATTAGGTACAAACCCTACGATCACCTTAGTCCTTCTGATGACTATGACCAGTTTCAAGTGGGTTATCCTTGTGCTCGAATAGTTATCGACGCAACGCTCATGGCTCCATCTTCTGCAACAGCCTCCTTGCGCAATACCTTGGAAGAGCGAGATGGCTCAGATACGACACGGAAGACCACTGCTTGTATGGCTTGCCGCAAGCGAAAGGTAGGCTACTTTGCTGGAGCTCTAGAGCGACACAGCACTATTTAGAAGCTGAAATGACTGACAGAGAGGACGGCATAGATCAAATGTCACATTGTTAATTCAGAACCTCCATGCACTCGCTGCAAAGCCCGTGGACTACCGTGTACCGTCAGCAAGAGCATTCAGACGTTGCTGGAACATGATGTGAGGTATGCAATACTAGATTCATTGAGACGTCATTGTACTGGGAACGAATATCTGATTCCCTTAGCTGGAAACACTCTATCGAACAGAGATTAGGTGAGCTCGAGTCAGTCCTACACACCTCGAGACATTTGAACACAAACATCCATCCCGTCGCCCCGGAGCAACAGACGAGGGCAAATCATGATACTATACCGACAACACAATCCGCTGTGCTGCATCCTGACATTACGGTCGTGCCGACATCCGAGCTTTCATGCAGCTTGGGCGCCTTTCCAGCTGCATCAGTGAATGGGCTGGTGCACAATGATTCTCCTTCGACAATTTCAGATACACGCCTTAGATCTATCGTCTCAGACACTGTCACACCAGACGACTTCCTGCTCACTTCTAATGGAGCTGAATCGCACTTCAAATATTTCCAGACGAAGCTCGATCCGTTAATTCACCATATCCTGACTAGTGACGACTCGCTCAATTCTGTGCGTGCCCGTTCTCCTTTCCTAGCCATCTCCCTCTGCACTACTGCCGCATATTGCACCGGTGCGGGTGACTATCAAAAGTGGCTTACGAGATTCAAGGCCTTGGTTGCCGAAAAGACCTTCACCAGTCAGCATGCATTTGATGATGTACGAGCTCTATGTGTAGGAGCTCTCTGGCTCAATGAGATTGCGACAGCTCTGAATGCTTTGTGTGGGTCATGCTTCATATGCTTCAAAGACCAGTACTGACGATTCAGCTGTCCGAATATCCTCGGAGCTCAATCTCCATCGCTGTATAACGAAAATGCCACATACGAAAAAAGCTTGCTACGATCGAACTCGCCTCTATTATCTCGTCTACATCGTCGACCATCATTGCTCATTGAGTTACGGAAGGCCACCTATGACGCATGAACTCGGATACAGCACAGTCCCTCGTCTGCTCCTGCAATGCGAGTTTTCTCAGAGTCAGGAAAATGACTTAGCTTTGGTCGCTCAGTTCGAGTTGTGGTCCATCACTACACAAGTATTCGACAAATTCGGTGCTGATATTGAAAGACATAGCTCTACGTTTGCTGAAGAGCTAAGAGCGTTCGAAAGTGCATACGATACTTGGCTCAAAGATTGGATGCCTGTGCTGTCGCCATTGGCGCATCTTCTAACCCCTGCTTTCATTGATGGAAACCACCACTTCGCGAGTCAGACCTTCCATATCTCCTTGCTCTCTGCAAAGCTATATTTGTTTTCTCACGTGTTTAGAGGGCCAGCACAAAGACAACATCAACCACCAATCATAGCTATAAACACGACTGAGCTACAGCATTTTGCTCAGAAAGCGATCAAATGTGCGTTGCAAATAATCAAAGCAGTGACAAATCTGGCAGAATCAGGCTTCCCTCTCCAAGCAGTTCCATCTTACCTGGGAATCATGACAGCCTTTGCAAGCATGATACTGCATAGGACTGCTCAAGCACAACATAAGTATCTAACAGACGTGAGCGGGAAGCCGGAAGTTAGAGACGATTTAAGAAAACTGTGCGACATGTTACAGGAATCGTTACTGCCTAGCGGCACGGGAGCTGACGTCTCATATTCATCCACCATACCTCTAGTGGGACTTGCACACGCATTGAAGACGCTGAATACATGTGATAACCTGAACGACGACGACCCGTTGCGAGATAGCAGACCTGGGACGTACATGTCTACGTCAATGGCGACTGATGAGATGCACTTTCATTCGGCTTATATTCCTATTGATGCTGACATTTTCACTACGGACTATGCCAACATGGATTTCACTTTCCTTGATGGTGACAACCTTGATTGGTTAAGTGCTGGAGGTCGTTCTTCCATGCCTGGTTCAGGTGAGACTGCCGGTGTCAACGCGGACGGACCTTGAAATGGACAATCTATGTCAAATTGTGAAATCTCAAGCCAGGCACAAAGCTGTCTTTGCACGATTACTCGCCGCAATCGAATCTTACCAATAGTTTAAGGCCACATCAAAGGTGTCGAAATTTCTCCAGCCATCCTTCTTCGCTGGTCCTATGAGCGGCTCAGATCGCAGAAGAGGAACATCCTGTTCCGACAAACCACCGTGAGACCGAAGACGGTGATCACTCAGCAGAGTCAAATCATGCTCATCAGCACGTGCTCCCACTGCTGAACCTTTCTCGGATATAACCACCAGATCTCCCTCGCGGTCAGGTGGGGTCTGGAATAGCTCAGCAGCATCCTTGCCCGACAATGCCATCTGAACTTGAGGAAGACTTTCGAGGTATCCGACGATCGTCTTGACCTCCTCATCGGAAGGTCGCTGCTTCAAGAAATGTGCTCTGACAAATCCACCCAGAGCGCCATGGTGTTTGACAAAGGGATCCGCAATAGGACAAATAACCCTCGCTCCAAGATGTGGCCATCTCTCATTCAAAACGTCCTCCACAAACAACACATTCGGCTCGCCCTTCTCGTTCGCCTTATCACTCATCCCATGATCCCCCGTAATAGCAACAACAGCACCAAGCCTCATGAAAGCTGCAAGTCGCTTGTCAAGCTCTCGCATAAACGAATTCGCCTCCGGTTCCCCCGGCGCATACTTATGCTGCACATAATCCGACAACGTCAGGTAGAAAAACTCCGCCCTCCCTTGCTCAAGCAACTTCAACCCCGCATCAAGCACAAAAAGCGACAACTGCGCACTATACTGCTCCGGCTGTTTCTGTCCAAGCCAGCCCTCAACATCCTCAATTCCATGTTCCTGCACAGTTGTCCCGCGCACATTCTGTGCTGAAAAACAAAACCCACCTTGCTCGGCAGGTCTCAACCCATGACACAAAATGCGTCTGAGCTTATCTTTCGCCGTGATCGCAGCAACTCTCACCCCAGCGCCAGCCAGCTTAGCCAGAACAGTCTCGCCTCTCACGAGCCCCGCATCGGTAATCATATGTTCCTCCCCCGTCGCCGTGTCGAGGTAGTAATTCCCACCGACGCCATGGTAGGAAGTCGCCATGCCGGTGATGATACTGAGGTTATTAGGGTTCGTGAGAGAAGGCATAGCGGACTTTGCGGTGGTGTGGAAGCCGTGATGGACGAACGAGGCTAGTGTTGGTGTGATGCCATCCTCGATTCCGGCCCGGAGGTACGTAGGATCGAAGCCATCAACGCAGATTACCACGGCCGGCTTCTGGGGGAGATTGTATGACCGACCGTGCAGGGACACCGTTGCCGGTTTGTGTGTCGTTGTCGTTGCCGCCATTGTTACGGAAGACATCGTGAGACTGAGACTGTAGCTGGCTGTTCTATTTCCCAACTCCAAGATATTGTTTTCTTTCTCTTGTGCTATTTGAAGAGTAGATGAATATGGAAGATACACATATCAGATCCAAGGGAGTGCAGCTGGTATAAGTACTTGTCCCACACTGTACGAACGCTGTTCAAGAAGCAGCGCATGTAGCGGTCCAAACACCGCACACCGCGGCGATGCGGTCGAGATGCCGCGGCCTGTGATTGGTTGATTTGCAGGGAGAGTGGTTAGCGTAGTTAGCGTAAAGGGGTTGGAATATTTGAGAATCCACTTCTACCTGATCTGATCTCATATCATCTCAACTCCCGCTCCAGCTGGCATTATTAGCTTCAATGCGATATACGTAGTATAACAGCGTACGCCATGTACTTTCTACTTACTACTCGGTACCGTATGTTAGATAGGCTGATGTGTGGGTACGTAAGTACGTACTTCCTGTAGCTTACAGCAAGTACTGTACGTGGACATGCGAAGTCTCAATATACGTACGTAGACTGGTGGCATTGTTTTACTGCGCTTCGGAAATCGAGTACGTGGATACGTGTACGTCCCCATACACTCACACCTCCGCAGTTAGGTATAGATATGAGTAGGTGCGTATTCTACTGTTCGCACACAACTCTGTAGTAACTGCCCCTCGTAGTCCGGGTATGTACGTTACGTTGGATGGTGACTATAGGGAATCAACGGCACCTAGCAGATTTGGGTTAGAGGAGGCTTTTGCCCTTAGGGCTTGCATTGTTTCGAATAGTATCTTTGCTGCTGGCACTACGTATAGGAAGTATGTAGTGTGATATGTAATGTGATCTATGTAACTGCCTGCTACGTGGAACGTGTCATGCTCTAGAACGAGGAGTACAGCTATATACGTACGTACTGTCTATACTGGAATGCCAGCGTCTTGCTTGTCGTTTCCCTGCGCGTGGTCGTCTTCTTCGAGACAGTTCTTTGAGACTGTTAAGCACGGCAGCATCGCTGGTGTCCAGATCGGATATTGCTGGTCCTTGTTGTGCTCGTCATCGTTGTCGCCATCGACCTCACTCTCTTCTTCGAAACAGTTCTTTGAGCCTATCAGGAAGGGCATCATCGCTGGTGTCCACACAGTCTCTTGCCGGTCTTTGACGTCCTCATCATCAAGACGGTTCTTCGAGCCTATGAGGTATGGCATCATCGCTGGTGTCCATGTGCTCTCTTGTTGATCCTCGGTATCCTCGTTGTCGTCCTCTTCGCCTTCATCATCCTTACGAATGTGAGATCTTTCATCTTTAATCCAAGCCATCGATTGTTTATTACCATACTCGATCCATCCAAGCCAAGCTCCGACATATCGCGCGAACCACTGGTTGTCACAATCCCGGACGACTTCATAAAGATCTCGTAGTCCTTCACCCTTTTCATATTCATTGATCCATTCTGGGCAGATTCGCCGCATTTCCTCATTGAAGAAGGGCTTTAGCTGTGTGTCTTGCCACTGCATGAGATGCTCAGTATAAATCACGGACTTGCCGAAGTTCTTTTCGCGTTCGTCCTCGTCGTCAGACACCCAATAGGCCTCATGGTCAGGTTCTGTGTCACGTGGCTGGAGCCCTGTGATCAAATCTGGTGGGGAGCAGGCGATACCAATCGGCACTGCTGACATATTCTCCCAGTCGATGATGCCAGTGATTTCCAGTGTTTCTGGATTGATAAGAATGTTGCCAGGGTTTAGATCATTGTGAATTAGTACTGTTGTCTCTGTAGCTGCGTCGTCTTTGACAGGTGCCACTGACGGATCGTCGAACAGTTCTGGTAGTGCATCTATCAAACGCCGAGCATTGTCTCGCGTGAAATACCAAACCTCACGGTCGTCATCGTCCTGAGCTAGATC
>Ga0068618_1000064_pt1 | contig 19886 bp, 14 predicted proteins | sample InSIn2SAF170_2_FD_77423 | JGI IMG/M metagenome (GOLD analysis project Ga0068618, IMG submission 77423) | Clean room microbial communities from NASA Spacecraft Assembly Facility at Jet Propulsion Laboratory, Pasadena, California, USA -... ...
AGGATGAGGATGAAGAGTGCTGGAATATCTTGTAAAACGAGACCGGCAACCTTCGTCACATTGTAGACCGACAAGCATCGACGACTGAGACATGACGGTCCAGGCATAAAACTAGGTACTCAACATCGGGATCGATCAATGTATTGCTGAGCTAAGTGAATGCGTCAAGGTCATCGTACTGGTATCTTGATTTCGGACTGATGTAAAGTCGATACCCCTTTTTCACCTATACATCACAAATATACCACAAATCTTAAGTCGTCTGTGTTTACCATGTATCAGGCATCAAAATTTTGTCTTGCCAAGCGCAAGTAAGAGTGACAGATGCGAGGCCACGTTGCTGTAGTTCTTGAGCATTACGTTTTCATCATGGCGGAGCAGATAGACATTTGATTCTGTGGACAATCGGAGTTATTCTAGGGCGACTGCGAAGTTTTCAGCGAAAGCGGCTACGATGGGGGCTTTACATATCGCAGTAGATTTGTGTAGACGTTGTGAAAGTTGTCGTATGTAAGGTAGTCAACAGACACTATGTTGGTGAGCAGGATGTCTGCAGCTCCAGTCCAATAACAATGAGCCCTGTTCACGCAACGAGCCATGTGAGTGTTCCTTGTAGTAGAGGAAGCAGTTCATAAAGGCTCTTTCATAACGGTCGCGGCTCAGAACTATGGATAATGCAAGACTTGACAGCAGCACCTTACAGTTGCGACTATATTGGAACACATACCTCACCTTTGAGCATCGACAGGACGTACCTCTCCAGGAATGACGCAGGCCAAATTGACCGCAGTGCAAAAGAAGGTAGAACATCTGAAAGTAATGGTTAGGGTTGAGCAAATATGGAGGCCCACATGTAACAAACCTGTACCGGCAGAGGTAGCTTGTACTACCAGAACGAGCGAAACAGTGTGACTTGGGTTTTCTCCGGAGCATCGGACAGTCCTCTTGAACCCACATCTCAGGCACGTCTCAGGCACGTAGAGGACACTGGAAGTACGAGGATTGGCTCCATAAATTGTCGAAGTCCTACCATACAAAGATCGCCTACGAACATCTCGACGATAAGTTCTTGGACAAAATGTCTGTGAACTCGACTATTGCAGTGGCCGGACGAGTGGCACTATCTGGAATGATGTATGGTTGACCATAGGCTCAGCAACCTGGAGTGGACTACCACGACGTTACTTCTCCAGAGCGAAGCGATTCCACTATATCGTGGATCATCAAATTTCCAGTGGATCTGCAAAACGCTAACGAGCCCATTTGAAAGAGAGCCATCATCTGCTACCAACTGATTTACGACGACCTGTCACTTTCTCCTGTGTAAGGTCTGCGGAGTGACAAAGCCGTACCTTTGGTTTACAGATGACGTGCGGCCACAGACTCCTATCCTATCATTTCTTGTGTCAAGCCTGCACTTTTACATCGATCCAGAAGGTGGGGAGTGCTTTGATACCACCCCAACTAATTCTGAATATCACGACCTGCTGTCATGTGTCTCCACGTTGTTGGTAATGGTCAGGGACATGGCTAACGATATATCACAGGTCTGTCATCGCACTGTGGACCATGACCGACATTGAACTTCGACATCCTCAACGGACTGACGTGACTTAGCCGTTTGATTGACAGTGGTAGACAAGAGTGCGTACGTCTTCAAGCATGTCAAGTACCTCCTGTCGAGGTATAAGTACTCTTAGACTGGGATATACTGACTTCAAAACTCTGGACATCAGGACTTTATCAAGAGCATAGGACAGTTCACCGCTGTGCTATTTAGACAGCGACAATGGACCCTCCTGTTGACCGTGATCAGGGACATTCACAAGGCATAGACAAAGACTCTTACCAGTCTTCACCGTATATTGATATCACAAAAGATGACCTGTGGTCAAGATCACGAGATCTCCAACGGACACCGAATCCAGACGAGGTGGCACTACATTACTCGCGTGCTCGAGCCTTGATCCACGCTTGGAGACTGACTGGCGACGATATTCAGCATCTCACCGAGCGTTTCTGGAAATTTAACCAAGACAGTAAGGCCACTTCAACCTCTTAGTTCAGCAAGTACTGATCCAGCACTGAAGATATAGTTTGCCGTGATACTGCAGCGACAACAATCGTATCAATTCATTACAACTTATGTATGGGCACAATTGCATCATTTGCGGCCGGCCGACCAGATCTGAAGGAGCTGCTTACCAAACTGGAGAATTTTGATATCTGTGGGGAGTACATGTTGACCGAAGTGGCTCATGGCCTCGATGCCCGAAACTTGGAAATTACGGCTAGGCAACAAGCGAATGGAGATTTTGTCTTGAATACTCCTTCCCGGGGAGCCATCAAGGCAATGCCTCCCACCGGCATCGTGGCTGGCCTGCCACGTATCGCCGTCGTTTTCGCACGTCTGATTGTTGAGCATAAAGACCGAGGAATACGCCCTTTCCTTGTGCCACTCAATGACGGCGAGACGATGTGCCCAGGAGTGATATCGAAGATGTTACCGGCGCGTTCTGGAACAGCGTATTCCCTGGACCACTCTCTAACGGAGTTTCGAAACGTCCATCTACCGCGATCCGCTCTTTTGGACTCTCCCCTGGTATGTGTAGATCTTCGTCAGCACTTTCTCAAACAAACCTGGCGCATCGCTGTTGGTGGTCTGGCACTGACAATGACCTTCATTCCATGTCTGAGACAAGCCTGCTACATCACTTCTCGGTACCACAGTGGACGGTACAGGGACGAGAACACTGGTCAGACCACTCTAAGTCTCGGTAATGTATACAGGCCAATTCTGGTAGGATTGGCGCAGGCTGCAGTCTTTGAGCAGTATGCACGTTGGTCGGTCAAGGCATTCCTGGATCCAACCACAACGGATGATGAAAAGAGAGGCATTGTCACGACGTTCAAAGCCGTGCTCGTGCGGGACACACAAGCCACGTTGAAGGTATTGCGACCTTGTTGCGGATGGACAAGTGAGTACGACTTCAACGGTATACCTGATCTGGAGTCGTTGGTTCGAGCTAATGCAATCGCCGAAGGGACCGTGTCGGTCTTGTCTATTCGTTTGACGAGCGAACTGCTGTTGGGACGATATTCATTGCCACCACCACAGTGGCCTGACTCTCCTCTGGCAATGTACGAGAAACACGTCTTTTCCACATTTCAAAAACAGATGGACCTCATATACTCCCAGAAAAAAAGAACCGACCCGCGGTTGGCGTTCGGTGCCATTTTATCACCTTATTGTAACGAATTGGCAGAAGCCATTGGACAGAGAATGGCGTATGATGCAGCAATGGCATCAGGTGTCGTACCAATGGAGTTGATCAACGTATTCGAGAGCAATTGTCTCCGCGTGTGCAAAACATTGAGTGGGACTCAACTGAACAAAGATGCCGAGGCAATCGCTCAGATGCTGCCAATGCTCCAGGGATTGTTAGAAGAGGCAGATTGCTCGGAATACGTGCCTGAATCTATTACGAGTGATTCTGGTTGGAATGCAGCGATAAAGCCTCTTCCCACATTCGGGAACGACGAAGACAAACAAGCCTCTACGAACGTGAGTGGCATATTAGTCGCTGCAGCGTCGAACACAGTAAGCGATGTGCTGACTGGGTGCCAGGCGATGCTGTGAGCTGCTTAATCACAGCGTGTTGTATTGTCTTGAGCCTCGACAGCTTCGCTCTTTAGCCTTTAACGTACTTAGTATATTGCTGCTAGCACCTGAATTCTAGATCTACACGTACCTCAAAGGCCGTGATGGCTGAGATAAGTTCGTAACTTGTCCGCATATTGTTATGCTATTACATGGTGCGTTCCTATCGATCGAAACTACTAGCCGGAACAATGTACACTTGAACATGTAAGTACAGTAGCTCAGCTAAGTATTACCACATTACTACAAAGCGTCTTGGAAAAAGCTTGTCGAGCGCCTACCTCCGTAATCTCTCCTTCACAAACTATAAGTTATGGCGACCGAGTGGTTTAATGAACTTCAGTCGCTTGATACCATGGGATTTGTTAGAATATTTACAAAACACTTTCGAATTAGACTTAACTGTAGGAGCAGCATTATTGATAGTATCATACCGATATAAGGATTCTCAATTGCTTAGGTAGTAGTACAAGTTACGGACTACGAACCAACGTTATTCTTAGTGTAATGACAATACACTTGGGCATCTATTGGTCGATCGTAGGAGGGAGAGGAAGTCGTAGTTTATTAAGTGCGTATATCGTTTCTATACCTTTGAATTGCTACCTACTTAGATAGGTAGGTACCCTGCTATATGTAGTTTTACATATATTGTAACAATTTGGGGATGAAATAAGCCTTTGCAAGAGGCAGATGTCTAGTTTGCATGGCATAAACTGTCTTGCATATTACTGCAGTTTGTGCACCTTCATCTCACTGCTCCATGTTCTCTCATAACCACAAATGCAACGTCGGCTAACTCCCCTGTCTAACCTATCCTTCAGCAGTTTAAATAATGTGGCCACTCCTGTGACAGTAACTAATAAGGACAGGCAAATGAGCGCAAGAAAGTACAGATCGAGTGCGTGGTTTGATCAGGGCGAGTAAGGCTGTTCACAGGAGTGGACTGGGTATGCTGGCTGGTTGGTAACAGGAAGTGCGGAAAACAAGGGCCAGGCAGGTATACTCGAAGTTATAAGTGGAATGATGAGGGAAAGATTTCAGAGTAGCTATAGAATATCCGAAGGCAAGGCTACAACTAAACTCTGGAGCGCTATCCTGATCCGGTAATTTCCGGTAAGGTTCAATACTAAGACCTTCTACGAACATAATTTATTGTCCATTGGCGAGGATCGCTATTTGTCAACCATTGCAATTCGCTATTTCGGGTCTGATTGCCAATCGCCGACTTCGATTGAAGAGCACTGTGAGAAAATCCAGGCATCGTAGTTTCGAACATAGACAGAAGGTGGAAGCGCGGAGTTGGCATTTTTGGGATCAGACGTTCACACTGAACATAGGCACTAGACGTACAGTACTAGAGATTTTCCCTTTGGGATATCGTTTGCAACGAATCTGGGCTTACCATGTTTGCACCATATTTGATGTTTGCTCGGTTTGACATCCGGTCGTGAACAGGCCGTGGTAGCAACACCCGGAAGAACATCGTGGGCACAATGCTGACCAGCCAGCATATCCAACCCACTCCTGTGATGGAACCTACTTACCCTCGGGTTTGGAACTTGCGTGATACTATCACAAGGCCAGTGCAAGAGCTACTTGGTGATTTTGAAGAGTGAGTGCTAGCGCTGAATGTCGCAGTGGGTTAAAGGCCAATAGGATATTGTTTTGTCCTACTCAGAGTATCATGCTGAAGGATCACAAACCGAGAAAATACACCAATACTCTCTTGAAATTATGCTGATCTCAAGAGAGCTTCGCGCTAGCACTCACTTTTCAAATACACCAAAGCACGAAGTAGGCTCGCCCATCCTTTCTCCGCTTGACCTTCCTTATTCCCTCGCCGGGTTGAACGGTGTCCACATGTATCACTGCGGCCTTGGTACCTAGCATCATCATTTTCCGGTTGGGACAGCCGGTAGAGCACCTACCTTAGGTACATGACGCAGTTATGCAGTGCATAGGTAGACGTTAGATGTCAGCATTTCATCACTAGTTTAGTCGAGCTCTCCGTCGCCACACGCCAATCATCATTATACAGTAGTAGTATTGTTCCGTCCTTACGAAGATGGAGATCATCAACTCTTCAGAACAACCTAGCAACAGATTTTTCTCCACTGCTTCTACTGGGGATCCTGATCGACCGACGGCGCAGCATGCGTCCAGTCTCGCATCATCCTGTACAAGAGCCTACCACAAGTATCAAGTACTCGATAAGTACAAGCACGTGTACTGATGGATCGCGTTGTTACTATAACACAAGTCCACCCGCGGCGCTTAGATAGGAACCCTCGTTGGTGGTCGTCTCCGATAAGGGCCACCCATTTACAGCACTTGTATTTCGATTAACTTTATCTGGCACGCTCGAATCCCGTGACTTACGTCGCCTGCGCGATAGTGGATCTTTCGGCATTATTCCGGGTCATCGGCCTGTAAATCCTGCTGCTCTCAAGCACTTCGTTTTTCCACATTATGGACAATATCTCACTGTTACAATCTGATTGACTCGGCCGCACTCGCCTGATGTACAGTACCGCTTAAAGACGTTGTCGGCAAGATACTTTCTGCAACCGCCGGCTTGTAGCCTAGTCCACCCGAAGTAGACTTCGCAAGTGCCGAAAGTATCTGCCAAGACCCAGTCGAAAGTGCTGGGGGCACATGTCCATTAGTTTTCACGCGCTTGCCAACGGGGAAAAACGGTCGTAAGCATTCCGTCTCCACAACACGTCTCAACGGTCTGCAACCAGCACCAACCAGATTAGTGTACACTTTATTGCTCACTGCACTCGAAAGTGCAGCTCGCGATTGATCTTCTGTGACACGAACACCGCGCTAATGTAGCTCGATTTTATGCAGCTTACTCAAAAGGACCATGACTGCCCGCGATTATCTGATCCGAGAGTTTTGCGCTACCGACTAGCAGAAACCTTGACGCCGCGCTCGAGGTTTTTCAAGACAATGCAACAAAGATGGAAAAACGAAAAATGTCTTCGATGGTCGATCGCCACGAACGTCCAATTTTGGACGCTGTACTGTGACGTGAGCAAGCTAGAGTCGGCGGTCGAACGATCGGAGCTAGGTCTAGTGCTGCACATGCGACATTGTTCACAACGAACGAGAATCGTTGGAACGCCATACTCGAGTCATAGATTCAACCGCGCACAAGTCGACTGACACAGGTCGATGTCAGTTGACAATTGAGCTGAAGACGCCGTGTGGCGGCACGAATTCTTGAGCCTAGCCGGAGCCTAGCCGGAGCCTGGACAGGCCGTCTTGACACACAGTGCGTTTGTAGATAAGTCGGAGGACTGCGTAGCCGGATTCCGGTGTACTCGGATTGCCCCACCAAATGTAGTTATCTTGTTAAACGCGTCGTCCACCAAGTTGTGATGTGTATATTGTCATGGTTGATGATCGTGCCATTGGCCTGGCCATCCGGGCCTTCGATGACGGTCATTACACGAGTCTCAAAGCAGCCTGCAAGGCGAAAGGTGCGCCCTACTCGACCGCATACGATAGATACCGGGGACGACCTACCCGAACGCAGGCGCGTGAGAGACAACAGCTTTTATCGTCCAAACAGGAGGAACTGCTAGTTCAATGGATTTTAGATCGTGAACAGGTCGGACAGGCTCCAAATCACGCGCAGGTTCGTGCAATGGCTTCGTTAATATCGGTCGAAGGCGGAGGGCCCAGCCACGTCGGGAAGAAGTTTGTACAGCGATTCCTGTCGCGATGGCCGGAGGTTAAAACGAAGTTGGGGGTTCGAATAGATAACGAGAGGTGTGAACAGGTCAATTCCACAGCGTTGACGTACTGGTATGAGAGGCTATCGACGATACTGGCTGATAAGCAGATTTCTAAGGACAATATCTGGAATATGGATGAGACTGGTACTTGCCTGGGTGTCTGTAGCAACCAGACGGTACTTGGAAGTGCTGATAGCGAGTCTGTACTTGTCAGAAGGTACTCGAATCGAGAGTGGTGTACTTCCATTGAGTGTATATCGCCCGCAGGCCGTTCAACAACGCCTCTATTTATCTTCAAGGGCAAGACAGTGCAGCAGCAGTGGTTTATCCCTTCAGACCTTCCAGACTGGCTGTTTACCGCTACAAAGAGTGCGTATACAACAAATGACATTGGAGTACGATGGTTGAGAGAGATATTCATACCCGAAACACGTGATCAACGGAGTGAAGGTCGCTGGCAGCTGTTAATATTAGACGGTCACAAATCACATACTACACTCGAATTTATGCAATTAGCATATATCAACCGTATCTACTGCTATTACCTCGTCGCCCATGCCTCTCACATCTTACAACCACTCGACCTAACAGTTTTCAGCAGTCTAAAGCGAAAATTCCGAGATCTGGTAGCCAGTGTCAACAATATCAACGTCTGGGACCCAGTTACAAAGCACACATTCTTAAAACAGTACCAGGAGGCTAGGGAACACTCAGTTACATCATCTAACTGTGCTTCAGGCTTTCAAGCAGCAGGTATATGGCCATTCAATCCCTCCAAAGGCTTAAATTCACGATTTCTGTTCGAGCGACAGAAAAAGACACCTACTACACCCCCAAATCGATCCACAACCACGACTACGATTCCTCATCATCTCAAGACACCCCAAAACCACCGCGAAGCAGCTGACGCTTTCTATACAGTTAGCAAGACTTCCACCGTCGATCGGACTGTTCGTACACTTTTCCAAAAGCAGAACAGGGCATTTGAACAGCTACAATTCAAGGTCGCAGCGCAAGAGGTAGAATTAAAGACTCTTAGAGCAACTGCTGGCAAATATACTACTAAACACAAGCGATCGCAACCAGTCAATCCAAACAAGGCATTCGTGGATATGATTGATATCCAACTGGGGTCAAATGGACCATCTTTACGTATCGAAGGCGCTGTAATAACCACCGCACCCTCAGCGGTTGATCAATATATACCAGCTATTGCCCCAGCTGCTATGGATCCATTTGCTGCAGTTATAGCACAACTGCAGCGTATAAATGGGCCTATATAGACTGTTCAATATGATCGTGATTATCTGGTGGGACAATCCGAGTACACCGGAATCCGGCTACGCAGTCCTCCGACTTACTGTGTGGTTCTGCGAGGGGTCTCAGGTTTTTGGTGGACTCCGTGCTATCATTTGCTCCATCCTGTCCACAAGAGCCGACGACAATCTCGTTAGTTGGGTCCGAAGACGTTGTCCGACGATCGAACTTAGTTACAGCTGTGTCAGTGTGGCACTGCTTCTAGAGATTGGTTTCTGCCCCGAGCGATCGCACATGTGGACAAGTCTTTGAACTGCCGTCTTAATCGACGCCCTCGAAACTCAATCACTAACCCTAACCCACACATGGGCGCTTCGTACTTCGTCTGGTTGTCGTAGAGATGTGATCATCTCACCGGAATGGACAGATGCGATAGCCTGACCCTGGCTTTACGAATTGACTTGAACAACGCGAGTTAGCTGGTACATAGTGCTTTGCAACGTAGCTTCAAGCTGCAGCGAGGTTGGCATTATGACATATCTTTCCTGCCGGCGTGCTGCGACTTTAATGTTCAATTAGCCGCACCTTGGATTCCTGTGGTCTATCATCGCATGTTTCTCTTCTCGCTAATGGAGACCTTGTCAATGTGGGGTCTCCTCCAAGTTCGAGAAGCACGGCGCCCCGATAGACAAACTGTACACACTGTTCCAGATTGGTCAATCGACCCCTGGACGTCATGAAGAAACTTTACCTTGTTGACAGTCGGGGTGGAGAAGTGGATTCTCCAGACACGAAAGACTTCTACAAGCCGGCAGTACCTGAACCAACTGAAGCACGAGCTCGGCAGTTCACACCAGCATGAGCAAGACATGAGCAAACACACAGCCAGCATAGCTTCTGTGACGCCGATGGTTGGCTGCCGCATCGAGTCTGGACTCAATCCATCATGAACTTCTGTTCGGCGTAGAGTCACGAACAATGCCTTAGACAGGGGTGATGTGGTCAGAATTGTTGTCCTTTGGCGAGGCGGTACCTGAGACTGGATCGTGGCTTTTCTCTGCACGCGTTGTGGGTGTGTGGGAGGAGCGAAATGGAGAATGTTTGGATTCACAAATTTCGATCAGAACACTGCAGAACTCCGAACTTTGTGGTTTGTTCCACAAAGAGGTCTATAGGTAGTTTTGTGGTGAGTCCCGTCTTCGTCACGATCGGAAACTTTAAAATTCAGCCCGGGTCACCAGGAGGATACAAGCAGTCAAAAAGCGCACGTTCGTCAGGCTTTTCTCGTGTAGCTTGGAGTTCATCGGGCGGCATCATGTCGAACCCATTCTCTAGTAACCAGGAAACACGTTTACCGACCATCTCACACCAGCATGGCAATGGGAATTTTGGAAACTTTGACATTGGGACGGACCATTTGACATCCTCCAGGTGAGGCACATGATCATTCTTGTCTTTTTCGGGACCTTCTTAGGGATTCTGCTGACCGCTCACAGCGATTATACTCTCAACAATCCGCCCAGCTTCCCGATGCCGCTCTTTCCAGAACAGAGCTTTCAAGAAGCTTGGGAGCCACCAGAGTGGTATCCTCCCCCCAGCTTCGAGCATCATGGATCGATAAATCCTAATTACGCATTGCCTTCATTCGGGGCGAGGACTCTATCCCGTTCGAGTCACACGTCGACCCCGACCGGCAGTGAGCCGCATTCGGACGTTACTTCACCAACACATCGCATGACTGGCGACACCGTCACCCGACCAACACACTCAGGACCTGTAGTGTCCCGACGACTTGGATCGTCCAAATCAAAGACGGCGCCGTCACCCAAAATGCCCGCAATCACTGACGCTTTGGTCCACCCTGAGTCACAGAACGCACCGGTTGTTGGTGTTAGAGAACAAATGATAAACCAAATAGAAACTAACTCGGCAGTAAGCTTCCATAAGAGGAATACTACATTGCTGATGGCTGTCTGCGACGACCTTCAGCTGCAGAACCAGCGATTAAGACAGAAGTCGGCGAGGTGGCAGGGTAAGTATACTGAAGCCAAGCAACATCCCGCGTCAACAAGCTCGAAGATTTGTGTAGATAAGGACTGTTCGAACGCGGCTGTAGCTCAGACTAGTTGTTACAAGACTTTGTGCAGCCAGCATTTAGAGGGTGTATTCAAGCTAAAGCCCGAAGACCTCCAACAAAGTGGCAGGATAGCCAGTATTGGATGCCCCTATTGTGGGCAATTAGCAGTGTTACTCAAGTTAGAGTGATCGGAAATAGTTTCTGTTCGCCCAAGATCAACAACGGTGCTTATGGAGTTGACGCATGGAGGGCGAAGCCCTGGAAATAGAATACATACTGGAAACTTGCAATGTGATCATCACGGCTGTAAACACATCAGCGTCACAACAGTCCTGGGTCTGTTGACTACAGTGCTGTCCGACTCTTGAGTTCAATTCCGAAACCAGTTTCACGCCGCTCTCGGTTCATATGTCGCAATGACCGCAGTCGTCGCTTTATCACTGTACTTATCTAGATTACTATTCGATGTTTGACGGGTCTTCATTGATTCGCAAGCCGAGCAACTACTACCAAATGCATTTCCTACCGCCACTCAGTCACCGTCAAGAGTCAGAAGGCATTGCATGTCGCACAGCCGAGGACGATAGAGCGTTGAACACTGCATCGCTGAGTGTCGTCCCCAACTCTCGCCTTGAATAGGTCAAGATCCTCAGTGGAGACTTCTTGAACTCAAATTTAAGACCAGGATCGTGTGTCAAGTAGTAGCGTCCTTTTGCGTGATTGCCGCTGTCAATGTCCATGCATCCCCTACCAGGGTCTGCATGGCAGTCATCTTCGACTTCGCGGGTCGTTTGATCCACCAGAACCGGCAGTGACAACACCTCTGTTATCGCCCACGATTACAAAAAATCTAGGGTCTTACAAAGCTTGTGTGTGTGGACCATGACTAAATCCAGACCCTACCGGACACTGACACTGATCGGAAATGTTCAACGTGCGTTGTTGTCTCGAAGCGTGCTCATTGACCACACCCGCGATGCAGAAATTCGTCCGGAATTGAACTAGATATGGGCCTCAAGCTCCAAGAACTGAGTCTCTTCATGAGGTGCCATTGGAACCCTTGTTGAGCTCATTATTGCATCAAGATGAACTCCTCTAGAGTACCTGGTGACCCATATAGCGAAGCCGATAAGGCTCTTGTCATGAACGTCGTCCAAGAACACGAATCTCGCCTACCCCGTAAAGCGCTTTGGCAACAGGTTGTGAATGCCCTAGACCAAAAACACAATTGTGAGGGTGTACATAACATACGGATGGCCCGATATATATACTCGAAACACCTAAAGTTGCCCCCACAGAAGGTCCATAGGAAGAAGACAGCTGTTAAACGTCGTTCACCACGTAAGACCCGCTCACAAAACACGGCGTCTCGAAAGTCCCGATCAAAAAGGTTGCTGGAAGGGGACGACACGGTCGCACTGCGAGCTTCTCCCGCTATTGATACCTATACACCAACTCCTCGTCACCTCGAGCAGCCGAATGATGATCCGGTCGAGGATACTATGCCGGGTGCCGCGGAAAGCGACGATGAGGACAGCATGAGCAGTGTGATCGTGGTCTCACAGAGTCCGCCTTTAGGCGTGACCACGCACTTAGACGTGGAGCTCCCTGCCATGTACGTCGACGGGGGCATTCAGACTTCTGCCACAGATACCTACCGAGAAGAGCCGCCTCTTGTGCACGGTCCAGAGATGTGGTCAGCGCCGATAAACGATGATAGTTACGACGATTTCGCCGATGGTCCCTCAACGACAATGGCACAAAACCCCGGCTCCACAGACCCTGGTACAGAAGTAAGCTCTGCTCCGGGTGTCCTCGCTCCCCGCGTACAGTTAAAAGTCCCCTGTACATCGGCGGACTCCAGGATACAACATCCTCCTTCGTGTCGAGTCACACCTGATCTTGTGGTCGACGACAGCGATCGACACTGCACAGTCCCTGTGGTTGAACCAGGCACAACAGACGATCCTAGGCTCGATCGCTCAGGGGGACACCCAACAGAGGCATTGACTCACACGGTAGTACACCCTCATAGCCAAACCATCGACGCGATGACCTGGTATTTCCACAACCTGTATCCCGACCACGAAGCTGATGATGATGATGAGTTTCTTAGTGATGAATGGGAGGATGTCGAGGTTGAAGAAGAAGTGCCATCACATGATTCCATACTCAGTCAGATCAGGCAAAATTGGGAAGACTGTGAGCGGCGGAAGCGGGAGGAGTACCGTAAACTCGCATTATACCTGTGGAAACATTGTCACACGGAGGCAGCGGGCCAGACATTCGACATGCACGGGTCATGAATCTTCCTCCGTATAACAGACGTCGAATTAAAGTCTCCAAATTTCTTGGCTTGCGCCAGAAGTGATGCTCTCCACGTAATTTATTCATGTTCGATAATCGTGATCACGTGCTCATAGCATGTGACACCTTAAAACACACCACCTCGAGCTTATACAGTACACATTGAAATGGTGGTGGTGGGAACAGCGTCTGGTAAGAAGTACTCATTTTGTCCAATAACTGTTATCTTGCTAAGTATCAGATGGCAATCCGAGTCAATATGGTATTTATCATAGCACCGGCCTCCATGATCTACATGGTAGGTAGTCAATACACTAGTTTGGTATCACGTGATTTGTCATGGCCATTAGAAAAAACCTAAACACGTGACGAGAAGGATGTCCTCAGGTTTCAACCACTTTGTCAAACCCAATCTTGAAATCTACATCTCAAAACGCCTTTTCTTCCGTAACCATTCAACTAGACGCACTGTACGTCGACGCACCCTCTTACCACTGCCTACTGCAGTAGTGAATCAGGGTAGCGTAGTCGACGATTAAAGAAGCACGGTCGAACTAGATTTTCAAGACAATACACACTTGAAGAAAACAAACTCTGGATACATAGAAACCAGATACGGTGGGAGTCTCTGGAGGTAAGTATTATTAATTATACCGGAAGCCACATCTAGTAGATGAAGGCCCGAGGACTAGGGGCAGGTACTCTCACCATAGATGGGGGAAACGACAGGCATTTGACACTTATATTTCATCCTCACATCATACAAATCTGGACAACCTCAATCTAGCCAGTATGGACAACGGTCTTATCTAATACCTAGGTATAGAACAGACCGCCAGTTGCTACGAGTAATATCTTGCGGCTTAGGGACCACAGCATAAACACCACGGAGAGGAAATTAGCCACGTAGGCCTCAGGTCCATCTAGAAGGAACCTGTTCCCATTGGCTACTAAAACTCCACAGTTTTGACCCTCATACCTAGACATAGTTCCATCCGGCTAGGTGTAAGAATAAATCAATCAATCAATAAATCAGTCCTCAGGTTTCGTGCAGAACCAGTCACCTCCAGGATAATGTTTATTGACAAAGTGTCCAAGAACACAAACTTAAGTAGGTATTGAAGATAGTGAAGTAGCATAGAGTCTGATGTCTTTAAGATTGAGAGGGCTACTATTTTCTCAAATATGACGCACAAAGGAGTATATGCTACCAATCATTCACACTCTCATGGCCTTGCTATATTTCCAAGCTTAATGATTAGTATCAATTGGTTCTCTGTTCGTTGAATCACATGGTTCAGAATCTTCACACAACACTCTAACATGCAAACGCTGAGGCTGAGTGGTGATTGGGAAATAAATTGTTCAAGATTCGTACGTAGTTAATACTTGGCTGCGCAAGAAGAAAATCCCATCAAGTCGTCTGCTCCGACATCTCATTCCGTCTAAACGGAAAAGTCAGCTCTAGGCGCCCTGTTTTCTCCTGGTTGACGCTTAGTTATGTCTTAAGAACTATCATTATCGAAGGGTATTCTTACCATGTCTTCGATCGGTATCATCTCTTGGCCCGTCGTGGTGAATACATAGTACTCATCTTGGAAGTCGACCTTTACCTGTATGTATACAGGAAATCTTCCCGTAAAGCTCGCAAATTTTTTGAAGAGTGTAACCCGACGAGGTATGAATAGTCTCTTAGCTTTAGCACTAGCGGGAAGAGTCATATCAACCAACGGAGGAAGCTGAAAGACAGGCTACTGTAGAAGCCGAGTTCAGCTAGGGATGCCGTACTTGCCGATAGAGCAGACGGAGACGCCCATAAACAGCTTAAAGTGGTCGCTGGTGTGTCCGGTATTGTGAGGTACCCAACTTTCGAGGACATTATATCTATTTACACTTATACTATACTGTGGTCCATCATCGTGTCCCTCAGTCTCGACAACTCGAACGACAGGGAACCTAAGTAACGTTGGAAGAGTCGACACGATCTTGCTCCGCCCACAACTTGTGGACCTGTACTTCGTTCTATGAACACAACCGTGTCCACGACCTCCACCAAAGACGACCGGTCCGCAAGCAGGAACGAAACCATGTTGAATGTGGCTAACGGGCGTACAATGTCAATCCTTGTGGACTGTGTCGTGTTTTGCTATCCATCAGCCTGTCAAAGCGGAGTCGTTGAGATCTATCTACAGGGTCGGCCAAAATTTGGTTTTTGTACGTGCTCCTGGATCATAGAGTGTACATGGTAGTGGACACCTATAGCAGACGTGTTGGACCTGCATGATGTGGGAACAATACTTACCTTCGGCCTACTATACAGCGGCATTAGCACCGAGTGTTCACTAATGAGATATAAAATCGAGTATCTAATCTTTAGAAAAATGTAACTGCTCAACTGATAACTTCCAGGCGGACCACCTTGACTGGCGACAAGTTACTACACAAATCGAGCCAGAGGCAGCTGAAGGCTATTACTTTGGCTTCAACTTGGTCTTTGAGATTGTGGCCTCTCACTTCAACATTGGAAGGTCCCTGTTCGAAGCAGACCTTAGTCGAAGGGAATTTGTGCCGCTCTCACGAGCATCATGGACGAAGACATATTTTACTGGGAGCCCGAGCAGGAGATGATTCTACGCAATGGTCAACCTAGTCTTCACTTGTGCCAATTCTTAAGGACAATTGCTCAAGACATCATCGATAACTACGAGCCTTTGCATAGTGGAGTCATCACCCCAGCGAAGCTGAAAGAGTACTACAAGAAGCACGCTCAAGCCGAAGAACCATACCCATGGTCTCCTATATTTAACCGTCACAGCTCATCCTTGTCTTCGCTATACTGTGAGCTTTCGATCGAGCACTATCTCGTGCAAACCTGCTTGAGCAAACGTCCTGAGATTCCCGGTATGACGGCTGCGGGATTCGAGGTCTGGTCGATACAATTGATTCGAGCTCATCCGAGAAATGAGTACCGTCGACTAGAGCACATCGCACGTACTATAAAGACGCTCAATTTGCATCACAGATCCAATGTTCCACCATTTCTGAGGTGTGGCCAGTTTCCATCTGAGCCAGACGACGAAACGGCCACTCGCCTTCGTACGTCGCTGATCAAACACTGTCACCTGATCTCTTACCCATCCCGTCGCATGAAGTGTATTGAGAGCGACCCTCGACGACGGTCTAGCGGTAAAGGCTGGTGCTCAGATCCATAAGCAGTGCCTCGGTTCATGGCCAAGACAGCGGCAGAGACCCTAACAGTCACTCAATCCATCAACCTCACGAGATGTGGAGCACCACTCAGAACGGTGATGAACGAAAACATGAGAGATTGATCGTTATGTCGATTCAGCTATCGCCTGGATCAGCGGTTTGATAGTGTCTAGAACACGCGTAAAGAACCCTGAGCTATGGCTTTGGTTTCTCCATCACACTCTCGTAAGCTTGGTCAAAGCACTAGTTTCAAGATTGGGTAAAATGACTCGAGGTGGTATAGACTACAGGGCACTCACATTAGGGCATATAAAGCCGGACCAACAAAGCTTAGAGATGCCGCATGGACGTACTGCCTAAGTACATCATCTCGTGTCGTGGTTCAACCATGCACAAATCGTCTACGATACAGTGTCACTGTCGCGAAAATGGTAGTTTGTTTGATTTTGATCTAGTTTTAGAGCCGTAGGATAGAGTATTTGTTGTAGATGTCTATGTCTATAGTGAGATTCCGAACAAATCAGTCATGAGGTACCTGTATTCTGGCCATATTCAGATGGCACCGTGCTAGCGATTGAGTAAGCTGTTACCGAAAGACGGAGTTGTGCATCTACTGTAGGCTACTGATATTAGCTACAGTTGACGACCATTTACCTATGTTTTAGATTACAAAGCAGGTGACCGCCGAGACCCCAGGATAGATCTGTCATTCTAGCAATGGTCGATCTATCAACATCCTATTTGTCGGTATCATATCATTCTTAGGCGATCACAACAAAATGTCCGCAGTTATTCGTGGCAGCCGATCGCATGAGGATGCCTCGTCCTCAACAAGAAGCCTCGGAACCAAAATACAAGACGGATTCTGCCAAAAGTCTATACTGCAGAGACGAATACAATCGAGGACGCCAATAATTTAGCTTCGCCTTCGTCTCAACGACAGGTCGCATTTCGTAGATATTCGAACAACCAACCATAGCTCTAAGATCCCGACCGCGTGATCGACAAAGAAGCAGCTCATTTTTTTGCAATGATGCAGAGCAACAACCTGAAGTAGACACTTTTCACGATGAGGCCACGAGAAGAGAACGAAACCGCAGAGCTATAACACTAGACGAGTATTATCGCAATATCCCTGAGCTGCTGCTTTAACATTCCTAGATCTGGCACTGTGGTCCCTAACGCTAGACTATGATATGCTCAATCACTACTAGGTGGATAGGGACCTGTGTGTTTCCAAGTCCTTATGCTATGCATGAATCATAGCGGCAAACCCTAGAGCTAGATCATCCTCGCTATCGTTACTATAGTCTAGGACGAGCCGACCTCTTTCGATTGCATACGTCATCCGGATATCGAAGCTTTTGAGAAACAATGATTATATCGACCACTGGGAATGTGAAGCACACAGTGGTTCGACCATTTGCCGTGTTTCAATTTCTCTTATCTTCACTGTCACGGCTTTGTTGATCGTTAGTGATGCACTAAATGTACTTCGGCTCAAATGCCTTCTATGCATAAGGTAAACTTACTATGTTGCTAGGATTCTGCTTCGGAAAATGTGACCGTGTCTTATGCTTTCGTGAATTCCGATACATATCAAGATGTCGAAGTCTGAAGGGCCAGAGGTGTCAGCCTTGAAGAAAACATAGCGCTCGCCAAGCATGGCCGTAGTTGTAGAGGTCTCAAGGTTGAGCGAGCACCGGAGCAGGGAGTGGTCGGAGTGCTCACATACTCTAATCTCAAGAAGAGGGAGAAATGACCGAGCTTAACGGTCACGAACCATGTGCTGAAGGACCAGCTAGAAACCCTAGTTCAGTTCAACGGGCCAATATGCAGTTTCTCGGTATGTCGATAACTTACCTAATAAATAGGTGATGTTTGCTTACAGGCAATTCAGGTATGCTTCCACGGGACCCAAAAATCCAGGTTACCTAGTGAACCAGCTGTACCAAGGACTCATGGCCGCCCATACTCACCGAAAGTGCCATCTTTGCTAATCTCGTGTCGCGATGCTGTACCTATTCTCGGAGTACTAATTACCCACAGCCCGAGAACAGACAATAAGTACTGGTAGGGAGGTGGTCTGGTCTACCAAGGTGTAGACTACGATATTGGTTCATTTCCATCTGACTTGGTCCTTAACCTTGTCGACCAATAGGAGTATGTAACAATTCTGTTGTGGAATGTGATTTTTGTAATCAATGGTACTACCCTAGACGAGTCAGCTTTCTCGGTACCCTTCGCGATATTTTGTTAGCTTGTGGCGCTGACGACCCAAGTCGAGCTCTGCAGCTCGAAACGAAGTGGTTCGCTATTTCAGTGTAGCGCTCAGCCAAGGCTGGAGATCCTGGCGTACAGTCATGTACAGTCCCGGCGCGAAAGTATTTGAGACGCGACACGCGTCACGCGTCTCAACCGCGATGAACCATAGTTTCAATGTTGATCAACTTTCCTCATTACCACCAATACAAACGGTAAAAGGTCATAAAATGAGTAATAGTCGACGCGGAAAAGAGTTAACGGCCGTTCAGAGGGATGAGATTCAAGGTCGCAGCGCTACGGGCCAGTCAGTACGAAAAATCGCGTCAGAAACAGGAGTTTCACGATCATCTGTCCATATTACGTTGAAATATTCTATGGCCCGTCAAAATGGTCAAAGTTTACCTCGTTCTGGTTGACCAAACAAGGCGGACGATCGTACTAAAAGTCATGTTTATATCTAAGTACGAAGAAAGCCGTTTTCTAGGTACGACGCAGTATGTGAAGCACTCTCAATCGACGACTCTGATGACCTGCTTCGCCGGATACTTCAAGAGCGAAATGTTACACATTAGCGTGCGAGAAAGCGATGTTTGATCTGACCAAAGATCGCGAAAGCCAGGTATCGCTACGCACAACGTGAAAGGAAGCGACAACGGAAGGATTGGCGACCCGCTATCATAATTGACGAGTGTTCTGTTGAACGGGCTCCGGGGCTGAGCGTCTATGGGTATTCGATTATCCGAATGAGAAAAACCACTCCGAATTTATCATTCATACAAGAAAAGGGAAGGATATGCGCGTCATGATATGCGCGGCCATCGTGGACGGAAGGAAAAGGCCCGATCGTGGTTATGGATCGGGATGAAGAAATGGCTAAAAAGGAGTATTCCCGCTCGATCTTATCAATCGGCCCTAGCAGAGACTTTAGCTGACGTTAACAAGCCCGGACGGGTACTTCTTCAGGATAATGCCCCAAACCATACCGCTAGAGCAACCAAAAAGTGGTTGACGGACTGGGTGATTCCCCTTTTGGAGATCCCAGTCCATTCCGGACGGCAATGGAATTGAACACTGCTGGCCGGAGATGAAGACCTGTTTGATCAAACACCACAAGCACGTTCTTTCAATGGGAGAAGGGAAGGAAGCATGTGAGGAATTCAAGAGATCTATTGTGGATGCGTGGTGGAATGGGGTTAAAGATTCTACTGTGGGGGCTATTTACGATTCAATGCCAAGACGTATAAAAGAAGTCATTAGAGAAGGAGGCCCCAGTGGAACTGGGGGCCATTTTGTATACATAATACGCACTTTACCACCTGGCCAGAAGGACCAGTGGTAGCTAATCTAGGCTAAACGTTCC
>Ga0068618_1000065_pt1 | contig 19846 bp, 22 predicted proteins | sample InSIn2SAF170_2_FD_77423 | JGI IMG/M metagenome (GOLD analysis project Ga0068618, IMG submission 77423) | Clean room microbial communities from NASA Spacecraft Assembly Facility at Jet Propulsion Laboratory, Pasadena, California, USA -... ...
GACTCCATTCCCATAGCTTGCTTGAGACAAACAGACAGACAGACAGCATTATCACTTCACATTTCCTTTCATCACTGCACTTGACTGTACACCGTAGCGTACCTTTTTTGAGATCCAAACATCGTAAGGCTTGATGCGCAGTGTGGTCTGCGCAGATAGCGAGCTAACGGCTGCTGACCATGATGACGTTTTGATTGTCAACACCTATGTGCCATACACCAGCTTCACTCCCTGCATTTCTGCCATCAGCACCATCATGTTAGTAGAGTCTAGAGCTGATGATATTGAAACCTTGACATGCACGAGAGAAAAATGCCATCAATTGAAGATAGGTCGGACTGTTTGACTCGACATCGCAGCTGCTCCTATCTGCCGTTGAATGCTGTGCGATGCGAGACCGAGCCGAGAAAAGTGGACAACAGATGAATGGAGAATCATCATTGCAGCTCTCGCATGTCAAGCTAGCTAGCTCTTGCTATCGTGTGTGCAGCCCTGCTCTACTGTCTGTCACGATGTCGTTCTGATCCCACTGGAGCAGTGCTCGTCACCGGTGACAGAGCAGTACAAAACAGCCTCGGCGGATCGTCCCATGCAGGGGAAGCAGAAGTCACGCTCACTGCTATCCACTTGAATTTTACCCAAGATTGGTATTCTGCTCCACTCCCCGTCCACCGATCAAGTCGTTAATCAATGTTATCTGGTCTATCGAATCACTACGAAGGTCATACAGCCACAGAGCATGGCCTGTGGAGCTTGCTCATCGATCCCGTTGGATGGAGAGCCGACCGGCTAGTGGAAACCGATGAGCTGCCTGCCAATCCAATCGACTGCCAAGGCAGTGCGGGTACATGCAGGTAGATCCACTAGTGCAACTATGGTATCAACACCTTGACCAGCATTCCCAGCGTCTTCATCTTTCCACCAGCATTGCTGCCACCACCGGACGATCCGTTGTTGTCATACGACGAGGTGGTTATTCAAGCGGGAAGAATTTGACCGAGGAGATCGGAGCTATGAAGTCTCGTCCAGGTTGCTGGTGCAAACGGTGCAGATGCTGACAAGTGAGAACAGGTGACAGCAGCGGGTTCAACATCATTGATGTAAGTTTCAACATGGGGAATACACATGGTGTCGCTCTGGAAGTGGGTAGAAGCAAGCGACCCCACACTTGGCCACCTTATGGGCTGAGCCCTCAACTAGTACCAAAGCATGCAGCATCGTGGTCTTCCTGCTGTCCAAAAGCGTTCCAATAGTACACACAATGTACAGCACCTCTTCCACACTTGGAGTACGAGGTACGATTAGTATGCGTCTAATCTACGCGTCTGGCTCGCTGTCCCGGTGTTAGCATGTCCATGACATTCAAGAGGTACATGGCTTTTAGTATGTTGACCTCCGACAGATAATGAAAGCCGTCCGATACCGCTGCATCAGCTGTCAAATTCTCGAAGTTCATAGACTGCACTCCATACACCGATTCCACATATTCGTCCACCACATTGTTAAACGCTGTCGCATGCTCCCTCGATTGATGAGGGTACAAGGGGTCTAACGCTCGAGCTTGGCTGTTCATACCAGACCAAAGAACGTGCACTGGGCCAGCGCCTGTGCAATCTCTGGTAAATTCATTGATCTGCGTCATGCGTGGGATCACAAATTCATTAATTGTTCTGTTGAGATTGCTTCCCATGTGGGAAGCACCTTGAAGCAACACAATTCGTGGGCGCAGATCGTCACGACATGGGCCAGCTGGCTGTTCTCCGTTGTAACGAAACGCAAAGTTGTGGCTGTCGTAACATATCCCGTACGAGTGTGGATCATTCACATTGAACATACTCTGCCCATAATCGCGACAGATCTCATGCTCACTGAACTGACCATCACACACGCAGTTATCGTACAAAGCCTGGTTAGAAGATACGAGTGGTATTCCGCCATATTTCCAATCTTCTGTATATATCATGAACAGCCCTTGAGTGTGATGGCGAGAGAGCGAATCCCCTGTCAAGCCAATGTCAGAATAGCGGCTGCTGATCTCACAGGCTGAATCTTTGCTGTACCAGCGGAATGTACAATTGTAGGGAACGAAGTACGAAGAGGTATTTGAGATGTGATGGCGAGTCCCGCGACGCAATGACATCAACAGCTCCTCCACCGTACTACATTCTGGTAAGTCATGGACTGCAGTCGAGTCGTAGCTGAAGTTCGATAGAGACCATGGGCGCCAGCCAAGGCCTGCACCAGCAACGTCAGTGCTATCACCTCGAGCCAGTACCATGTTGGACCTGTTACAGACCGAGTGCCATCTCTGCCACACCTCGGTGAATGCTTGGAAGCTGGCCTGTGCCTGTACTGGCAGTGCAACCAAGGTGGTAGCATTGGGAGAAGTGTAGGTGTAATTAGTAGATACATCGCCACGAAATATTTGAATTGATAACTGGCTTGGGAGCCACACAATGACGGAGAAACCAACCAGTAAACCTGCCAGCGCTACCCCTCTAATGCGCGACGATTGAACACGCTGTAACGATAGACGGGGGATGGATGGGTGTGCAAGTGCAACATGAGTAGTCCTGACGGATGCCAGATGCGAATGAGATGTGTGTGAAGTATCTGCACTGGTGGCAGCAACGATTCCAACGTTCTCCATGGCAGTGAGCCGCATACGGTGGTGGCAGAGTGACAGGCAATGGCCAGGTACACAGGACAGACATTCCTCTACTAGACCTGAGTGAGACGATGAAATGGAATGATTGGTTGTAAGCAGAAGTCACACGGTTCAGCACACTCAAACCGTTTCGAACTCTGAACACGGTGCTCTCCTAAAGATAAGAATATATACACTAGTTTCCGTCTCTGCTACGCAGACGGAAGGCAGCAGAACGACGGTAATGATTTTATTGTTGGTGTCGTTCTGCTGCCTGGTATGACAGAGTTGTCGTCCACCCAAATTTCACACGTTGAATTCGCTCTGACACAAGTACAAGAAAATGCAAGTATACAGACCAACTCATCATCAATAGGTACCAAACGTCCAGATAAGGTCCGTTGCATTCTAGTTGAATGCTTTGCATGGTCCTCTCCGCTATTTTGACTCTTGGCGGCCTCATTGTTGGGTGCTGAGTCATTCATTGAGATCTAAATCCATCGGCCATATGGTGACCAACCCTGCAGTTGCTGCCAGAGCTTAGAGGAAGGAGACTGTTGTTCAGACCAGGTAGCAGTGCTTTGCACTCGTACACGTTGCAGTGCTTGGAGGAGCTGCAACGGGAGTGATCCACGTACGAGGCAGTCTGCGAAGTAGCATGGACAGAGGCCGTCTTGGGTTCGGTGAGGTGCCCCCCCAGTCGGCGAGCCCTCATCCATTCGCCTGTCCGTCGTCCCAGCCAGGAGTTCCCAGTTTTCGACCCGTCCATCATACACCCCCACGTAGAAACAATTGCGCATACAGGTACCTCACAGAGCAGACAAAGCACAATCGTCGCCCCGGTGAAGACACACATCAGCCCTGCTCGTAGGAAGTGGCAGGGTCCACCATCTCATTTCACATGACTTCATCCATTCACATAGCTTCCAGTCACACACACACACAATGAACTAACATTGTTTTGTGTGGTTCTTACAGTGGTCTCAACGAACTCATCGGCACTGAAAGTGCAGACTGACTCCGGCCTCCGATGTTGAATCGAATGATTGATTGAGTACCAATTCTGCAGCATATGCTGCTACTTCTAGCACAAGACTATGAGATGACATGTCATCTACGGCGTCTGCTAGGTCTCCTCATGCAGGTTGACATACTTAGCAGACACCAACTCTTGTGCGCGTCTATGATGTTGTGCACAACAATGCAGTCCCACTCGTACACTCAACACCTCTAGAATTCGCAACCTACAAGTATCGCAATGTCTGTCTATATGACATCAGATGCCGCGGCAGACCAGAGTGCACGTGGGACTCGACCGTTTGTGACTCCTATACGATGCACATCGACGAGAGTCGGCAGCGTCACTGCAGCATCAAACTTGTCATCGAATACCATTGCTGAGAGAGCCATGCATGCGCTGCGCTGCGCAGATTACCCCGACGAACGTTCGATTCAACGCATTTGACTTTAGCAGCGAGTTATAATATCCCTGATCGAGGTACGCTACACAACTCGCCGGATCACATTGATCGCGTTACGCTAACACCATCACTCCTTTCCCAAATGCGATGTAGTCTTTGATCTGCGCAGCACCGGACTTGGGGCTGGGGTAGTACCAGGCAGCATTGGCATTCTCGGCACCATTGACTTGCAGGGTGTAGTAGGAGGCAGTGCCCTTCCACCCATAGACGGTGGTGTAGGTGGAAGGAGTAAAGTATTGTTGTTGGAGGAGCTGCGGGGGACGTAGTGGTTGCTGGCAGAACACAGAGAAAGGAAGATGCATTCAGGTCATGGCAGAGCAATGTATGAAGCTGCAGCAAGCACTGTCGAGAGTCTCATCGTAGCTTACCCTTCTACTACCACCGTTTCATCACTCTGTGCAAGGGTGGTGCCGTTCCAGGTGGCGATAGCCATGTATGGTGTATACATATATGGTGTACTGCGGAATGCTTGATTACCATACGCCACGGCGCTCGGGATAGTTTGCATTGTGTACAATCAGCAAGCATCTTCTAAGATGATGGTTATCTGCTACCTTCTCAAGGTCAGCAGCTCAAGGTCAAGATTTGCACGGCTTCGTTCTCAGCTGTCAGTGAACACACGATGACTGTACTTCCTGCGCTTGAGAGACAACCAGGTCTCCTTGTCACCTGAGCGGTCGTATGCTGCTCTCCAATGTTTAGATGTGCCGATAGGAATGTCTTGTCTCTCTCTCCTCTCCCGCGCTCCCACTTCTCTTTCGCTGGCTTCTCTCGTTTGGGTCGAGGGTTAATTGATCGGCCACCATTGATACCTCTATGTATTGAGAGGTTGCAACACTGAAAAAGTATTCGACCCAGCAGCATCTTTCAGTTCCGAACACAGTATCGCAACCTCGTCATCGTGAACAAGATATTGGGTGGCCACTGCTAGTGAGTAGCCCCACTCCAGTGATACTACCAAGAAACGCACCACCCTCTCGTTAGTATAGTCTATGACATGAGCATGGAAACATGTGCCAGCTGGGTTTCAGCAAATGTAGCAGCACTATCTACATGCGTGCCCATTGTCTTGATTCTCGTAGCGACAAATGCATTTGATATCACTCTATGGAACCAAGAGAAGTACTGGGCTACACTTGTAATATGCGAGACAAGCATCAGCCAAACACTTTATGTTGAAAATGTGAATTCTGTTTGCGTCTACCTGCGTACTTGATATGCGTGAGAATGGCATATGATTTGCTGCGACAAACTCGGACACGCAGTGCGGTATGCTTGTCTATAACTCTTCGAGCTGTAGCTGTTTGTTGTGTAGCTCCTGCTTCCGCCAGGGTCAGCTGCTACTCTGCATATGTACGTACACGTATATAAGTATATATGCTAGCACATGGCTGTGAAGTTCTGTTCTCGAAATGTCAGATCTGCTCGATAGCTGTTCAGCGGCTGCCATGGCTGCGCAGCTATACACGCTGGCACGTCCATTGTGTTACGCCACTCATCGAGACGGTTACTTGCCGCATAGGTTCGTAACGCCCGGGTAAAGTCTTGCTCATCAAATGTTCCGTTCTGATTTAGCCTAACAGCTCTACCGCAGGATGATCGGATGACCAAAGAAACTCCCACCCTCAGCAGAGCGGCTACCAACGAGAAGCCACTCCCGGAGCCAACAAAGATTGGCGCAGTCACCATGCGATGAAAAGCCAGCTCAGTCCGCATGTGAACATGCAGAAAAGGGACAATGCCAGCTGAGACAAGAGTGGAGTCTGTGAAGAGTGGGCGGAAATACTCTGCGATCACCTTGTCGGGCACGTTATGTGTGCTCTTGTCGCGAGTGTTGGTGATGGGCGGTTCCGAGTAGACATGAAACTGGGCAGCATAGCCCATACTACCAAGCACGCGTTGAATCACTGGCATGGTATTGATGATGGTACTGAGGGGTTGCTTCTTGCTGCACATCACTGTATAGCCTAGATCTCCGCTTCTATGATGCAGTGCGACGGGCACAACGCGCTGCTTGGTTGCTGCAGTAGTATTTTGATTCCATACTCGATCCAATGCTGGCGACGGCACAGGGTACTGCACACGTTGCAAGCAGTACTTCTTTCGGAACTGCAAGTTGAGCGTTGGGTCACAGATAACCTCCTCGTGGCCGTAAGGCAGCAGAGTAGTCACCAGAGTGATCAAGCATTCTTGACCCTGTCGCCTGCATCTTCGAATGATCTCCACCAGTGCCATCTCGTTGTCAGCGGCGGGCCGGTACCCGTACTCGATGACTGTGTGATTGATTTGGTCTCTGTTCAGTGCTGGTGGGCTGATGTACAGCACCTCAGGCCACGTCAGCTCATCGCGACTCAAACCAAAGAAATCATCCCAGTCGTACCCACGATCGCGAACCAATTGGTTGTACACATAGACGGCACCATGCTTCTGTGCTAAGGCCACACCCAACAGGTGCTGCTGTATCTGATCTCCGATGCCTTCTCTGGTTCTCACGTCAATGAAGATGGCTGGGGCTTCATTCGAGGTCATGACCTTTTCAGCCACTGCTGGCTGAAAGCCAGTGTGTGGCGCCTCTTGAACCATGCGTGGTGCTCGCAACCAGAAGCCAGTCGTGGTTATCCCATGGAAGAAGAAGAGGGCAGATGAAAGCAGTAGAAAGAGCGGTGCAACGAGCAGGAAGCCATGCAAGGAGATACGGCTCACCATGATGGGGCAACTAGAGGAGTAGGTGGGTTGCTCGGTGCATAACCGACAGAGTGCAGATAGCTGTAGCTGTGAAGCATTTGAAACAGAGAAGGTGAGTGCTGAAGGGAGCCGAACCACAGCACAGCAAAGCAATCGGATGAGAATGCTCTCATCCTCACCAGGGCCAATCGAACCTTCTCGCTCTTGTGTACTCCCCAACACATACATTAAGCTGCGCACTGCGGCGTCGCGTTGTTGTTGAAACCCTCCTTCTGCAGCTGCTGGTTGTTGAATGACTCGCACCATGATCGACAAGCAGACGAGCAAGAGTCGAAACACTGACCACTGTAATCAACGAGCTGTTGCCCAGAGGTGGTTTGGTATCTTTTCAGGTACGATGCAGCAGGACTAGTGCAGCCCTCTGCGCACCATTGTCCTTGCTACTATGCTCTGCACTGCTGTGACCTGCAGATCGACTGGACCAACAAATTAGCCAGCCTTTGCTTAAATTTGCGCGTTGATCTATGCTACGTTGCAGTAAGGGAATGGTGATGCAGTCTACTTACAGCCAGTGGTGCCTGCTAGTTACAGTCACCATGATGACCACACAACATGCTTCTCTCTGCACATGGTCAAGCATTGTTCAAGATCAGCAGCTGCTAGCACTCTGTGCCGTAACGCGCACCCGGCACACGATCGCTGAATCGCACAAAAGGTCATTGGTGGCCATGCATCAGATCATTGCACTCAGTTGCTGCTACAATATATGTGCCTTTCCAACGGTGCAACCAGCTGGTGTGTTGCCTACCTCATTGCCGCACCACTGTTTTGCCTGCACTGTTGATGGTGCATCTCACCATCGCACTCGGTCATAAAAGCAGTGCAATTCATCAAATCAACGGTTGCTATATACACAGCGCTCTGCACTCAGCCATGCATAGGATGAATCTCAAACAAGGTACGCTACGGTGTACAGTCAAGTGCAGTGATGAAAGGAAGTGTGAAGTGATAATGCTGTCTGTCTGTCTGTTTGTCTCAAGCAAGCTATGGGAATGGAGTCACATTATGTGCAGCCTGGTCTGGTCTGCTGCTTAGACCTGCTTGTCCATTTGTGGTGCTGGGTGTCCAGCAATGTTCTGAGTTCGATGCATCTCATTTTCAGCATTATAGTTCATCTGTCCGTGGTCACTGGTAGCACCTCTACGTAGCTTCTTCTCTGGTAGGTAGAGGTTGAGCTTTCTGTGAGTGTCTTGGTGCATGACACTGCCATACTCGTGGGGCCAGTTCATGATGAGCGGGTGGCTGTGGCCCATAGGAACGATGGGGGCGTTGTAGGTGGTGTTGATGAGGATGACGGCAATGAAGTAGAGGGCAGTGATGAAGAGCATCAGTGACCATGCCCCTGCTGCCTTGTTCCACTTGAAGTATGCATCTGACCCCTGCAAGCTGAACTGGCTTCCGATGACACAGATGAAGATGAACTCGACGTTGATGAAGATCCAGAACTCCAACAGAGCCATACGAGCGGCACACAAGATGAAGATGAAGGTCAGCACTAACCAAGGGATGCACATGTAGCCGAAGAGCTCGTTGAGCCCTTGGTTGATGGGGCCCTGCACGGTTGTATAGACGGCAGGGTTCTGGCTCCCTGTAGCTAGAATAGACAGGGCGGTGAGATTGGCCTCGAAGGAGTAGATGAAGTAGAAGTACATGAGCCAGAAGAGACCATAGGCTCCCATGGCCACCGAGCCGAAGGTGTCTCCCTTGGTCAGGTTCCAGAGTCCAGCTAAGAACTGGCCCACGAAGGCTAACAGCACGGCAGCTAAGCTACCGAACTTACCTACGTACAAGGTCAAGTTGTCGCTGCCCAGCACGTGTAAGAGCTGCAGCTGGTACATGGCATTGACGAAGTTCGGCACTGCGAATGCGAACAACCCTAGTGCTGATGCAATGCCGATGGTGGTGCGAGGGGCACCCATGGCCTTGACCATAGTGGCGGTGGCCTCACGGATGGAAGCACTCAACTCATGGGTGGCACCCACCTGCTGGTGACCAGAGTACTGCTGGTGGCCGGACAAAGTAGATGGCAGAGCATTCTGCTGGTTGTGTAGCTTCTCATTGTGCAGGTCCACCGAGGGGGATGCGCTGACCACGCGCTGGCTGTCGTTGTCGTAGGCGTAGGTGCTGCTCATGGTGAAGGGAAGGGAGAGGAGAGGAGCGGAGGAGGGAAGAGATGGGGCAATGACCAATAGGTGACTGACAGAATGGTGCAGTGTAGTGTGGTGTGTGTTGAGTGCTGGTAGTAGTGTCTGTGTCTGAGTGCAGTGCATGTATGCAAGGGTGCAGAGCAGAGCAGAGCAGAGGCAGTGTAAGTGGTTGGTGGAGAGCATGCAGCAGACCTTCCTTCCTTCCTTCAACACTGCATTGCATGCACCTTACCCTGCCCTGCCCTGCCCTGCCCTGCATGGACTTCCTCGCCTCCGATGAGATTCTCCACCAGCTGCAGTGCGAGCGACCGGCACATGGAAGACGGTGCGACAGTAGACAGAGAGGCGCAGTTGAGTCACTGAGCGGGCCAACCGCGACTCAACTGTCACACAGAGGTTGAAACTCATCGCTCACAGTTGCTCTGCAACGGAGTTTTTCTGACCAGAGAGTGCAAGAAAGGAAACGGCTGCTCGGCCCTTCTAAGGAGTCGTTGGTGAATGTGCCGCTCAGCAGAGAGGAGAGGCTCAGCTGCAAGTGGAGGGGAAGGGAGGAAAGCTGAGATCGGAGGAGCAACTTCAATGATGCTGCACTGCACTGCACTGCACTGCACTGCACATAGAGGCATGCATAGGACTGATACCCTGTCATGTCACTCTGACCTGCCCTGCCCTGCCACCATGTCCCCCTCCCCCCTGCCAGCTGCCACCTACTGCTACCTCAACAATGACCACGTCAGCCCACACTTACGATGCACCATCTGCACCCTCCCCTTCCATCATCCAATCAATCACTCACATCCCCTGCCGTACCACTTTCTGCAGCGAGTGCATTGGCCATCTGCGTCTCGTCTCTGAGGCGGAGGAGATCCGGTGCCCTCTCTGCCGTGGACCAGCAGCAGACACCACCTTCACCATTGCGCCACTCATCGTACAAGCCATGCTGGACGAGCTGGAGGTTGTATGCACCAGATTTGATGTAGTGCTCAGCAGGCAGCAGACGGACCAACACCTGAGCAGTGGTGGGCAGTACAGCAACACTCAGCACCGGCAGGCACACTCGCAGTGCACTCACTGCCACTTGACCATGTCATCTACTCATCTGGCCCAGCACCTACACAGCTGGCGTGGCACTGCTGCTACCCGGTCTGCTCATCTCGCCGCCCGCCCAGCTGCTGCAGCACAGAGACGGTTAGACCAGCTCACGGATCAAGCTGTCACTGCCGTTCAAAAGCTCGGCAGTGGCAGGACAAGTACCACAATGAGTGTCATGTCCACCTCCGTCTCTCGCAGAAGTTGCAGTCACTGGAGACGGACACCCTGGTCTACGCCACGGTCAACACCATGGTGCAGGCAGTGGACCGCGCGCCGATACACTGTGCGCTGCAGCTCATTACCACCATCAGAGAATACACGTCAGCCGTATTGCGTTTGATGAAGAGTGATGAGCCGTTGAACGTGAAAGCGATGGTGGTTTTGGCGCGCCGCGAGTTGCATGGAGCAGTGTGCCAGCTTGAGCAGCGCTATGGTCACAAGCGAAGACTGGAAGGTAACACAGGGGCATGAAGGACAGCGGCTCAAAGCAGTCAAGCACCACCTGCACCATCAAGCTCCTAGTGACCGGCACTGATGGTGGGCATGATGCAGCAGGACTGGCCCAACCCTCTGCCCCTGCTCCGCTGCAGACCTCCGCCACTGCAGATAGAGGGGCATGTGCACTATGCTGCATCATGTGACAGACGCGAGCAAGTTACCAAGTGCAACTACCCCACCGACTCTCAAACAACAACACCTTAATCGGCCAACGCTGCTAGACAGTGTGGTAGCCTCTGGAATGCACAGCGAACCAGGGGCAGCTCCAAGTGGCTCGGACACTGCTTCTGTACCCTGGACGTACACTTGAACGTGAGCAATATCTTTGCAACAAGTTTCTTGGCCAAGCCACGCAATCGACATCGTGAGATTTGCGCTTCAGTGCAATGCTGTGAAGGAATGGATCAGACGACAGAGCAGCAATGCTCGTCCAACCGTCGTTTTACTCGAGCATCGAGCAGTGAAAGGGAAGTCACAACTCTCTGCAACAATTGCACTGCTCTGGCATCATACACACTGCAGCAACAGAAAATGCGTGAATTGTTTAGAAGCCAGCTGAATGGATTTTGTCTTGAGCATCTGGCCTCGTTGTTTAGCTTGCTATCGTTGGAGCAGTTGTAGTCGGTGTTCCGTTTTTGATAGTGATAGATAGTTGCACACTCACTTTACACATCAGCGGTTGTACATGTAGTGTTAGTAGTGCAGCGCGCAAAAAGTGTCGGAGTCTTCACAACATAGCAAGATGCCACGCAGTGATGTCCATACTCAGGTACCATATTTGAATACTATCACTATTACCATGAGGCAGTGCCTGGTCTTGCTGTGGCAGTCTACGGTTGCTATGCTAACTTTGTGTACTTCGAACTGGTACAATTCTCTCGTCAACGACACCATTGTATACTGCTGATGGTGGCTCACGCCCACGATTTGGTCGTGACTGATGGTTAGTAGCTCTTGGTTAGCGAGACGTTCAGTATGAAGTACGTGCCACGTGTTCAGCAGCAGTTGAGCCAAACTGCTCGTCGGTCTGGACCCCCACCCAAACACAAGCCGCATCCGCACCGGCGCTGATGGTAGCCAAGAAATGCAGTGAGATGAGATGAAAGGTATCCATTCGCAAGGCAGCTGTAAAACCAACCGTAAGTACTCCTCAGCTTGAATGTAGCTGGCATCAGTAGGGTTGTCCGTTGTAGGGTGTACTGACAACACCACGCTGCACTGGTTGATGGAATCATCGCATGCATCCTAACCATCATCTGGCTTGATGTGCTCCTGCTTGTCTCTTCCGTCCTCCGTTCGAAGATAGCACTCATCTGTATTCTTCTCACATCCTTCATCTGTATACCATCTGAGCAGCCCTTTGGAGCCGGTGATGGGCAGCGACATGTTTGAGAAGTTGTTGAAATACATCCATTGATAAATACCTTGATCGTCGTCGTCGATGCCTAAGGAGTGAAAGTAGGTCATTGCATGATGGTATGCGTGCTGGAAGTGTTGTATGAGTGGTTGGGGAGCCAGCCACATCGCTCCAGCTATGTAGACTGTTGCCTGCCGAATGTTGCTCACTGGATCGTAGGCTGCAAGATCAACGAAAGGCCGCATAATGCTGCAGGTCCATGCATCTGGTTGCAGCTTTGAAACGTCGAGCGTCTTCCCTGGAGTTGGCATGCAATGCTCACAGTGAAAGAAGCCGAAGTCGATCCAGCCAAGCCAGCTGCGTTGTTGATTGGTAGCGTTTAACACCACTTGATGCGTAAACATGACCAGATCGACCTTGGCGTGATTGATAGCAATGTACAGTGGGGTGTTGGACTCTGGCGTATCGGCATGGTCTTGGACCAACTGCAGGAAATACTCCGATCGCAGCACCGCAGTGGTCATGTCCAAGTTGCGGAAAGGCAGGGTGTTACACGTCAGCCACTGTTGATTGATGCTGATGACATGGGTGTATAGATCAGTGTTCTTCCGTTTGTGTAGTACCATGGGCAAGACTTTGTCCAGCATTCGTTCATCGACGTAGAGCACCAGCGGGAGATTCTGCTGCAAGAGACGGGGCAGGCGGAGCAAATACTCATCATTGCTGCGCTGGTAATCCGCCCAGCTCCCGCGGCCAATGTCAAAGAAGGCAGTGGTGAACATGTAGTCGTTGGCTAGCTGGTTGCTGCTGTGGTGAGCATTCAACAGCAGACTGGTGGTGTAATGCTGGTAGACCTGCGAGCACTCAGCCGTGGGAGGAAACAGAGATGCTGCGGGGCGGGACTGCAGAGGAAACACACCACGGAGATGTAGACCGACACTGGGAGCAACATGACGTATAGTGACGTAGAGCAGTAGACAGAGAGTGACAGCAGCAAGGCTGAGTCGCATCAACTTCGCCATGCTGACCGACTGCAGGACTGTTGAGGAGAAGCTGATGAGAGGGGCAAGAGAGGCAGTACATCATGGGGAACCAGGGATGTCGATCGGAATGACTAGGAGGGTGACATGGGGCTAGGCTCCTCTGACCCAAATGCACAGCAGTGGCAAGGTAGGCAGTGTTGGAAGCCGTGGCTTTGGAAGCCTCCCAAGGCTTTGGCTTTCAGGCCGCCATTTCCAACTGGCAGTCACTGTGTGAGTATGAGTGACTACCCACACTCTGTGTGACCCACTATACACTCAGTGCAACATAATCACGACTTGAATACACACATTAGCTACCCACACACTCGCGTTTCAGCTATGGTCGATGTTATCACGTCCCTGCAGTACACACTCAACACCGAGCCTCGTGTTAATGCAGTCATCAATTCACTCATCAGCAAGGCCTATCTGCATCCCAACAAGTTCGCAAGCCCACTAGTGAAACACCTGACGTTGCATTGTTGCCGTCCTAATTGTGGCAAGGTCTTCTTGGACTGCACCAACAAGAACAATCAGTACAGTCTGCCAATCGCGCACATGTTTGTGCACAAGTGGGAAGCAGGGCGTGTCATGATGGAGGCGGTAAATGCTGAAGCAACAGCTATGTCATGCAAGCGACAGGGCAATAACTGTGCGTACATCTCGCCACCTCCCAAGCGTGTCAACACCAGGTCCGCCCCTTCTACACCGGAGCAATCTAGCTCTGTGTTGGAGCGTGCAGGCAGTTGCTCAACACAAGAGAAGCACGACTGTATGGAGGATACTGCTCATATGATTGCTGCAAACTGCATGCCGTTTCACTGGTTCTCAAAGCCGGTGTCTCGAAAGTGGTTTGCATCAATGGGAGCAGTCGTCGCACCCACCAAGCATGAAGCAGTGGCTGCAGTCAACATGCATGGCGATAGAGCGCTGCAGAAGGTCATCAAACACCTCGGTGACTCTGAATATCCGTGTACAATGGCTGTGGACTCGGTGACAAACGTGAATCATCATAAGATTTACTCCGTGGTATTGCTGAACAAGGGTCAGCCTTGGTTTCTTGGTAGCTGGTCCATCAAGCATGCTGTTGACACTGCTATCACTGCTGAGTCGATGCTGGGCCCGCTGATACTGCAGCTGCGTGCAAATCATGTCAGGGTATCAGCGCTGACGACTGACAATGCTACGAAAGCGAAGTGTCATCACTACTGACAACTGGGCAACGTTGGACGACATCATCATCATTCTGCAGGAGTGGGAGGTGCCAAACAATATGATGCAAGCTGATACTGCCACGCTGTACAACTACTACCTGCATCTGGTGTCGCTGCTCACTTACCTCGAGAGACTGAAGCTGCACGACGTTAAGGAGCTAACAACGTCGGTTGCTGAACGTAATCATACTGCTTGGACGCGCACTGCTGACTACATCCATCATCGGTGGGCTGATCTCGACTGCAACCTGAATGTAGCTACCACTGCCTACATAGCCAGAGCAAAGAGCAGAGAGCTTGGCTGCGATGTCAGTTCTGTGCATAAATATTTCAAGTACAATGCAGAGAAAATGTTGAGAAGCTGTAACATACCCGTACCTGCAACTGGTCTCGAGTAGCAACTGGTCAAGCAGCTGCAGCAGCTGGAGGGGGAGGAGGGCAGATGGCACCTTGAACCGGGAGAGAACAAGAACTCGCCAACAGAGACATTAGCCAACCCATTACTCTACTTCAAGCGTCGAAGCTACTACTCAGAATGCTGTCCGTTGGCATCCCTAGCGGTCATCCTACTCACCATCACTCCAAGCGAGGCCAGCGTCGAGCGCACGTTCAGTGCCCTGAAGATGCAATGGACGGCACGGTGGAACAAATTGGAGGTCAGTACCATCAACAACCTGCTGCAACTTCAGCTGAACGGTGAGCGGTTGCGCAAGGAGAGTGACTTAGCTGTTGGTGGTCAGCCATCAGCCAAGTACTGGCTGAGCAGCGCAGTGCAGCAGGAAGAAGACGACACCGAGACTGAAGCAGCAGAAGACGGAGGAGAAGTGGTGTAGATAATGCTGCGGTGGTCGCAGTAGCATTGCATTGGTTGATATGAGTGGTGTGTGGTATGCATGCTGTTGCCATTGCGCAGAAGCCAAAGCCAAGGGAGTGCACGCTGAGCCTGGGCTGCCAACACTGAGGTAGGGCAGCACACTGATATTTGAACAACGCAACGGAGGGACTGGGTACTGTTCAAGTGAATGGAAGCACTTTCAGCTGCAATCTGCCTTTTCCGTCAGCTTGAACTTGCACCAGCCGTGCGTTGTTGTCCCTCCTCTGTCCCTCTCTGGTCTGGAGTGATGCCCCCTGTGTCTGTGTGCTGGCTGGCACTGCTGCTGCCACTTGCTGGGGTGGTGGCACATAACAATGGGGTGGCACTCACCCCTGCGATGGGCTGGAACACCTGGAACAAGTTTCACTGCACCATCGGTGAGTCTCTCATCAAGACGAGCGCAGACCTGCTGGTGAGCAGCGGCTTGGCCCAGGCGGGCTATGTCTATGTCAACCTTGATGACTGCTGGCAGGCTGCCAAGCGGACTGCAGATGGACGCATCACCCCGAACAGCGAGCGATTTCCCTCTGGCATGAAAGCACTGTCTGAGTACCTTCACTCTGCGGGCTTATTGTTTGGCATCTACAGCGACAGCGGCAGCCAGACCTGCGCAGGCTTACCAGGGAGCAGAGGATATGAACAACAGGATGCAACAACCTACACAGAATGGGAGGTGGATTATCTTAAGGTAAGTAAGCCATTGTCGCGTTCATCTTGAGCACTTGTTCTGTCTTCAGCTCTGACCGTCAGTCTTTTCTTTTCTTTGCTTTGCTTGGCTGTGTCTCAGTACGATAACTGCAACTTGCTGCCGCAGGACTCGTTAGACCCTATTACTCGCTACAAGGACATGTCCCAGGCTTTGAATGCTACTGGTCGACATATCTATTACTCTCTGTGCGAGACTGGCAGCTCTGATCCCTGGCTGTGGGCATCGGAGCTGGGGAATAGCTGGCGCACTGCAGGAGATATCGCTGATGGGTATGAGTCCATGCTGCGCGCGCTCGATGATACGGTGGGATTGAGCAGGTACGCAGGGCCTGGACTTGGATGGAACGACCCAGACATGTTGGAGGTAGGGAATGGTGGCATGGCCGTCCACGAGTATCAAGCTCACTTCGCATTGTGGGCAGTGCTTAAGGCCCCACTGCTGCTGGGCCACGACCTGGAGCAGATGACCGATGAGATTTTGAAGATCATCTCAGCACCGGAAGTAATTGCACTTAACCAAGACCCGCTGGGAGTCGCTGGTGACCTGATTGCAAAGTCGGGGCCGGATGAGGTCTATGCTACCATTCTCTCCGATTACACGCGCGGCGTAGTACTATTCAATCGGCATGACCCCAATGATCCCATGCCAACGGAGACAGCCACCGTCAACTTTCCAGATCTTGGTTGGACCAGCAACACCACAGCTACTGTACGCAATCTCTATGAACGTCGGGATCTTGGCACCTTCACAGGCAGCTTCACAACGGAGTTCCCAGCCCATCATGCAATGGCTCTCAAGGTGACACCTACCAGCTCGAGTATCCTGCACAGCCAAGCGAACATGGAATGGCGGCCATGGCATACAACAATCGGTCAACAAGTACACGACTGGCAGGTTGCACGGCGGAAGAGGCAGTTGCAACCACTCGGAGTTGCTACGTTTGGAGGGTGGGATGCCATCGAGTGAAGAGCAATTGTAGTTGCTGTCATGGCGGAACAGCAACAAGCAACGATGACCGTGGGTTAGAAACAGACAGTTTGGCCGCTGTCGCCGTTGAGCAAAGCAGAGCAAATCGTTATCAGAAGAGTTGCTGACAGATCATTGGACGCCGGTCGCTCGTTGCATCAGCTGTCGTTCAATTGCTGCTGAATTTGCCGTTGAGGTCCAACAGATGTACTAGTATGTTTCCGCCATGATGAGCAATGTGAGCGTCGACCATCCAGTGAAGGGATGAGCTCCATCTCCCAGACCATCGTCATCATTGTAGTGCTCCCAGATGTAGCCGGTTCGCTGCCATTCCAGCTGAAGATTCGCCAGTAGGTCGTGGCGCAGGTCGTCGTACAGTGAGGTGATAGCTTGGTGCAGTGTAGCGTTAGGATCTGCTCTGGCCAGCTCCGGTGACACCATATGCGCTAGCGGGGTTTGCAAACGTCGCAAGGGCGAAGATAGGTGAGGCGAAGTCAGTTGAGCGTAATGTTGCAATGCCACCAACGCCATGTAGTTGATGTTGATCCAGATTGGGCTTCTCCAATAGTTATCATCTGTTCTGTAGTAGGGATCGTCGGGGCTGAGGGAGCGCAGCCCATAGGGAGTCCACAGATGACGACTTTCACGCATCTGCTCCACCGCAGCAACAAGCTGGAGACTGTTAGCCTTTACACAGCCAAGCAACGTGGGAACCAGCGACACATAGCCAATGTGCACTTGGTGATGGAGCATCCCATCGGAATCATATGCGTAATCCGCAAAGGTAGAGTGGTCTTCCAACCAGTGGAGGTTCAGCAAAGACGATTGCAACGCGGAGCGATAGGAACGGTACTGCTGGATCAGCGCTGGGAATGGTAATTGCAGTTGTTGGTGTTGGTGCTGCTGTACCGTTATGTGTGCTGGCGTCTGCGCTGCATATTTTACAATGTTGATCATGGTGTTGCAGAGAGCGATCATCCAGCTGTGAAGATCAACATGTCCTTCCACTCCACGGAGGTCGGTAGGGTCATTGATTTTCAGTCGATAGGTTGCATTTGGCTGCCACTCAGCCCGTGGGTAGTCGTCCAGCCCGCTGGGCAAGCACTTATTGGCTTCAATGTTGCGGCCCCGCCAGGCCATAGAGGTGACCGCACCAGCGACATTGGTGTGGGAAGATTCCATGCGGTAGTACCATTCCACGTGAGCATGCAAGGAGGGTAGGTACTTATGCACTACTGCTCTGCTCTGCTCTGCTCTGCTCTGGCTCAATTGCATTGCAATGCATGCAAGATAACTGCTCGAGCGGTGCTGGTGGATCATTTATTTACACCAATGTCAGCCGTAGGATAGTAGTTGATTGCATTATCACAGTTGTCCCAATGAAGTCTCGACTCTGAGGGTCGAGCTGGCACATGCGGTGAGCGACACTCCAATCACACACAGAGACTAGGTGGCAGGCAGGAAGATTCTCACCGTGCAAATGACAGCTGCAGCTGCAATCACTCATCATTCATCACATGACTTCTCTCCATCCACCCATGCTGCGTCCTGCTGCGTGTGGGCTGTGGCCTCTGCTGGTGAGTGCTGCTAGCCTGCTGGCCTGCTGCAGTGTGGTGGATCACTTGGACCTTGCCCAGCACCAATCAGACACCTACTTGGATCGAGGCATTGATCACTCGTCGGCACCTCTCTCAACATCTCTGCCCGTGATTTGGTCCACCTACCGTCCTGGTCTCTACTATGGCCTACGTGGCACCGTGTCAGACAGTCCCCTGCTGGGTCTGATGTGGGAGGGCAGGGGCAGGGGCAGGGACAGGGACGAGCCTCAACCTCACACCAATCACACTGAACACTACCTCCGTCACCACACCAGTGATGACGATCAGCTCATCTACAGTTATCAAGCTCATAACGGTGAGAGCTATGGGTATCTAGATATCGTCGACCCAGCGCTACGAACCAACATCACCTGTCAGTTTGTCGCCGTCGACCAGCAACCCATCTCACGAATCTCAGTCGCTCAACTGTCAGATCAACAGCCGCTGGTACACAGTATTCTCTGGTATGTAGCCCTGGTGAGTGACGATCAGAACTTCCAAGTCAATGCTGACCACTGGCAGCATGGCAACTTTCACCCAGGTGCGGCAGCCAACCAACTCATGCTGCGTATACATACTCCCTCGCAGAATACATGTATGAACCTGCAACCGTCCCTTGAACGGTCAACGGATGATGCAGATGGTGAAAGCGGGTCAATCAGCCGGCTGTACTACCAGGGCCTTCGAGTCCCTCCATCTGACACGTGGAGAGCGGATGAACTCATCAGGCCATTTCTCACTGACGAGGTACCCCATCTACAGAATCAGATGGAAGACAACAGCACATTGCTGGTTGTCCAGTGGATCACTGATTTGCCATCGAGTCTGGATATTGTCATCACACCTGACTGCAGCGATGCAACTGCCGAGACCATTCCTACGGAGGTCATCGACCAGGCTCTAGCAGCGGCTGGCATGGAGTTTGAGAGCCGCTTCGACCATCAATTTCCTGATATTCCAGCTGACTATCGTTCCTTGGGCCGCTACCTGGTGAGCAATCTCGTAGGTGGCTACAGCTATGCTTATGGTGACTCCTACGAGTCGATACCTAGCTCCAACCCTCTGTGTGAAGATGATGTCGTCAAGCTGGTGGCCCCCACCTCTCTCTTCAGTACCACCCCATGCCGTACAACTTTTCCTCGTGGGTTTCTGTGGGACGAAGGGTTCCATCAACAAGTGGTCAGCCGGTGGAATGTGACGCAGTCCATGTACATCTATGACAGCTGGCTCTCTCACATCGACGAGAGCGGCTGGGTAGGAAGAGAGCAGATACTAGGGGAAGAGTCACGATCTAGAGTGCCGTGGGAGTATGTACCGCAAAGCCGTAGCGTGGCCAACCCGCCCATGCTCATCATCACCTTGGGTCGAATCATCCAGCGGCTCAAGGACCAGCCTGAACAATTCACAGAGCAAGAGCATCACATGGTACAAGCACTAGTGCATAAGTACCTACCCTCCTTGCATGCTCACGTGGAATGGTACTACCGCATGGAATC